>Ga0272442_10008937_pt1 | contig 12602 bp, 8 predicted proteins | sample SSMForm2O_FD_200262 | JGI IMG/M metagenome (GOLD analysis project Ga0272442, IMG submission 200262) | Marine sediment archaeal communities from Little Sippewissett salt marsh, Falmouth, MA, United States - SSM-Form-2O | ecosystem: Environmental > Aquatic > Marine > Wetlands > Sediment ... | reverse complement strand
CCGGGCCTCTACAGCGTGTCGCTGACGGTGACGACCGCTGTCGGCAGCGATTCCGAGTCCAAGCCCCAGTACGTGAACGTAACGGCGGGTGGCGGCCCCACGGCCCTGTTCTCGGCGGATCCCGACCAGGGCGTTGTGCCGCTGACTGTCGAGTTCACCGATATGTCGGTGGCGGGCGCGACGAGCATTACGTCGTGGCTTTGGAGTTTCGGCGATGGGTACACCAGCATGCTCCAGAATCCCACCCACACTTATACGGCCATCGGCGAGTATGACGTGAGCCTGACCGTGAATTCGGCCTCGGGCAACAACACGACGCAGGTCCCGAACTACATTGAGGTCGAGGCGCCGCCGGTGGAGCCGATGCCGGTGTGCGGTCTTGGCGGGCTTGGCGTCCTGGCGGCGGCCAGTCTTCTGGGCGGTGTGATCGCCGCGCGCCGCAAGGCATAGCGACCAGCAAGATCAACGGGGCCGTCGGGCGAGCACCGGCGGCCCTGTTTTCGGACCTGTGGCGGTTTGCGCAGGGGGTCCAGAGCACGCACGCGTGCAGGCTGTAGGCGTCCCACACGAACGGCGCAGTCCGCCGTCGTGTTGTTGCTGGGCAGTACGAATACAGCCTTGTAAACTTGGCTGCTTGCGTGGCAAGATGATTTGAAATGCGAATGGCACCGGTGGGTTTCAGGGAAGAGGCAGGTAGTCAACGATAGCAGAGGGCCCTGACATGGCAAAGCCATTGGAGTTTCGCGTCAACCTCGACAGTCCGATCGCCGTGTACGTACAAATCGAGAACCAGGTGCAGTTCGCGATTGCGTCGGGCGGGCTCAATGGGGGCGACATGCTGCCGTCGGTACGCGAGATGTCGATAACGCTGGACATCAATCCGAACACAGTGACCAAGGCCTACCGCGATCTCGAGTTGCTGGGCCTGGTGCACATGCGCCGGGGCGTCGGCGTGACCATCGCGGCGAAGGCGCCCAAGATCTGTCGCGAGCGAACGTTGGCAATGGTCAAGAAGCATCTCACGGACGCCGTGGCCGAGTGCATCGCCAGCGGGCTGACGTCGGCACAGCTTCGCAAGGTGGTGAGTCAGTCCATCGAGGCCAAGGCGCAGCCGTATGACAAGTAGGCGAAGCGCATCCTGCCGTCGTGGATGAGGACAAGCAAGGCACGACGCGGCCCGTCTTGACGAACTGCATCGATTCCTTGCCGAGGCAAGGCGGTGATGTGCGCGTCGCGAGCCGAGGACACGGCGTAGGTACAGGGGGCTGGGCCTTAGCGACCGCATCCACGGCGAGGCGGATGGCGGGGTCAAGGGCGGTGCACAAGGCCTCGGTCAGGTGACGCCGAGTTCCGCGGCGAGGTCGAGCACGGTGAAGCGGTTGCGGATGAAACGGGCGAAGCGTTGCGCCTTGCGGTACTCGTCGACGGGGGCCTCGAGCCCTTCCGGGCCGGTCGGTCCGCCGGCGACCTCGATGGCCCGCGCCACCGCCTCGGGCGGCAGCAGCTCGCGGCCCAGCGCCTGCCGCAGTTCGGGAAGGCCCGCCTTGAACCGCTCGATCTCCGCGCGAATCCCGTCGGCATCAAGAGCCTTCTCGGACCACTGGGCCAGGACCTCCGGCGCCACCGGCCCCCAATCGTCTTGGATCCAGGCCTGGATCTCTTCCTGGGATGGTTGTTGTTTGGCAAGGGCTTGGGCGTCGAGGTCATCGGGCCGCAACGCGAGCACCCGCTCCCAGAGCCCGAGGGTGTACACGGTGGCCACGCCCACCTGCACGCCGTGCAGGTCGTTTGCCGTGCCGATCGTGGCGTGTTTCATGTCGAGGTAGTGGGAGATGAGGTGTTCGCCGCCGGAGGCGGGCGCCGACGAGCCGGCGACCACCATGGAGAAGCCCGCCAGGATCAGCGCCTCGAGCACCACGGCGACGGCCTCGGCGTCGCCGAGCCCAACGCGCGGGGCCGCGGCCAGCAACCGCTCCTGGGTCCCTTCAAAGAAGTCGCCGGGTCGTGCGCACCAGTAGCCGCCCCGGAGGAAGTGGTCGGTGTACCAGTCCGACGACGACGAGTTTTTGGACAGGAAGTCGCCGACGCCCGCGGCCACCATGCGTTGGGGGGCGGTGGCCACGACGGCGGGGTCGGCAAACACGCCGATGGCCGGTGCGCAGGGCTGGGTCCGCTTCAGGCCGCGGACCTTGAGCGCCACGATCGACGAGGTGTATCCGTTCATCGAGGCCGCGGTAGCGAACAAGAGGACCGGCCGGCCGAGCTTGTCGCCCGCGTATTTCGCCAGGTCGCACACCGTGCCCGCGCCGATGCCGACGAAGAAGTCCTTGTCCGCGCCGACTTCGGCCACTTCCTCGGCCAACTCATGGGTGGCCTCGAAGGGTTCGGCTCCATAGACCTTCTCGTCGAAGGTACGGCCGGCCGCGGCCAGTGCGCTGAAGAGGCCCTCCCCGGCGGCGTGCCGCGTGTTCTCGTCCGAGACGACCAGGCAGGACGGGCCGCACCGGTCGGCGGCGAATCGGGCGAGCCGTTGGGCGGCGTCATCGCCGATATGGCAGGTTTCTATGGGCAGCGCGTGGGTGACGCCGCATTCACATTCGAACGATTTTCCCAGACTGTGCCAACCGAGCTTTTCCATAAGGCTGAACTTCCACTACTTCGTACATCTATCCACGGGAGTATACGCATTCACGCCGCGCATGTCAGCCTGGACGCACCGCAGACTTGATGCGCTTGCGCCGGACGCCTAGGATAGGCGTCGGTGACGTCAAGGCAAGGGGACGGCCGTGGACCTTCGGAAACTGACGATCTCGGCGCGTGTGAAGAGCTTCCTGTGCGCGTGCCAGGGCCTGGGGGCGGTCGTGAGCACGCAACCGAACACGTGGTACATGGGGCTGGCGACGGTCGCCGTGGTGGTGGCGGGCTTCGTGTTCGCGCTGTCGGGCCTCGAGTGGGCCCTCATCGCCACGGCCGTGTTCGTAGTGTGGATCGCCGAGGTCCTCAATAGCGCGCTCGAGTTCCTCACGGATCTGGCGTCGCCCGAGCAGCATCCCCTCGCCAAGAAGGCCAAAGACGCCGCGGCCGGGGCCGTGCTGTTGGCCGTGCTGTTCTCGCTGGTCATCGCGGCGGTGGTATTCGGGCCGAAGATCTACCTCGGGCTGCGATAGGACCGATCGGACCGATCGGACTGATCGGTCGCATGTTCGGCGCCGGGGATTATGCCGGGCCGAGGTTCTTGAACAAATACAGCCCTTCTTTGCCGGGGGCGATGATGTCCTTCCAGCCGTTGCCGTCGAGGTCGGCCACCCAGAAGTAGATGCCGGCGCCGCTGGCTTGGTCCGCCGGGCCGTAATCGATGGTGTAGCGTGTGAAGGCGCCGCTCTTGTCGAACTTGAAGTAGTACAGGCCGACGGGGTCGGCCGCGCCCGGGTCGTGTCCCGAGTGGGCGCGGTAGCGCTTGCCGGTGATGAGCTCGAGTTCGCCGTCATTGTCGATGTCGACCAGGCGCAAGTCGTGGTATTGCGAGCGGTCCGGGTCGATCTCGTGCTTGGTCCAGGTGCGGTTGCCTTGGCCGTCCTTGCCCTGTTCCCACCAGGCCAGGCCGTAGGCGTGCCCTTGGCCGACGATGAGGTCGTTGAGGCCGTCGCCGTTGACGTCGTGGACCAGGACGGGCACGCTGGCGCTGCCGAGGTCGAATTCGGGACGCCATACCCACTTGCCTTTGAGCGGGTCCTCGGGGGCTTCGAGCCAGCCGCCGGCCGAGATCAGGTCGCCTCGGCCGTTGCCGGTGACGTCGCCGAAGCCGAGCCCGTGGCCTTGGGGGGTGTCCGAGACCACGATCTTATCGAACTTGCCCGAGCCTTTGGCGTCGGCGTCGCGCAGCAGCTTGAACACCATGAACGGCTGGCCGGGGCAGTTGGGGACGATCTCGAGGTGGCCGTCGCCGTCGACGTCCCAGACACAGACGCGCTCGATGTTGCCGGTCTGCGCGATGTCGTGGACCTGCCATTGGCCGGCCTGTCCCTTGGGATTTTCGCGCCAGCGCAAGGTCTTTCCCCACCAGGCCCCGGTCACGATGTCGATGTAGCCGTTGCCGTTGACGTCCATCGGGCAGTCGCCGAAGTCATCGAAGTAATCGCCCTCGGCCCGCACGTCGCACATCTTGTGCTGCTTGGTGAAATCGGGTCCCTCGAACCAGTACTCGCCCGACACGATATCCATCACGCCGTCGTTGTTCACGTCGCATGCCGAGGCCGCCTCGTAAGTGGCCGTGCCGATACGCACCCGCTCGAACTTCAGCATCGCCTTGCCCTCCGTGACCTGGCCCGCCGCGCACAACGCCGCGAACATGCAAGCCGCCTTCAACATGGCCCAAGCCCTCCTGATTGCTAACCGTGCAGGCACTCTACCAGACCCAGCCGCCGCGGGCCAAATGTGAACCCACCGTTAGCTCAGCGCCTTCGCCTTACGAACGAGGTCGAGGAACTCGCGGCGATAGCCGTGGCGGTCGTCCCCGAGGCCCTCGTCGGCGATCTCGAGCACACCGTCCAACGTCGCCGTGCCTTTGTGTTCCGACTGCCTGAGGATCATGCCGAAACCGGCCACGGACGCGGCGAACTTGAGGTCCTCCGATGCCTGCGCGAAGGGCGCGCCATCGTCCTCGATGGTGAACGACAGCAACTGACTCACGTCGGCGTCGGGATCCTTGTAGCGCAGTTTCAGGGTGAAGAGCTCGTCGGTGCCCGCGGCCCGCGTCAGCCGGGTTTGCCGCTGATACCGCAGCGGATCCACCGACGGCAGGTCCACCTCCTGCCCTGCCGGGACGAGTTCGTACAGGGCGGTGACCGTGTGGCCCGCACCGATCTCGCCCGCGTCTTTGGTGTCGTCATTGAAGTCCTCGGCGGCCAGGATGCGGTTCTCGTAGCCGATGAGACGATACGCGCCGACCTGGGCCGGGTTGAACTCGATCTGAATCTTGACGTCCTTGGCGATGGTCACCAGCGTCGCGCCGAGTTGCTGCCCAAACACCTTCTTGGCCTCGAGGAAGGTGTCGATGTAGGCGTAGTTGCCGTTGCCCTTGTCGGCGAGCTTCTCGAGCGTCGAGTCCTTGACGTTGCCCATGCCAAAGCCGAGCACGGTCAGGAAGACGCCGCTTTTGGCCTTATCCTCGATAAGACGTACGAGCTCGCCCTGGTTGGTCACGCCGACGTTGAAGTCGCCGTCCGTGGCCAGGATGACGCGGTTGACGCCGCCGTCGATGAAGTGCTGTGTGGCGACGTCGTAGGCCAATTGGATGCCCTCGCCGCCGTTGGTCGAGCCGCCGGACTCGAGCCGTTTGATCGCCTGCAACACGGCCCGCTGATCGTCGCACGAGGTCGATGGCAGGACGAGCCCCGAGGCGTTCGCATACACGGCGATGGCCACGCGGTCGTTGGGGCCGAGTTGCTTGACCAGGAAGCGCATGGCCTTCTTGACCAACGGCAGCTTGTTCTGCGGCCGCATCGAGCCGGACACGTCCAGCAGGAACACGAGGTTCGAGGCGGGCCGCTCGTCGGCTGCCATCTCCCAACCTTTCAGGCCCACGCGCGCCAGCCGGTGCTCGGGCGCCCACGGACACCCCGCCACCTCGACGTGGGCCGAGAACGGCGTGTCTCCATCCGGCGGCGCGTAGTCGTACGAGAAGTAGTTGACCATCTCCTCGATGCGCACCGCGTCCGGCGGCGGCAGCGTGCCTTGATTCAGGAACCGCCGGACGTTCGCGTAGGACGCCGTGTCCACGTCAATCGAAAACGTCGACAGCGGATTCTGCACCGCGTCGCGGAACGGATTCTCGACGATGCGGTCGTAGGCCTCCGTGTTGTGGCCCGGCCAGTAGTTCTTGCTGGCGTCGTCGACCCATTCGGGCCGGCGCTCTTGCCCGGCGCCGCCGTATCCGCCGGCGCCGTACCCGCCGGCGCCTTGCGGCATCGAGCCCTTCTTGCCAAGCACGGGCTGTTCATTGCCTTCGGCAACTCCAAAGTAGTAATCGGCACGGGGCCGGATGGACCCAGCCACCGTGACGTTCTGCAGCCCGCCGGTTCTTCCGGTGCCGCGCTGGCGCTGGCCAAGCCTGCTGGAAAGCGCCTGGACCTGCTCCTGTTCACGCAGCGCCGCGCCGTTCGCAAGGGGTGCGTAATAGTGGCCTTCGTCGATACGCGATGCGCTGATTGCAGGCTCTGCAAGCGGCGGAGACGGCACGCGCGAAGCGAGGTCTGTGCGTTCCGTCTTCGGGAAGCGGTCGATCTCCGCTGACTGCATGCCGGCGCGCTCCAATGCGCGCGGCATCGAGACGGCAGCCAGCACCACGAGGACTGAGGCAGCGGCCAGCCAGGCGCCGACCTTGACCAGCGTGGGCACGCTGAGCTTCACCATGCGGTGGGGGGTGACGCGAAACGTCACCGACTTTGGCGCGCTCGCCTTGGCCTCGGCCGCAATAGCCTCGCGCTGGGCGTCGCTGAGCTTGAGGTCGGTCGGCCCCCATTCGAGGAGGGCTTGGCGCGAGTACTTGGCCGTTGCGCGCAGTTCCGCGACGGTCTGCCGCGCGGCGGCGTCGGATTCGAGGGCTTTCTCGACGGCCTTGAGTTCGGCCTTGTCCAGTTCGCCTACGACGTAGGCGACCAGTTTTTCGTCGCTGAGTTGTTGCGTCATGGTTCTACACCTCCTGCGCCAGGTCCATCTTGGACCGTAGGCGTTCGCGAATGGCCATGAGCGCGGCCGTGACCAGGTTGTTGACCGTTCCGAGGGACACGTCCATGACCCGGCCGATCTCGCGGTAGGTCAGGCCGTCGTAAAACTTCAGCCGGAAGGCCTCCTGGTGTTTGTGGGGCAGCGTATCGAGCACGGCGAGCACCATAGTGTGCGTCTCGTTGCGCGCGGCCAGGGCGCTCGGGCCGAGGCCGCCGTTGGGGTAGGCTTCCGCCTGGGCCTGTTGCAGCGTGGTCATACGACCCTCCTTCTTGCGGACGTCGAGCGCGCGGTTGCGGCACACGGTGTACAGCCACGGGGCGAGATGGGCGTCCACCTCGCCCGGGTCGGCCGCGCACAGCCTCAGGAACGTGTCCTGAACCACGTCGCGCGCGAGGTCCGCATTGCCCGTGAGACGGGCCGCGTAGTGCAGGAGCGGCCGCTCGTAGCGTTCCAGCGCCGCCCCCACCCACACGTCCTTCGACACCGGACGTTTCTTCATCGGCGATTCCTCGAGCTGCTGGGCCCAGCGAGTTCGCGAACTGCGTTCACCTGTTATAACGATTCAGGGCGCGGCGTGTTCAAGTTGCGCGCGGCGGCACCTACCGCCACGAGTGCGATGTGCCCGCGCTACGCAGGAACCGGGGCCGCGAGCCGCGTCTATCACGATTCGGTTGTGCGGCGACGGATGGTATACTTTCACACGATCGAACCGGCCTTCTCGTGACGGGACTGATGGGGTATCGGACATGGCCAAGTCGTCGGGGCTGACGCGGAGGAGCTTCATGAAGGTGAGCGCGGGTGCAGCGGCACTTGCCGCATCGAGCGGACAAACGGCACGGGGGGCGGGGAAACCGGCACGCCCCCATATCGTCATGTTGATGGCGGACCAACTCCGTGGCGACTGCCTGGGGGCCGATGGCAACGGGGCCATCAAGACGCCGAACATGGACCGGATCGGCCATGAAGGCATTCGGTTCCGGTCCGCGTACACGTGCACGCCCAGTTGCACGCCGGCCCGGTCGGCGCTGCTGAGCGGGCTGGGGCCGTGGCGCAACGGGATGCTTGGCTACGGGCGCGTTGCGGAGCGCTATCCGATCGAGAAGCCGCGTGCGTTGCGCGAGGCCGGTTACTACACGCTGGGCATCGGCAAGATGCACTGGTGCCCACAGCGCAACACGCACGGCTTTCATCAAACTATCCTGGACGAGTCGAGCCGGGAAGAGTCGCCCGATTTCCGCAGCGACTACCGCGCGTGGTTCGCCTCCGAGGCGCCCCACGTGAAGTATGACGCCACCGGCATCGGCTGGAACGACTACCGCTCCGGCGTCTACGCCCACCACGAGCGTCTGCATCCGACGCACTGGACCGGGGAGACGGCCGTCCGATTCATCAATGGCTACGACCGCCCCGAGCCGCTGTTCCTGAAGGTGTCGTTCGCGCGTCCGCACAGTCCCTACGACCCGCCCGAGCGCTTCTGGCGCCAGTATGAGGACGCCGAACTCCCTGAGGCCCACGTCGGGAAGTGGGCGGAGCGCTACCGCGAGCGCAGCGGCAACGACTACCACATCTGGCACGGCGACCTCGGCCCGGCACAGGTGCGCCGTTCGCGCCAGGGCTACTACGGATCCGTGTCGTTCATCGACGAGCAGATCGGGCGCATCCTGGAGGCCCTCGAAGGGCGCGGGTGGCTGGACGAGACACTCATCGTGTTCACGGCCGACCATGGCGACATGACGGGCGACCACCACCTGTGGCGCAAGACCTACGCCTACGAGGCGTCGGCGCGCATACCCATGGTCATGCGGTGGCCCACCGGGCTGCTGTCGGCCAGGCGCGGCCAGGTGTCCCCCGCCCCGGTCGAGTTGCGCGACATTCTGCCGACGTTTCTCGAGGTCGCGGGCGCGGCGGGCGCCGAGGACCTGGACGGACGCAGCCTGTTGCCGCTTGTTCGCGGCGAGAGCGACGGCTGGCGCGAGTACATCGACCTCGAACACGACGTCTGCTACGGCAAGACCAACCACTGGAACGCCCTCACCGACGGTCGATGGAAGTACATCTTTCACGCGTACGACGGTGAGGAGCAGTTGTTCGACCTCGAGCAAGACCCCGGCGAACTCGAGGACCTCGCCGGCGACCCGGCGCATGCGGCGGAACTCAAGAAGTGGCGCAGCCGCCTCATCGACCACCTCGCCGAGCGCGGCGAACCCTTCGTCAAGAACGGCGAACTGGGCCTGCGCCCCGAGCGCATGCTGTATTCCCCCAACTATCCCCGCGCGGAAGAGAAGAAGGCCTGAGCCGGGCTCCGGGCGCGCTCGAGCGTGCGGCAGTCACTCCACCGGTAGCCACTGCACGGCATCGACCACGACGCAGCCGTCCGTCCCCTCGGCGTGGATCTCGACCGACGTGTCCGCCTCGGGCCACAGGTGGTATTTCCCGAGCGAGAAGAACGGCGCGTGGCGTCCCGGGTGCTGGCGCTGGTTGAGGGTGGCCGACACGGGCCCCCGGCTGGTGTGGACGGTTACGGTGACGTTGGTGGCGCGGTTGGCGCTGGCCGTGTAGGCGATGCGGATCTCGTACTCGCCCGTCGCGCTGAGTTGGGGCGTGAAACGGATCCGTTTCCCCGACTTGCCCTCGTTGCCGTCGTCGAGATAGTCGACGCCGACGTAGGGGGTGACTGACCTCGAGACCTTCCAGTCTCCTACGACCTCGGCCTGCGTGTTGTCGACGACGACGCCGGGCAGCTTGCCGGCATCCACGTACGGCCCGCCGACGTCGTCCAGCGACAGGATCTGCCTCTGCTCGCGCAGGCGCTCTTGCAGCGCGGACACGTTGATGCCCTGAAGCGAGGTCCCTTGGCGGATGGCCTGGGCCGCGGCCACGCCCGCGGCGTGGCCCATAATCATGTATTGCGGCTCCATGCGCATCGACGAGTACGCCACGTGCGACGCCGACACACAGCACGTGACCAGGAAGTTCGTGCACTGGCCCGGTTCCGGCAGCAAGGCACGGTAGGCAATCTCGTAGGGCTGGACGGGCACCTGCATGTCCCCCTCGTTCAGCATAAATGGCCCAGCCTGCTTCAGCGCGTCGGGCGCGCCGTCCGGCAACTCCGCCGCGTCCTCGACGGCGATCCGCTGCACGTGGTGCGAGTCCGAGTTATACGAGCCCATGCCGATCGAGTCGGGCTTGGTGCGCTGGGTTTGCAGGTCCTGCTGCGTCATCACGTACGCGCCGATCAGCCGCCGCGCCTCGCGGATATAAAGCTGATGGGGCCAGTGGTCCGTGTCGGTGAACTCGTCCTTGGCCAGGCCCCATTCGTTGGCCTCGCGGCGCAGGTTGGCGGGCACACCGGGATCATTGGCGAGGAAGTAGTAGAATCCCTGCTGATATCGCTTGTGCTCTTCCCAGATCGCTTCGCGGTGCGCGGCGTCGGCGTCTGGATACGCCCAACTCCCGCCGATGTAGTCCGTCGAGATGGGCCCACGGTTGTTCGTATCCGTCTTGCCGTTTGGCATGGGCGACAGGATCATGAGGTCTTCCATGGCCAGGTCGGGCGCCTTCTCGAGGTACCGCCGTAGGATCTCGTACCGGTTCGGGTCGTAGCCCTCCGGCTTCGGCCACGGCACGCGGTTGTCCGGCTGTTGCGTCATGCACAGGCGGAAGTTGTAGGCTTGGACCTTGCGGTCTCCCGCGCCGGGTTCGCCGGCGTCGCCTGCGTAGATCAGCGGCAGGAGGTTGCCCTGGCCGTCATACGGCGACACCGGGAACGGAAACTGGTGCTTGGGACTGAGCGCGATCCGGCCCGCGAGCGACTCGCCGTACACATCGCAACTTTCCCGGCCCCACGTGTAGGCGGTGCCGGCCTTCGGCAGCAGGTCACCTTCGTAGGACGCGTCGATGAACACCTTGCCGTGGAAGACCCCGCCCTTGGCCGTGCGGATGGCCTTGATGCGCGCTCCCTGCTTCCACACAAAGGCCAAACGCTGCCCAAAGAATACGTCCACCCCGGCCTCGGACAGCCACTCCCGAAAGACCTCCTCGGCCACATGGGGCTCGAAATACCACGACAACGACTCCCCATACCGCTCACCCACCCGCTCGAAGAAGGCCCGCGACAGCCCCCCAATCACGTCCTGCTTCCCGAAATCCGTCCGCCCCAGCCCCCCGGACACCATGCCGCCGATATGGAACCGCGGCTCGAGCAACGCCACCGTGCGCCCTTCATCGGCTGCCGCGATGGCCGCAATCGTTCCGCCCGCGGTGCCGCCGTAAACCACGACGTCGTGGGACTTCGTCGAAGCGGCGATTGCCGCCCACGGCACCAACAGCGCGGCCGATACAATGACCGCGCATAGGGGGAATCGATTCCAGGCCTTCACGTCTAATCCTGCTTGGTCGCTCTCTCCGCCACTCGCGCTGGCCCCGTCTTCTGGTGCGAATGAACAGCTTGGAGTCTCACGAGTCTTGCTCCAGTATAGCCTGTGGCCCCGCGAACCAGCAAACGCTGGCCGACCCCGCCAGCAAAGGCGCCAGCGGGCTCTAACGAATCGGACCACCCTTGGGCGGTAGCCGGGCGTAGGCCCTGCCCTGGATCTCCATGGGATATATTGACACAGAATCACAGATGATGTATATAAGACTGAGTTCAATGAGATCTATGTGTCTTTGTACTGCAGATATCAGCAACTGAAGCAGTCCATAGGTTCTCTTGGTCCAGAGGTGGATTCTGAGTTCCAGGTGCATCACCTGAACGAGGTGCAGATGGCGTATGTGATGGTCATCGCGACACAGCCGGAGTCTCTGGGAGGACTAAACCGTGAAGAAGAAGAAAAGGGACGGAACGATCCTCTTTGCCGACATGGTCGATTCGTCAATGCTGAGCCACGTTCTCAAACCCAAGGAGTACGACACGCTCGTGGGTCACTTCCAGAAGATGGCAGTGCGCGTCGTTCTGGACATGCTGGCCGACTTCGACAGGAGGAATGCCCATGTCGAGGTATCGGTCCATGGCGATGAGCTCTGCCTCATCCTTGCTGAGGACGAGAGGAAGCCTGAAAAGCTGGAGCGGCTCGCGTGGTTCGCTCTGCAGGTTGCGATAGGCTTGAAGCGTCGCTGGCTGCTCGTCCCCGAGAACACGACGCGGATCCGGAAGACAGGTCAGCCGCCCTTGGACATCGCGATCGGCATACACGCGGGGCCCGTCGTTGTTGACGAGCATTGGCGGTTCCAGCCGGGCAAAGAGCGCTGCATAAGGCCGGTCACGGCAGAGGGCTACGCCATCAATCTGGCAAAGAGAGTGGAGACGGCTTCGCGGATGGGAAGATTCAGCCGCATTTTCCTGACGCGGCCAATCTACAACCGGACCCCTGCGGATTTTCGCCAGGCGTTTATGCGCACAGACGTGCCGGAACTCAAGGGGATTCCGATGGCGCCCATAATCTATGAAGCCAAGAGCATCGGGCATTTTGACGACAAGGCGTTCCCGAAGGGTTCGGACTTCGACCACGACACGAATCTCAGGGTCTACGAAAAGGTGGTGCAGGCATACCCGGACGAAATGTGGCTGCAGCTTGATCTTGCTCACAAATACTTCGACGACGGGGAGTACGAAGAAGCCGCGAAGCGATATAGGGCAGTTCTCGAAGTCGACAGCGGTTTTGCGCCTGCCTATGCGTACCTTGGGCGGGCGCTGTTTCGAGACTTGCGGTTCGAAGACGCCCAGCACTTGCTGGAGCAGGCAACCGAACTAGACAAAGGCCAGGCGCGCGCCGCGCACTATCTCGCAGTCTGCCTCAGACGCCAAGCCCTCTTCCTGCTGCACGGGGACAAGGGCCAAAAGAGAAGGGCAGCAGAACTGCTTGGCCGGGCGATGGAGA
>Ga0272442_10008936_pt1 | contig 12602 bp, 12 predicted proteins | sample SSMForm2O_FD_200262 | JGI IMG/M metagenome (GOLD analysis project Ga0272442, IMG submission 200262) | Marine sediment archaeal communities from Little Sippewissett salt marsh, Falmouth, MA, United States - SSM-Form-2O | ecosystem: Environmental > Aquatic > Marine > Wetlands > Sediment ... | reverse complement strand
TCGTCGGTCTGCCGCCCCTGCTGGCAGCCTTCCTGCCTATCGTCCTGTTCGGCACCGTCGCCGCCGTCATGCTCGACGCGGTCAAGACGTGAGCAGGAGCCGGGAGCCAGGAGCCGGGAACTCGGAACGGGGAACACGGGTCCCCAAACAGCCGAACACGGCGGGCTTGCCCGCCCGCTAAACGCTTATAGAAAAAACATTTGTACCTGACGGCAAGGCGTGCGGCACCCCGGTTAGCGGGCGGGCTTGCCCGCCGCGTGTTTTTCGAGGCAGAAAACGCGTCAGTAAGGAATGCCACCAAGGTAAGCCCCCAACGCCCCCAGAGCCGACTGAAAGCGCAATCGAATTCGATTACTGTACGTAGACAGAATATTGCATCGGAGCACGGATTCGGCGGGGTTTGGAAGCTCACGGGCCAGGGGCAACCCGTTACACTCTGTCCTGTGCAAGGCCTTGGCGTTGTAGGGTTCAAACTCGGGTACGTCCGCATTCTACAAACAACAAGGCCTTCGCGCGATTCACCCCTTCGTCACACTCATGCAATATCCGGGCTACCGATCAGTCGCCCCCGTTCGGGGGCTCGGCGCGGGGGCGCGGGCGGGGGGGGAAGGACCGAGGCCGGCGTAGGCCGGCCTCGATCGTGCGACGGTTCTTGAGGCGACGTGTTCGCCGCCTCTGTGCGGGGATGGCTACTTCTTCCTGGGTGCCTTCTTGGTCGTCTTCTTGGGGGCTTTCTTGGCTGCTTTCTTCTTCGCCATGTCCGTGGCTCCTGGCCCACAGGCCGAACGCCTGGGCCTTTCTCGCGACTCCCGCCGGGTTTCGTGCTTACGCCAGCACGCGGGGGGAGACGATGGGTCTCATTGGGGGGGTTCGCCCGCGTCGGGGCGGGGCCCCGCTTTCGCTGACGGAATGCGCACCTGGGTGTAGGCGATGATCTTGTACGCGAGCCGGGCGGCAACGAACTCGGTGACGTGGTTCGGCGGGATCGGCCGGGCCTCGACGACGTCGGCCGCGATCACGTGCCGCTCGGCGCAGACGCGCCGCAGCAAGGCCGTCACCTGTCGCCAGGAGAGCCCGCCCGGCTCGGGCGTGCCGACGCCGGGGGCGATCGACGGGTCGAGCCCGTCGAGGTCCACCGTCACGTAGACGCGCTCGCCGAGCAGGTCCAGGGCCCGGTCGATCCACGCCGGATCGCGTTCGATGACGTCGGGCGTGATGAGCCGTTCGATTCGCTCGCCGAGGGCGTCGGCCTCTTCCCGCGAGTAGCTTCTAACGCCCACCTGGGCGATCCGGTCGGTGGTCTCGAGCACGCGGCGCATGGTGCAGGCGTGGGAGTGCCTCGTGCCGCCGTAGGTGTCCCGCAGGTCGGCGTGGGCGTCGATCTGGAGGACGCTGAGGTCCCCGCGGGCCGCGGCGCAGGCCGCGACGATCGGCGGCGTGATGCTGTGCTCGCCGCCGAGGGTCAGGAGGAACTTCCCGTCTCTCAGGACGGGTTCGGCCGCGGCGCGAACGCGTCGCATCTGCTCGGCGGGCGTTTCGGCGGGCGGGACGGCCTCGGCCGTCGCGATGCCCGCCGAGACGAACTCGCCGCCGAGCTGCTCGTCGTAGAGCTCGACCTGCCGGGAGGCATCGAGGATGGCCGCCGGGCCCCCGGCCGTGCCGGACCGGTACGTCACCGTCCCCTCGTAGGGCACGGGCAGCACGACGTAGCGAGCCCTGGCCCGGTCGCTCTGCTCGGGAGAGAGGCCGAGGAATGTCCCCATCGCCTGGGCCACCGGGCCTGGCCTAGACGGTCCCGCCGAGTTCGCGGACGCGGGGCTCGGCCTCGTCGAAGCTGACCTCGCGCCCGCGGGCCTCGATCTCCTCGGGGGGCCACGGCTGCCACTGCCCGTCCTCGCCGAGGACCTCCGCGTCGAAATACTCGTCGGTCTCGGTATCGTACCAGACCCGGCCGACTCGGTTGTCGTCGAGGAGGTAGTAGGCCTCGTCGAAGTCCGGCTCGCAGTAGTCGTCTTCTTCTTCTTCGATCATCATCGGTCCTGTCCTGTCTCTACCGTCGCGGGCCCCGTCGCCCGGCCGGCGGAGTCTTCCGCGCCGGCGAACGGGGCCGCACCGTCATCTCTTCCAGCGTTTCCCCGTTCCACGTGAAGGCCAGCCGCCGGCGAGCGGGGCGGGGATGCTTGTCGAACACGTAGGCCGCCAGCAGCGGCAGCGAGACGCTCGGCTCGACCCAGGCCATCGCGTAGTGGGCCTTTTTGCGGATCTTCCCCCAGGAGCGGGCCTCGCCCAGCGTCGAGCCGGACAGCCCGCCGTCCTGCGTGACGGCCGTCGTCACCTGGAGGGCGTAGTCGTGGCCGCAGTCCCGGCCGAACATCGACGCCATGACGACCGAGTCGTTGATGTAGTTCTTGGGCACGCCGCCGGCGACGTAGATGGCGGCGGTCTTTCGGCTGGCGACGACGATCTGCGTCAGCTCGTAGTTGTCGCGGATCGAGTCGATGGCGATTCCGGCCCGGCCGGCGAGCAGGCATCGGCGTCGGTGGTCGGTCAGGCCGATGCCGATGGACGAGTCGTTCAGGGCGGGCGAGAAGATCGGCACGCCGAGGAGGTGGCACTGGCGGACGATCGAGTCGTCGTCGTCGAGCTTCGAGCCGAGCGCGTCGAGGTAGGCCCGGCTGGAGTAGTTGCCGGGCGGCAGCTCGTCGGCGACGCGCCCGCACCAGACGTCGGTGTCGATGAACCGCTCCTCGTCGACGTAGGTGTCGTAGATGCGGTCGATCCGCAGGTCGCGGAGGGCGGCGTCGTCGGCCTCGGGCGTGCCCCGGAAATGCCCGAAGCCCCGGGCCTGGTAGACGTCCTGGTAGAGGATCGCGCCGGTCGAGACGACGACGTCGACGTAGCCGCCGACGACCAGGTCGCGCAGGACGCGGCGGAGCCCGGCGGCGATCAACGGACCGGCCAGGCCCAGCAGGACGGTCGGCCGGGCCGGGTCCCGGTACATCCCGCTGAGCACCTCCGCGCAGGTGCCGAGGTTCCGCGCCTGGATGGACATGCCGGCCATCGCCGCGACGAGGTCGGACGCGGCCAGGCCCGGCGCGACGGCGACCTGGTCGACCTCGCGAGACAGGAGCTTCCGCTTGGCCCGCCGCTGGGCGCCCGTCAGGGGCGAATCCACCGGCTGCGAGGGAGTTTTCTTCGCTTTGGCCATGGTTCGGTCCCCGGCTAGAGGAGAAAGACGGCCCCGGCGATGGCGGTCGTCCAGAGGCCGGCCTTGTGGCCCTCGGCCGTCTGCACGCACGCCCGGGTCCGCACGATCTTGCCCGACATCCGGTAGATCTCCTTCCGGCTGTCGTAATCGGTCTCGGGATCGAACTCGATGCCCAACGTCGAGGCCAGCATCGAGGCGGCCATGTCCTCGACCATGTCGGCGAGTCGCTTCTCCGTCATGCCGAATCCGTGGTGCTCGCTGATGTACCCGTACTGCTTGCCGTTGGTGGGCTGGGCAAGCCCGATGCCGGCCCCGACCATTCGGGACGGCTCGTTGGTGCCGGCCTCGGCGAGGACCACGAAGGTGATCTGGCCCGGTGCGAGCCTGTCCAAGCCGCGCTGGCGGGGGATGATCTTGCAGTTCGGCGGCAGGATGCTCGACACGCGGACGAGGTTGCACTTCTCGATTCCCGCCCTGCGCAAGGCCAGCTCGAAGCTCTGGAGGCGATTGCGGTGCCTGCCGATGCCCTTCGTGAAGAAGACCGTCTTGGGAATGAGCGCGAACCGCTCCGCCGAAGACGGGGCCGTGACCGTCTTTGCCTTCGTGGCCCGCGTCAATCTCTCTCCTTGGCGGCGCCCGGCGGCGTGGTTGCCGAACCGGTCCAACGGACTCGAGGCGCCGAATCGCTGTCTCCCGACGGTGACCTACCGCTTGGGGAGTTGATCCATCGGCATGTTGTCCTCATGCCGGTCCCGATTCCTGGGCCTGTGCCGGCTCTTTCCGGCGTCCCGCTTGGCTCTCTCGTGGTCTCTGTGACGGGCCTTCTTCGCCATGTCCGGCGGCTCCTTCGTCAAGACCGCACCAATCCACCCGCCGACGCCCTTCGTTTCGTTGGCTCGGCCGGCGGGCCTTGGGAGGTGAGATTGCATAGGTCGTGCCACCGCCGATCATCTCGGCGCAAGAACTTCTCTAACCTTTTATTTTGCCGTCATTTTCGTCACAAGTTCGGCCGGCGGACACCCACGAACGCGCCGGAAAAAAGGACCTTGACTTCCGGAACTTCCGGAGGTAAGACTCCGAATATGGGGCCATTAGGAGCCAAGCGATGCTCAACCGCGTGATTCTGGTAATGACCGACAAGGAGTTGAGAAGGCGAATCCGGCGTCTGCTGCCGGGCGGCGACGTGATGGCCGAGTCCATCCGCGGGCGCAACCACCTGTGGGAGCGAGCCGCCCGCCGCAGCGCCGACGTCATCGTGGCCTCGCGCGAGGCGATCCCCAGGCCGATCGCCAACAGCATCGCCTTGTTCCAGGACCTGCCGGAGTCGCCCGCGGTGGTGGTCCTCTGCGACGAGGACGACGCCGCCGAGCACGCCGAGCTCATGGGGGCCGGCTGCGACATGGTGCTGTCGACGGCCCTGCCCGACGAGAGCCTCAGCGACGCCCTTCTGGCCGTCCTGGATCGGCGAAGCAACCTCGCCCAGGGCGGGTTCGGTACCCGCCGGCCTCTGGCGCAGCCTCAACTGACGGACTTCATCTCGAACAGCCCCACCATGCAGGCGTTCCTTCGGGTCGTCCGGCGTGTGGTCCAGAGCGACACGTCGCTGTTGATCCTCGGGGAGACGGGCGTGGGCAAGGAGCGGCTGGCCCAGGCCATCCACGCCGAGGGGCGGCGGTCGGACGGGCCGTTCGTGGCCGTCAACTGCGGCGCGTTGCCGGAGTCGCTTCTGGAGAGCGAGTTGTTCGGTCACGAAGAGGGCGCCTTTACCGGCGCGACGCGGCTGCGCAGGGGCTCCTTCGAGCTGGCTCACGGCGGGACGATTTTTCTGGACGAGATCGGGGAGTTGGCCTCTCACCTTCAGGTGAAGCTCTTGCGGTCGTTGCAGGAGCGGGAGGTCCGCCGCGTCGGGGGCGAGCAGCCGTTCAAGGTGGACGTTCGCGTGATGGCCGCCAGCAACCGCAACCTGGAGGAGGAGGTCGAGGCCAAGCGATTCCGCAGCGACCTGTTCTACCGCCTCAGCGTCGTCTCGCTGACCGTCCCTCCGTTGCGGCACCGGGTGCAGGACATTCCCGCACTGGTCGAGAGCTACATCGACTACCTCCGCCCCCGCGTGGGTTGCGACGTGCACGGCATCGCGCCGGGTGCCATGGAGGCCCTGTGCAAGTACGCCTGGCCGGGCAACGTTCGCGAGTTGATCAACGTGGTCGAGCGGGGCATGCTGCTGTGCAGCGGCGAGGAGATCATGTCGGCCGACTTGCCCGAGACCATCAGCGGCGCCGTCACCAGGGCCCGGGCCCAGCGCGTCCTGGGCGTGCCCACCCGCCCGGAGGACGTGCCGGCCGAGTGGCTCGACCGCCCCCTCGGCGAGCTTCGAGGCGAGATCACGAGAAACCTCGAACGGTCGTATCTCGAAGCCATGCTGCGCGAGACCGCCGGACGGATCGGCGAGACGGCTCGCAGGGCGGGCATCCAGCCGCGATCCCTGTACGACAAGATGAAACGCTACCGGCTCCGCAAGGAGGATTACCGCCGCAACAACGCCCGCCGCAACTGACGCGGTCGCGAGCCGGCCGGGGAATTACGGGTCCGTGGAGGCATCCGACAGGTCGTCGACCTGGAGGTCCTCGAAGTCGGCCAGGGCGTCGATCTCGCCTTCTTCCGAGCAGGAAGCCGCCGGGTGCGACCGCGGAATGAGCTGCCGCCAGGACGGACTTCGATTGGGGTCGGCGCCGCGCCGGCCCTCGGTGGCCCGGGCGTACTCGATGCAGTACTTCGCCCACGGCTGGGCCTCGAGCCGGGCCTTGCCGATCGGGCGACCCGTCGCCAGACACCGGCCGTACGTGCCGTTGTCGATCCGCTCCAGGGCCTCGTGGATCCGCCCCAGAAGGGCCCGTTCGTGGGCCAGTAGCCCGATGGTCGTCTCGGTCCCGGCATTCTCATCGGGCAGGTACGAGGGCGACGTGCCCCGGGCCTCGGCCGTCATGCCATCCAGGTCGCCGACCAGGCTGCGGCGTTTGGCCAGCAGCAGTCGGCGGTACTTTTTCAACTCCGCCCGGGTCAACGGGTTCGGCTGCGTCACGACGGCCGGGGCCGGGCGTTGTGTCTTCTTCGTACCTCGCTTGGCTTCCATGGTCACACTCCCTCGGGGCGGCATCGGTCTCGACGAGCACCCCTGCCGGACCTCGCGGCGCCTTCCGCTTTGCTCATCACACTTCAACGGCCGTGCCACAGGGCATCGGCAGCGGGGAAAAGAATTTCCTGCCGTCGTAAGGTTTTCATTTGGAATCGGTTGGGACTCCTCGAGGCCCGAGGGGGGCTTTGCGGAAGGCCCGCGAGTCCGCCGGGGCTTCGGAAGTCGACTGCCGATTCCTGGCCTTCACCGGGTCCGCGCCGTGGAGAAATGGCCCTGAGATCGCGACGGCACCCGACCATCCTCCATCGGCATCCCGCCGGCCGGGCATGAGCAACGCCTTTCCTCGAACGGTTTGGCCCGGGACTCATTGGCGCACGCCGCGCGAAACGGACGATAGGTATCCATGGGGCGGGCTGGGCCGCCCAAGGAGCTGCGCGATGCGATATGCCGTTATCATGGCGGGGGGCGCCGGCAAGCGGCTCTGGCCGCTGAGTCGAGTCCACCGCCCCAAGCAACTTCTCCCGCTGATCGCAGGGCGAAGCCTTCTGGAGATCGCCGTCGATCGACTGGACGGGCTGTTCGCCCCCGAGCGGATCTGGATCATCACGAACGCCGAGTACGCCGCGCAGGTACGGGCGGCCTTGCCGAGCATCCCGCCGGAAAACGTCGTCGGCGAACCGGAGGGACGAGACACGGCCAACGCGATCGCCCTGGCGACGGAGCTGATCGACGCCCGGGACGAGTCGGCCACCATGGCGGTCTTTACAGCCGACCACGTCATTCGCCCGCGGGAGCGGTTTGCCGAGGTGATCGAGGCAGCCTGCGAGGCCGCGGAGGCCCACGACGACGCCCTCTTGACCTTCGGCATCCGTCCGACCTGGCCGCACACGGGCCTGGGCTACATTCACAGCGGCTCCGAGCTCGGCGAGGGGCTCCGCGAGGTCATCGCCTTCAAGGAGAAGCCCGCCCACGCGGTGGCTCGCCAATACGTCGACAGCGGCGAGTACTACTGGAACAGCGGGATGTTCGTCTGGACGCTGGGCGCAATTCGCACGGCCCTGAACGAGTTCCTGCCCGAGTCGATGCGGAAGCTCGAGCCCGTCCTGCGTGCAGCCCGGGACCGACGCGACATCGCGCCGCTGCTGGCCGAGGCCTACCCCACGCTCGAGCGGATCAGCATCGACTACGCCGTCATGGAGAGGGCCCACCGCGTGCTCGTGGTCGAGTTGAGCTGCGACTGGCTGGACGTGGGGTCCTGGCCGGCGCTGGAAAACGTCGTCGCCGGCGACGAGGCGGGCAACACGATCGTCGCGGACGAGACCGTCGTGATGGATAGTCGCCACAACGTGATCGTCTCGGAGGGCGACCATCTGCTGGCCCTGCTGGGCATGAGCAACTGCATCGTGGTGCATTCGCCGGACGCGACGCTGGTGTGCAATCGCGACGATGCCCAGCGACTGAAGGAGCTCGTCGAGCGGATCGAGCGGACGCGCGGCGGGAAGTGGACCTGATGGGTCGCTGGCTGGGGATAGACCACGGCACGAAGCGGATGGGCATCGCAGCCGGCAGCACGTCCGACGGCATCGCCTCGCCCGTGGCGGTCGTCCCGGCCGAGCCGATCGCCGAGGCCCACGACCGCATCCGCCAACTGGCCGACGACTACAGCGTCGAGGGGGTGGTGGTCGGCTGGCCGCTGAACATGGACGGCTCCCAGGGCCCGCAGGCCTTGCTGGCCCGGCAGATGGCCCGGGGGTTGGCCGAGGCCACCGCCCTGGACGTTCGCCTGTGGGACGAGCGACTCAGTAGCTTCGCCGCCGACGAGGCCCTCGCGGGCACGTACACGCGTAAGAAGAAGAAGGCCCGCCAGGACGCGGTGGCCGCCGCCGCCATCCTGTCGGATTTCCTCGCCAACGACGGACCCGCCAACGCCCCGCGACCCGACGACGACACGTAGCGAGCGACGAATGAAAAACGAGCCGCCGGCGGAGACAGCCCAAGGGCTTTCCCCGCGGACGGCTCGATGAATGCCGTGCGGCGAGCGGGACGCCGAGGTCTTTACTTCGGCTCGTCGGGCTGCTGGCTTTCGGCCGCGAGGGCCTCCAGGGCCGCGATCGGGTCGATATCCTCGGGCGACTCCTGGCCAGCGGGGAACCCGTCGTCTCCCGTTCCCTCGATCTGGGCTGCCACGTCCGCCTCCAGCTCGACGATCTCGTCGTCGACCGCGCCTTCGGCTTCTCGCTCGGCGGCCGTCTTGACCGGCTCGATCTGCTCGGGAACACCGTCGATCTGGACGGTGAAGACGATGGGCCCGACCACAAGGCGATCCCCGGCCGCCAACGCGCATTCGTTGACGCGCTTGTTGTTGACGTACGTGCCGTTGGAGGAGGTGAGGTCTTTGACCTTCACCTCATCACCCGCCAGACCGATCTCGCAGTGCCTTCGAGAGACGGCCTCCAGCGGAATCTGGAGATCGCAATTCTCTCCGCGTCCGATGGTCAGCAGGTCCTTGCTCAGGGGGAAATCCTTGCGGGTCCCGTTCGGCTTGAACATTACAAGTTTGACGTCCATCAGAAGCCCTACCATCTAGCCAAGAAGCGACGGTACACTGAAATGAGATTCAGACGACGCGCAGCCTTCTGCAAGCCCATTCTATGGCGTTGGCAAGACCCTGCAAGGAAAAACGCGACGAAGTTTGCCCTCTGTGAGCGACCAGGGATTCTGGCACAGTCAGGGATCCGTCGCCGCAAGATGATCCTGCCGTTGGCCGCAGGCCCTGATTGCGGATTGCGAATTGCGGATTGCGGATTCCTCCACGTCGTGAGCCAATCCGCAATCCGAAATCCGAAATCCGCAATGAACCCCTTCGCTCCGGGTGAAGGCAACTTGCTCGCCGCGAGTACACTATGCACCGCCAGAACGAATTGTCGCGCTCTTGCCCTCTGCCCTGCCAGGCATTGTACGTCCACGTGCCCTTCTGCGCCGCCAAGTGCCGCTACTGCGCCTTCTACTCGGTGGCCTTCGAGCCCTCGGCGGCCCGGCGGTACCTGCGGGCCCTGGCGGTCGAGTTGGACCGGCGAGGCCCCGCGCTGTCGGGGCCGCTGAAGTCCATCTTCATCGGCGGCGGCACCCCCACCGCCTTGGGCCCCGAGTTGCTGAAGACGCTGCTGTCGCTCTGCCGGCCGTGGGTCGGTCAGCGGACGGAGGTCTCCGTCGAGGCCAACCCCGCCACGCTGACCGAGCCCGTCGTGGACGTGCTGGCCGGCGGAGCGGTCCGCCGGGTGAGCCTGGGGGTCCAGTCGTTCCGGGACGAGGAGCTTCGCTGGCTGGGCCGCCTGCACACGGCCGAGCAGGCCCGCCAGGCCGTCGGGCAAGTTCGCTCGGGCGGCGTGGGCAACGTGAGCCTGGACCTGATCTACGGCCTGGGCAATCAGACGATCGAGACGTGGCGGGCCTCGCTTTCCGAGGCCCTGGCCCTGGAGCCGGATCACCTGAGCTGCTACGCGTTGAGCGTCGAGCCGGGCACGCCGCTCGAGCGGGACTGCCGCGCCGGGACAGCGCGAGAGATGCCCGAGGACGAACAGGCCGATTGCTTCGCCCAGGCCGTCGCCGACGCCGAGCTCGCCGGCCTGGAACACTACGAGATCTCCAACTTCGCCCGCCGCCGGCGCCGGTGCCGCCACAACCTGACGTACTGGCACAACGAGCCGTACCTGGGCGTCGGCCCCGGCGCCGCCAGTTACCTCGACGGCGTTCGTCGCACCAACGCCGCGGACGTCGAGGCCTACGCCGACGCCCTGCTTACCGGCCAGGACGCGCCCGCCACGAGCGAGCGTCTCGTGGGCCGGGCCGCCCTGGCCGAGGCCGTCATGCTGGCCCTGCGGCTGACGGACGGCTTGGACCGCCACGCCTTCGCCCGCCGCTGGGGCGCCGACGTCGCCGAGGCGTTTCCGCGAAGCGTCTCGCGTTACGCCGCCCTGGGGGCCCTGGAGGTCACGCCCGAACGAATCCGCATCGCGCCCGGGTCGCTGTTCGTGGCCAACACGATTCTGGCCGACATCCTCGCCGAGCCCTGACGGTCGGTTGGTCGCTTCCGGGGGCGAATCGTATGGTTGCAGTGGAACAAAGTGCAACGAGCGGAGAAGGGCGATCCGGCTGAAAGGCCGGTGCGCAAAGCGCTGGGTCCCCCACGGACGGCAGCGTTGCCCGCGACTTGCGTTCGAACGCGCACGCCGAACGCTCTCTCCCCGCCGGGAACGGAGGCAGTATTCGCCTGCTTTCGGTCCGCCGGCAACTCGGTCATCGAGACAAGCTGGGAACGGACGGCATGTTTACCATCGCCATCGTCAACGAGAAGGGAGGGACCGGGAAGACCACCACGGCGGTGAGTCTCTCGGCGGCCCTGGGCAACTTGGGGCGGCGGGTCCTGCTGGTCGATCTGGACGGCCAGGCCGCCAGCAGCCGCTGGGTGGGCGTCGAGGAAGACAACCGCCTCGCCGACGCGTTGATTCGCGGGACAGGCCTGGAGCCCATCGAGAACGTCCTGCCGGGCGTTTCGCTGGCGCCCGCGACGGGCAAGCTCGACAGCGTCTCTCACGAACTGCGCCCCAGCCAGGGCGGGCGGCTCCGCAAGGTCCTTCGGCAAGTCAGCGACCGGTACGACCTGACGGTCATCGACTGCCCGCCGAGCCTGGGAAACCGGCTGATCGGCAACGCCCTGCTGGCGGCCACCCACGTCATCGTGCCCGTCGAGACGTCCATCCTGGCCCTGGACGGGCTGAAGATCCTGCTGACCACGCTGGAGGACATTCGCGAGGGCTTCGGGCACGACCTGGTCCTCGGCGGAGTGCTCGCCTGCCGCTACGACGGGCGAACGCGCCTCAGCCGCCTCGTCCTCGAAGAACTCCGCCGCGCGCTGCCGGGGAAGGTCTTTCACACGGTCATCCGCGAAAACGTCCGCATGCGGGAGTGCCCCGCCTCCGGAGAGAGCATCCTCACGTTCGCCCCCGAATGCCACGCCGCCGAGGACTACCTCGCGCTGGGCCAGGAAATGCTCGACCATCCCGAGGTGTGGCAGCAACCGGCGGAATGGGCCCGCGACTCGATCGAGCCGGGCGCCGCCGGCGCAGCCGGACCCAACGTGGACGACCTTCGCAACCACGCCGCCGCGAGCGTTCGGGCGGCCGCTCAGGGCACGGGGCGGTGGAAACCCGCCTCGGCGCCCGACGAACTCGCCGAGAGGCCCGACCCCGCCGAACCAAACGAGCCGGCCAGCAAACCCCTGCCGCCGGCGCCGCATCCGGCGGGCGAGCAGATCTACGCCTCCCTGGCGCGCCTGTCCGAGGCGCAGGAGCGGCTGGCCGAGGAAGAAGCCCCCCCCGAGACGACGTCGCAGGCCCCGCCCGACGAGCCGCCGGAAGAACCCCCGACCGAGCCGCCGACCCCCGCCGCCGAGCCGATGGCACGGCAAGGTCCGCCCGTCGTGCAGGACGACCCGTCCGGCATGACCGAGGGCCCCGCCCCGTCGGCCCTGGAGACCTTCTTCCTCGACGAGAAAACCTCCGAGGAAGACCAGAACACTCCCGGCGAGCCCTCGGGCCACGGCGAGAGCTTCCCGGCCTTGCGGGCCCTGCTGGAGGAGATGGAGCACCCGGACGATCCCCCCAGCGTCGAGGCCGCCGGCTGCGGGGCCACGTCTGGCGAGTCCTAGAAACACACCGCGCCGGAGCGCGAAGCATGGATACCAAGAAGAGCCTGGATCTAGCGGCGGGGCGATTGACCCGGGGTCCTCGACCCGGCCGAAGCCGGCAGAACACCAGTTACGGCACCGGACGGCTCGGCCTGGCCCTGGAGCCCGACAGCGGGCCCGACGAGCCGCCAAGCGATCGCAGCAAACCGAAGGTAGCGATAGCGCCGGCGCCGGCCGCGGAATCCCCCACCGACGAACGGCTCGGCCGGGAGCCCGCCCCGCCCGCGGCCCGCGCGCCCGGGCTGCCGTATCTCGACCAATTGCCGGCCTGGGTTCGAGCCCCGTGGGTGCTGGCCGCCACGGGCACGGGGGTGGCGTTGCTGCTGCTGGCGTGGCTGTTATGGCCGGCGCCGACGAACGCGGTGGCCCAGCCGAAACCCAAACCCGCGATCGCCCCCCCGGCCGCCCCGACGCCGGCGGCCCCGCCGAGCACTCCACGAGAACCGGTGGCACGGACCGTTTCGACAAGGCCGGCGGATGTCTCTGCCGGCGGCGAACGAGTCGGTCGGCAAGTG
>Ga0272442_10008934_pt1 | contig 12604 bp, 5 predicted proteins | sample SSMForm2O_FD_200262 | JGI IMG/M metagenome (GOLD analysis project Ga0272442, IMG submission 200262) | Marine sediment archaeal communities from Little Sippewissett salt marsh, Falmouth, MA, United States - SSM-Form-2O | ecosystem: Environmental > Aquatic > Marine > Wetlands > Sediment ... | reverse complement strand
AAAAGAGTACCTTCAAAACGTAATAAATAGCGCCTCTGAGTTCATCATTTCATTTGATATAAATAGCAAGGTTATTACTTGGAATAAGACAGCAGAACTAATCACAGGATACGAACAAAGGGAGGTTATTGGAATAAGTATTAACCATCTTGATATTTTTGTAAAATCAGAGAACTTAACTGACTATATCAATGATGTCTTAAATGGTTATAATAAATCCTTTGAGGATGTTATATTGAAGTCTAAGACAGGTGCACGGAAACTGGTTCGTGTGTCAGGTTCGATTGTAAAAGGAAATAAGAATGAAAATATTGGTGTTTTATTTATTGGTAAGGATATTACACGTGATAGTGAACTGCATGGAAAACTCGTTCCAGGATACAGTTACCTATTCGTTGATAAAAAATCCGTGTCTTCATTGATTCTGTTCAAGGATTTGACCTTTTCTGGATTCGACGGTCTTTATGTTACTAGAGGAATTAACGAAATAATTAAAGGTGTGTTTCCATCATTAAATGTTGAGGTGGTTTTACTTAGTGAGGATAAAACCAATGGTTTTGAATATGTTGGAGATATCGATAGTCTCGTTACCAAGATTATAAGTTTTTCAAAGGAAAAATCTAGGCCACTGATACTTCTTGATAGGATAGATTTTCTGTTATCTATTTTTTCCTTTGAAGAATTCATGAGAGCTTTGTATAGAATTAACAATCTTCTAGAAAGCCACAATGCTATTTTGCTTGTGCGTCTTAACCCTGACTCTGTTGATAATAGGCAATTGGAACTTATTAAGGAAGAACTTTTGCCGTTGCCAAGTCAAAAAATTGAAGACATTGAACTTGAAGATAATTTGTATGGAATCCTTAAGTTTATACATAAACAGAATCAGGACAACATGTTGGTTTCCTATTCAAAGGTAGGAAGTGAATTTTCAATATCTAAAGTTACAACTAGCAAGTATCTGAACCTACTCTGGGAAAAAGGCTTGGTTTTTGTTAAGAAAAAGGGCAAATCAAAGACATTACATTTAACAGAAAAAGGAAAAATACTGCTACAGAGAAGAATATCTGTCTAATTGTAAGTATTAAAGCGAATAAAATATCTTTATAAACCTAGAAATTAACAATAATTTTTTGTCTTTTTAATAATATTATTTTCAAAGGAACAGAATCAAAGAGGAGTGAGGCCGTTTGGTAGGATTGTCATGCAGTGGCAGGGTTAAATGATTAAATTAAATGATTTATTAAAGCAATAGTTGGTTTTATTAGGAGCGGACTATTCTGATTTATTCAATACTGGAGGAAAGGCTAATGGAGAGAAGTTTTCAAAAAGGTCTTGTTATTTGTGGTATTATTGGTCCAATACTGCTTACAATATTTTTGATTATTCTTGGTTTCCTTCAACCAGGGTATAATCATATTACACAATATATTAGTGAATTAGGGGCAGTGAATGCACCATATGCAAACATCATAAATACAGCTTTATTTATTATAGGAATCTTAATAGTATTCTTCTCATTTAGTTTATATCTAGAACTGAATGATAAAAAAATTAAATCAATAATACTTGGTTCATTTTTGGTTTTTATCTCAGGTCTTTCATTCCTATTAATAGCTTTCTTCCCATGCGACCCGGATTGCATTAATTTTTCGACGGTAGGTATAATACATGGTTATTTAGCAAATACAGCTCAGTTTCCATTGATAATTGCGCCTTACTTCTTTATATCAAACTTCAAAAGGGAAAAAAAATGGCACAGTATCTATTATTATTCAATAGTTACTATTATTTTGGGAATAATATCTTTTGCTGTTTACAAATCTTATGTCTTTGAAGAATACATTGGATTATTACAAAGAATCTCATTTGGCATACCACTATTATGGGTTGAGATAATTGCAATTAAAATCTTTAAATCAAATCTTTCTGAATCTTAATTCGCTATAACATCATGGACACCAATGTATTAGCTGAGTATGATGGTGATATCCTCTTTGGATTAAGTCAAACAGTGCAGGGTTACAACTTTGCAGATACGTTCATGCCAGGTTATGCAAGTTGGTTGTGTGCCTATCAACCATGCACTTTGAAGAGATTGATATAGATTGTATTTCTATTTTCAAATAACTCTTTTCTATAAAAAAGGATTTAGAAGGTTAATCAAAAAGAAGATGATAAAAAAGGTTATTCTCTTCAGCTTTTTACTGTTTTTTAAAAGTTGATTTTGTCTCCATCCTGCTGTAGTTTTATCCGATGAATATAAATAGAATGAATGACAAATATTAACATGGGGGTAGATAGTAATATGTTGATTGCTGGTGGGGTTTATAGTCTTGAAGAAGCAAAAGAAATTGAGGACATTATAAAAGTGATTGCATTAATGAAAAGGATAAGAAAAATTGCACGTAATAAAAAATCCAAGGAGACTTTGTAAAAGAGGGCGGGGAGGGATTTGAACCCCCGTATGCGGATCTGCAGTCCGCCACATAGCCACTTTGTTACCCGCCCAGAAAGGTTGGTTATGTGTCCTTAAACGTATCCTGTAAATTCAGAATCCTGTTTTAATTCTTTTGGTTTTATAACACCAAGTAAGGTTCTCATTTCGTTGTTGGAAATTTCTCCTCAAATTATTATCAATTACTTTAACCCGGTCTTTTTTGGTTAAATCCTTTTTTACTTCGGATACACTTTCAATACCTTTTTTCATCTGTTGTTTTGTAGGTCTCTATCATATCTCATTGTTGTTTCAAAGCGTTCATGTAATGCATTTTTTGGGCTATCAAAGGATTTATTATTTGATTTATTAGATGGTTTTTACTTGAAGCCCTGAGATCATATGAGGATATGTTCTTTTTTTATTCTACATTCAATTGCAATGAGTTTCAAAGTGTTTCTGACAACATGTTCCTAATATTACGGCGTCTGGTGGGATTATAGTAAACTCCTCAGGATAAATTTTGTTTAATCAAGAGTTGTAGGATTTCTTCGTGTAATATTAATTAACTTAACTGACATTTAGTCTCATCAAAAAAGCATATTAGAAATTAATTCTAATTTAGATAGCGATATTATTTACAAAATATTTAAATTAAGCCATAATATATCAAATATCAAATCCTAAATCCTTAATGGAGAAACGGATGGATATGTTATGTTGAATAAAAAGGTCTTATTTAGAAGATTTATGGTTTTCAGCATAATATGTTTTTTCGTTGGAACAGCTATGTCACATGCATTGTATAGCTGTATAGCAACCACAGAATTAACAGATTTAAAAAACAAAAAAAAAATTCAAAAAACAAACGATAAGATTGAATTTGCTAATGAAACTGAATTTCCAGCCACAGGATTTTTTAATGTACAAAAAAAAGATGGCATATGGTGGCTTGTAGATCCAAACGGTGAAAAATTCTACACCATTGGTATAGCATATGTTAGTCCTGGGAATTTTTACTATGGCAATATTACTGATTGGGTGAATAAAACCAGCAATAAATTAAATGAATGGGGATTCAACACTTTAAATGAAGGATTAGTTGATCTTTTTCCAGAAATGCCATATATCTATAAACTTCGTTTTATGGACATAGTTGCTGAAGATGAATGGACCCATTACAGGATGCCAGATGTTTTTGATACAGGATGGCAAAATATTGTTAAAAATATAATAAATGAAACTGCTAATCGTTTGAGAAATGATTCAAATCTTATTGGTTATCAAACAGATAACGAGATGAAATGGGGACCAAACCCTGTTGATGATGATACAATTATTGAGGTTTTTATGGCTGCAAATAAAACCACAGCAGGGAAGAAAAAAACAGTTGAATTTCTAAGAACTAGATACAACAATGACACAAATCTGTTTAACTATGTTTGGGGGATGAATATTAAGGATTTTAATGATCTATTTAATTACAAAAAATTTGGAAAAAAAGGATGGAAGATACGTCATGGTAGAGCCAAAGAGGATATTGATAGTTTCTCGAGGTTCGTTGCAAGGACATATTTTAATTTTACCAATTCAGTTTTAAAGAATGCAGATCCTAATCATTTGAATCTTGGTGTACGTTTCTTTGATCAGGGTGTACCAATTGAGGTTCTTGAAGAATGTGGCAAATATGTCGATGTTATAAGTATCAACTATTATCGGGAAAATATTTTAATTTATGATCCCTCGGTTTATCTTTATTCAAAATTGATGGATTGTGTCACACTTGATAATTGGATGTATAAATATCATCTTATTACTGGAAAACCATTACTTTCAAGTGAGTTTTCATTTATAGTAAAAGATATTCTCTGGCCTTTATTCCCGAATAAGGACTTAATTGGTCGAGGTCTTGTATCTACTAATAAATATGCTTTAACTCAGGAAGGGAAAGCTAATTTATTTGAATGGTATGCAAGGAAATGTCTAAATGCACCATATATAGTAGGGCATGTCTGGTTCTCCTATATGGATAAATTAAATATTGAGATGGGGGGTATTGTAAACCTGTGGGATGAGCCACATGATCTTCTTGTTAGACGTATGGCAGAAGTTAACAAAAATGCAATTGAGCTTCATGAGAATGCTAATTATTTATTAAATATTAAAAAACCAAGTAAAACATTTTTTCAATTTACATTAAAATCAAATCAATTTAGTAATCTTGCAGATGAACAAAATATTACTAATATGCAAAATGAAGAAATTGTATATTCCAGTATTGAACAGGAGAGTTATCCATGCAATTACAGAAATAACACTTTATTTGTTGGTGGAACAGGATCAAGCAATTACACTAATATTCAGGATGCAATTGATAATGCAAGTGATCGTGATTTAATATATGTTTACAACGGGGTCTATAATGAAAAATTACATATTAATAAATCAATCATGCTACAGGGTAAGAATAGAAATGAAACAATAATTATTGGTAACTATGATGTAGTAAAAGTTGATAAAGAAAGTGTGGTGATAACAATTTCTGCTGATAATGTAAAAATATCAGGGTTAACAGTTACTAGTGAAGGAGGATATTTCCATGATTACTTTCTTCGAGCTTGCTCAGGTATCTCTATCGATAATTGTAATAATTGCACCATTGAAGATAATATTTTGAAGAATCTAGGAAACTATGGAATTCGTATCAGACAAAGTGGTAGCAATAGAATTAAAGGAAACACAATTTTTAATGTACTTAACAAATTAGGTTGTAATATCCTAATTGACAGCTCTAAAGATGATTGCATAGAAAACAATTCATTATATCTAAGTACAGTGTGTTGTATATGGGTTTCTAGGAGTATTGATATTAATATTCAAAATAATATCGTTTCAAATAGCTTTTATTGTGGAATTATCCTTGAATCCTCAAATAACACAATTATTCATAGAAACATGATAGAGGAAAACTTGCATACAGGGATTCTACTTAGAAACTCTAATAATAGTATCATTACTTCTAATAATTTCAAAAAAGAAATTAATCATAGACAAGTATTTTTCTTTAATTCATATGATAACAACTGGGATAAAAATTATTGGGGGAGACCTCAATTTTTTCCAAAAATTGTCTTTGGAAAAGTGGGAAAAGATGGGTTAACTCCTACTGTTGCTTTTGATTTTTTTCCAGTGCAAGAACCATATGATATTGTTTGATTTGGGGTGAATCAGTAGCCATGAATAATAGCTTTAGTAGGAAATGTTTGTTTTTCAGTATAATAATTATGTTTATTGGAGCCAGTATTGTGAGTTGTGTAAAGGTTGATAGTATAGAGCTGGATGATGGAAATAATGTTTTTGAGGATGTAGAACATGGTTTGATGATTGATACTGACAAATTAGACAGTAGATTCATATACAATATAACAGCAGCACTTAGTGACATTATAAATGAAGAATATAATGAAGAAGCTGGAGAAATAGCAAAAGGTAGAGCATTTGGTACAATAGGGGAACACAAGGCAGCAGAGATAATTCGTAGAAACATGACTAATTTAGGTCTTTATACTACGACTGAGCAGATTAAAAATATATCTGGTTTGGAAAATTTTGCAGGCAAGTTTGAAGTATTGGATTATAAATTAACGATAACAAATAAAACCAATAATCAAAGTGAGACTGTTGATTGCTACATCGCTCCAACATGTGCTGGTCCAAGAGGTTCCCCTAAACAGGTAGATTATAATTTTTCCTTCGAAGGATTAAAGATAAAACTTAAACCAAATATAACGGTTCCATGGGATCACAACGATGTATATTCTGATGAAACCGAGGATTATGTTTTTATTGTCGAAGACAACGCGTTTAACCCATATATACCTCCACCTCCTATGAAAAAGTTATTTGGTTTATTCCTTAGCCCATATAGCGATCCTGTTTTATTTTGGAATGGATTAAAAAGTATTATTGAATTGTATGTCTGGTACAATCATTTTCCTCATTGTCAGGGACTTATTCGTTATGATTTTAATAATGATACTCACAATATGGAATTCTCTGTTGATTGGAGCCTTCCCGTTCTTTTCATCAATGGAACGATAGGTAGAAAAATATTGAATGATAAAGATAACTTTACTATTGATTATTATTTAAATCAACGGTATAATGAATCCGTAACAAGCTACAACGTCATAGGTCACCTTAATGGAACTGATAAAAATAAAACGGTTATCATCGGTTGTCTCTACGATTCATGGTGGTGTCAGGGTACTGCAGATTCTGCTATTGGTATGGGAATGGTGCTTAGTATCGCTAAATATTTCCAAGACCACAATATTACTCCAAGATATACAATAAAATTTATTGCCTTTGGGGGGGAAGAATACGGCTTCCGAGGAGCAAAGTACTATGAGGCCAAACATTCTGAGGAGGACATCATCTATGTTATCGACTTGAATCAATTAGGTTTCACACAAGAAGAACCGAAATTATATCTTGAAATATTATCAAATAATCTATTTTTCCTTAATGACATCTGGAAGATCGCTAAAAGAACCGATTATTTCAACAGAACAGATTCTGCTGGAATGAGAAAATTTTGGATGCCTATGGGAGCACCAAGTGATGATCAGCCATTTTCTAGGAATAGAAAATCTTGTAAAACCGTATGTTTTTTGAAAGGATTAAATTGGGTTCTACATCATAGAGATGGATTAAATCATAAAGAAGGGGATGTTTTAAAATATTTTAATTGGACTGACGTAAACGCTACGGGTGAAATTATTCTAAATATCACCAAATATGTTACAATTAATTCTGAAGGAGATTTCGTTGATTCGCAATCCTATAATAAAACGAATTCAAACAAAAATGTTTTTGATGCACACATAATCATACCTGATGATCGATATGATACAAAAGATATAAGGGTGGTTTTACCTACTTTAAATGCCTTTTTTTAATACTAATAACTGTGGTTGATATGAGTATAATAATAGCCAATAATAGCAGATAAAAACCTATGCTTGGTCCCCAACTGCAATATACTGCTTCCCGAATTTCTTCTCCTACGATACTAACATCCAACCTTCCACCTCCAATAAAACTACCAATACCAACCTTAGTCATCTCAGAAATTAATAGATAAAATACAAAAAGAGATCCTGTCAGCAATAACGTTCCAAATGACAATGAGATTAAAGAAAGTCTTTTTTTATTATAACGAGAGAATGCAATGTTTATCATAATGGAAATACAACCGATGGTAATTGCTAACGAGAGCAATGTCATCATAGTAGAAACAATCTCGGGCAATGATACAAGCTCTCCAGCGAGAACACTCGGTGTTGATGTCATGGTAACAAGTTCTGAAGGAGTTAAAAACAGTGTGGTAGCGGTTTCAATTAAGTGTTTCGAAGAAGAACCATAGATCATCCACCACGGAGAAACAACAGCAATGACTGTAAGTGATATGGCCAATATCTTTACTAAGGAAATTATATCTTTTTTTCTGAAACAAACTATCAAACCGAACATGGCAAAAATTCCAGAGGCAACTGATATGATATATGGAAATACAGGTTCGTTTGTTGTTATAAGATCAAAAGTTCTTTCATCGATGACATTGATTTTTCGTCTACCAATTTTATCATCGTTTTGGGATAATGTCAGAGTGTATGTCCCTGGCGGAAGTAAAAATTGCGAACAGCCGTTCTCATCACTTATCCTATTAATCTTTTTTTCTCCCCTTTCCGTCATTATTGTTGTCCTTTTTAATGGGTACCCTCGCAAATCGTAGATGTGAATCTCTGTTCTAAACTCGGCAGGAAAAACAAGATTAATTTCCCCTTCCATAGGAACATCTATGTCTTTTTTCAATACAAACGATTTATATTTTGATTCAAGGTAGTATGTTCCATGAACAAGATCTGAGAAAAGATAACGTCCAGGGAATATTTTTTCCCCCAGCAATATGAATGTCTCTTCCATCTGATCACTAGTAATGAACGGATTTAGTTCAATCTCGGGAATTAATCCCCATGTATCAGTTATTTTTAATGTAAAATCATGCAATTCAATATTTATTAATTTTTTAAAAGGGACAAGACTTCTAATGTAACCCATTCTGATAAGTTCTTCATGGATAGCAAACCCTTTATAAGAAATTTTTAACACATAAGTACTTAGAAAATTACATGGTGCATTAATTGTTGACCGACCATTTTCATCTGTTGAACCTTCTGCAATAATCGTGCTGTTGCTAATTAAACATACCTTCGCACCTTCAATTCCATCATTTTTTTGATCAAAAACGGAAATCAATAGATTTCCACCAGGTTTACAAAAAATATGTGTTTTCATGTCTTCTGTTAATTCCACGATTTGAAATCCAATATAATCACGTTCTTTTCCGAGAACAAGACTCTCTCTATAAATTTTTATCAGATATTTACCAGGAATTAGATTTTGAAACCGAATTTTTTTGAAAAAAGTAAAGTTTCTCCAGTCAAAAATGTTCAATGCAAGTTTGATTTTCTCCAGTAATCTTTTGTTTTCAAAACTAGGAATTGGATTTATCGATACTCGCCTTCCAATATCTTTTGATATGGACTCTTCATCGCGATATAGTTCTGCACTAATGTATGAGATATTTCTACCAGTTAGAAGAGAAAGAGTTGATCCCATGGGTACCGAGGCTGCTGTATGAACAAATGCCGTTAAAGACAAAGATCCTTTTTCTTTGCCGTTATCTGCAACATTATCATCATGCGATGGTCTAATTGTTAAAAGAGACTGAAACATGTCTGCCTCACAGTCAACAGATTTATACCCCCCTGTCTCAGTAGAGAAGAATTCAGCATCGAATTCAACGATAAAATCTTCAGGAACTTCAGTATCAGGTAGTGATCCTTTTTCAAAGGAATTCCTACTATAGTAAAAAGAAATCAAATCTGCCTCTAACCCTAATAATCCAGGAGAAGCCCCTTCAACTGCCTGTACCTGCACACCATCTCTTTCATCTGTTCCAGAGGTAACTATATTGGTTGAACCAAGTATAATCGAATGAGCAATACCTGATTCCCCATCATCAAAAGAGGTCCAAGCCTTATCACCAAGATCAACGTCATGCTCAGTCCCTAATATAGTTATACCTGAGGGATTATATTCAGGATTTGGATCCAATTCATACTCTCGAATCATTTTATTTTCATAATACACATGTAAATAGGAAAACATTTTCCCAAAGTTCAGATCTTTAATTGAAGGACTTCTAATCCTACCACATTGAAGACCTGCAATGTTTCCAAAAGACTCAGAATCGGAAAATACATGTGTTTTTTTTAGAGCTTCATGCTTTACATGAACACATATTCTTTTGTTTCCTGTGGGGCAGTAATAATATTTGTAGGTAGCATTGGTTTGAAAATCCTCTCCGGATGATCCACTAACGATACCAAATTTAACCATAATATTCCCATCGACAAAAACCTTTTTGGAAATAAGCCGGTCAATTGTAGAACTGAAATCTTCCACTCCTTTGTCATAGTAGTAAAAGTAATCAAAGGATGCCCATGATTCCCCATTTCTTGGTGTAGTGACTTCTTCAGTTTTTGCTTTGAACTTTGTGACCTGTTGTGCAGTGCTAAACCCCAGAAATTCTCCTTGTTTAGCTACTCCGTAGACAATGTATCCATCCTCTTTTATTTTATAATATCGAGATTCAAAAGGAAATCCGGGTATTGGTTCATAACGATAATATGCCTCGTTGATTTCGATATGATCCGTATAATCTGGTGATGATTTTTCATCATCATCATAATAAATATAATATTTTTCTTTTCCACTTGCTACCTCAGGAATTAAGAAAACAAGACTGCATGAGGTAATGTGGTTTCTATCAGAATATTTTTGATCGTATATTTGAGATTCTAATTCTTTAAAGTTACCGTTTTCTTGAAAAATCACTCTAATAGAATGTTTTGTTTCGTTTTTTGCCCAACAAGAATTATCAAATTCTATAGTTATATCAACTGCCTGAAATTTTGCTTCATATAGGGCTGTGTTAATTGGAACATATATCTCCTGTCGAAATGACCAGTTGTCGTTCCACCATTCTGATGCATCTTTTGAAGACACTATCAGGGCTGATGATAAGAAGATAGATGATATTAGCAGATATATTGCAATTTTTTTTCCCACCGCAGTATATAGCATACTTTCTCACTAATTCTTAGTCGAATCATATATTCATCACACCATTATATAATTTATTCAATAAAATAGTCTAATTTTAAGTGAAAATGTTTATTTCCTTCTATCCATGTTGTGTAACAAGAAGATACAAACAATGGCCTGGGAATAACACAGTAATCCCGAATGTAAAAATCTATCAAGAAAACCACCTTTTTCTCATGTTGAATCCTTGGCAGTAAAGTTTTTTTAGTAATTTCATTGACAAAATTACCAAGGAATCCATTATTGTCCATGAAACAATCTAAAAAAATATGGTTGCTTATTTGATGAATCCTTTTAAAATTACCAATCATTTTATATAAGATATAAAATATTGATATATTGCTTATTGGGGGAACTAATATGAAAAAAATCTCGTCACTACTGATCGTTTTTATTATGCTGCTAGGGGGTTTAACTACAGTTGCCACAAAAATTGATAACTTAGAAAACGAACAATTAGAAATAACAACTGAAAAAATGAGAATCCAAATCCCATCACTAAAGCATGTTGTTGATAATAATTATGATAGATTATACTTCGAGGATGAAGAGCTATATTTAATGAGGGCTAATGAGCCAATGCTTCCAAAAATTCTGAAAATAATAGAACTTCCATTTGGGGCAAATAATATAGAAGTTAAAGTTAACCCCGAAGTAGTTGAAGAACAGTTGCTATCAGAAGAATTATTACCCGCCCCAGTGCTTTTACCCATGTCAAACATCAATGATTCTTTTTACATTCCGGAACAAGATGAATCAACAGAAATAAAACACGAAGTGTTTCCATCTACTTGGTATGAGTATACTGTTGGATGTGGATTGAACGCTGATTTTGAACATGTAATTTTTCTTTCAATTAACATTTTTCCAGTAAGATATAATTCATTGGAAAGTAAAATATATGTTGCAGATAGTTTTAATATAGTAATAAACTATGAAAATCCAAATAAAACCCCTTTTCCAATTACAAGTGAATATGACCTTGTGATTATTGCCCCCTCAAAGTTTTCAAATGAGTTAGAGAGATTAGTTAATCATAAAAATGACTTTAATGTTAAAACTTTCATTAAAACTACAGAAGAAATATATGAAACTTATCAAGGTCGCGATAAACCTGAACAGATAAAATATTTCATCAAAGATGCAATTGAAACTTGGAATATTACATATGTATTGCTAGTAGGAGGACTGAAATCTTCCATATGGGCCAGACCTAGAGATGATTGTAACCAAGGTTCAAGAGACTGGCATGTTCCTGTAAGATATACTAACTTTTTTGATAATCCGAAATATCCATTGTCTTCTGCCTCTTCTCTTCATGACCCTGGTGTAATAAGCGATCTTTATTATGCAGATATTTACAAAACCGTAGAAAACGAAATCGTTTTTGAAGATTGGGATTCAAACGGTGATGGAATATTCCTCGCTTGGGGTAAACCTGGGATAGAGAATGATACAGGTATTGATTTTTATCCTGATGTTTGCTTAGGGCGATTGGCATGTGTTAACACAATAGAGGTTAGAACTGTTGTTGATAAAATTATAAACTATGAAAAACAACCATGCGATCCATCATGGTTCAAAAAAATGGTTGTTGTTTCAGGTGATGGATTTCTTGATCAAAAGGACCTTGATATTCAATGGGATACAACTGATCTTCCTGATGGCGAGTATACGATTCAGTCTCAGAGTATAAATAAAGACGGTATTTCAGGTCCAATTGATATCATAAACGTTACACTTAATAAGAATGTTGAAACAAATTTATCTTTTAATCATGATGATCATCTTAAACCTGAACTTGATGGAGGTTATCCTGCCCTTCCAATTGTTGAAATTGTAACGGTTTCAAATGGTAACATTTTGGGTAATACTGATTATACTCGTACTCCAAGTGAAGATGAAGCTTATTGTAATAATTTTAATCCTTGG
>Ga0272442_10008933_pt1 | contig 12606 bp, 10 predicted proteins | sample SSMForm2O_FD_200262 | JGI IMG/M metagenome (GOLD analysis project Ga0272442, IMG submission 200262) | Marine sediment archaeal communities from Little Sippewissett salt marsh, Falmouth, MA, United States - SSM-Form-2O | ecosystem: Environmental > Aquatic > Marine > Wetlands > Sediment ... | reverse complement strand
GAGTCCGCCTGTCAGCTGCAAGCTGTATTCCATGAAGTAGTGAGAGAAGGACTCGAAGGGTGCAAGGATTCCAACTCCGGCGTTTACCATGATGGCGAAGACCGAAAACGCAACTGCGCCCGAGATCGCCAGGTTCACCAGGACTTTGCCAGCCGGCATAGGCTCTTTGAATTTCTGGGGGAGCCTCATGATCACCAGGATGAAGATGATGGTGGAAAGCGTTTCCACACAGACCTGGGTCATCGCAAGGTCCGGAGCCTTGAGGTACATGTAAAGCAAAGATACCAGGAAACCGACGGCCGAGAGGGATAGAATCGCAGGTAGGTATCTTGGGATTATCGCAGCACCCAAAGCTGCCACAATTATCAGGGCATAGAGCACGATTTCATAGGGCTGTGAAGCGAAGTTCATCCCTTCAGGAAGTATGTCTGCAAAACCGTATCCTAAGCCGAAATACGCCAGGAATGGAGCCACTACCAGGAAGATCATGAAAAGCTGCACGATCTTGATATAGCCTCCGAGGGGACCTGGCTGGGTAATGTTTGCAAACTTCTTGCATATGCCCTTTGCATTGTTTACTGATGCATCGTACCAGTAGTTCACGCTGACCCAGGGGAGCTTGGCGTTGAAACTGTTCTGCCAGGCAGCGAGCGGATCATAGAACTTGTAGAGCACGATACCGATGGCAAAGGTCGCTATCGTCATCATAAGCGGAGTTGTAACCCCATGCCACAAAGCTACGTGCAAATGCACTGCGTCCGGAATCTGTCCACTGTATGCAGGCTGGATCAGGGTCTCAATCGGGAATTTCGGGTAGAGCCCGAAGAAGATGATCAGACCTACAAGGAAGAACGCCGGAGTAAGCATAACCCACGGAGCTTCGTGCACGTGATGAGGGATGTCCGGGTCTTTGGTCCTCTCTCCTAGGAAGATTCCGTCTATCAGCCGGATGGAATACATAAGGGTGAACACACCGCCCATCACTGCAACCACCGGGAAGATAATGTTCCAGGGACCTCCGTAGGTTTCCGTAACCAGTGCACCGATCTCAAGAGATGTCTCATAGAACATTTCCTTGCTCAGGAAACCGTTGAGTGGGGGCACACCTGCCATGGAAGCTGCTGCAATCACGCCGATGATAAATGTTTTTGGCATCTCCTTTCGCAAACCACCCAGTTTTCGTATGTCTCGGGTGGCAGTCTCATGAGCCACAATACCCGCCATCAGGAAAAGCGTAGCTTTAAAGGTAGAGTGGTTTAGCATGTGGAAAGTCGCTGCAGCGAATCCCAGGCCCGGATGTTCGGCCGTACTGTAGCCGTACATGGTCATCAGGTAAGCCAGCTGGCTGATTGTCGAGTAAGCCAGGATACCTTTGATGTCCGTCTGCCGGAAGGCCATGAAACCCGCCATCACCATGGTGATCATCCCTGTTCCCGAAACAATGATCAGCCATTCGGGAGTTCCCGAAAAGATGGGGTGCAGCCTGGCAACCAGGTAAACACCGGCCTTGACCATTGTAGCCGAGTGCAGGAAAGCACTTACGGGGGTCGGAGCTTCCATAGCGTTGGGTAGCCAAATATAGAAGGGTCCCTGTGCCGATTTGGAAGCAGCCCCTATAAAGATCAGGATGAGGGTTATAAGGTAGAGCTCACTTCCGTGAACTGTCGAGAGCAGTTCAGCACTCTGGGCAACCTCCGATATCCCGTAGGTGCCTGCAATAACCCGAAGCAGCAGGAAACCAAAGAACATGAAAAGTCCGCCACCGGCCGTTACCAGCAAAGCTTTGGTTGCGCCGTATACGGATTCTGGTCTTTCTCTCCAGTATCCGATAAGCATGAATGATGTTATACTAGTCAGTTCCCAAAAAATAAACATCTGGATCGTGTTATCCGTGTAGGCCACGCCCAGCATGGCGCCCATAAAGAGTAAGAGCCACTGGTAGTACCTTGGCAGGTCTTCTTTTGTGGACATATAACCGTTTGAATAGGACATGATGATAACACCAATACCCGAAACGATTAGAGCCAGGAGAACGGCAAGACCATCTCCATAAATGTCAAAAGACAGACCCGCTGTCGGTAACCATACCCACGAACCCTTTACGGGAGTACCCGCCATAGCGTAAGGGATAACCTGGACACTCAGTACAAAGCAGACAAACGCAATGCCTGCTGCAATCCAGCCTATCCTTTGTTTAAATACGCTATATAACGCGGGTAATGTCCATGCAAGTATAAATGGTAAAAAGACAGCTATTACTATTGCATTAAATGGATCCATGAATCATCAACCCAACCTCTGAAATTGTTTCTAGATTCAATTAATTATAGTCAGGCATAAAAGTTTCAATCCAAAATTCAATCCACATAGAAAATAAAGATATACAGTAAGCCTCTATTTTCCTCAGCCTATACTCTTTTGTCATATAGTAAAAATGTTTCGGTTTTTGTTCAGGGCATCTTCAATATCAAGCAAACTATTTTTCTTCCAAATTTGCATAGGAAACTCCACCCAGATATACCCGAATAACGGTGTGATCTCCTCCATTAAACCTGCATATTTTTCTTCATTTCAATATCATTAAAATTTTATTTATTTTGTGGAACTAATTTCAGCTGCATAATGGGAGAAGAAAATAAATAAGTTGCCCCCGGCATCAGTAAAAATTATCGTATCCTGTAAATAGATATTTTTTGAAAGATAAGTTCAAAAACAAAAACAGAAACATCTAAAATATAAAATTATTACAATCTATTTAAAATAAACAATGTAAATAAAATTATGAGATATATAGAGAGTCTTATTTAAAAATAAAGAAACATTACAAAAAAAAGATATTTTGTACATATTAAATAGAAAAAAACATGGGAAGACTTTTTGTATTTTTTAAATTTCCCGGGAAAATTGGTCGAAAAAAAGAAATTTCATACAAAAAAATGACAAAAAAAGGAAAAATGTTTATTAGACAACGTTTCCAAAAAACCCACACAAATAAAAGACGGAAAAGCCAACAAAAAGAAAAATTGTTGCAAACATTAATTAATCAGACAAAAAAGCAACAAGATAAAAAATCTGTATAAAAAGTTCATAAAAAAGACGTAACAAACTCCTTCAATCAGAATTCATAGCAAATGGAGTTCACACTAACAGAATCCACAACAAAAAAATCAAAACTAAAAGATTTCATACTAACAGAGTCTCAACAACAAAATTCACTAACAGAGTCTCAACAACAAAATTCACTAACAGAATCTCAACAACAAAATTCACTAACATTAAACGAGTTTTGTTAGAAAGGACAAAGTGTCAGGTCATCAAATAAAAAATCCACTTCATAATCCACTTCAGAAAAGCAAAACGCAAAAGAAAGTTTTCACCTCCTTCTGCTTTTTTATATTCTATCCCTGATCTCCTTATAAAAGCTGGAGATCTTTTTCAGCTGCTTCAAGGGTTTCCGGAAATTCCAGAGAATTTGGGGTCTTTATCACATGGATTTCTTTTGAGGTCCCATTCAGGGCCTCATTCAGGTTTCTTTTAAATATTGTTCTTACACCAGTTTGGATATCGTCCGGATATCGTCGGATCTGATTCGGATCTCGTCGGGTTTTTTCAGATCTAATTCGGATCTGATTCGGATCTCGTCGGGTTTTCGGATTTCTTTCAGGCCCCTTTACTCAATATCAATTATTGTGGGACCTTCTTCCAGGTAGCGCCTGAAGCTCACTTCAATTACACCGTTTTTGAAACTTGCCTTCGCACTTTTCGGGTCTACCGGAACCGGAAGATCCACACATTCCGAGTAATTGCCGGAAAATCCTGAAATCATGATTTCAAGGGTTCTGTCTGTTGCCCGAAGATTGATATCTTCTTTTTCAGCTTCCGGAAACTCTGCAAGTACCTGAACCGTTTCATCAGTTTCGAATACATCGATCAAAGGTTCTTTAGCTTCGGGGGAAACGAAATCCCCTTCCTCATGGGAAGATTCAGGAACGTTCCCGAACTCCCGGATCTCCGGGTCTTCTCCCGGGCGGTGGATGATGGAAAATCCATAAACAAAGGGAGAGGATTCCCCCATCTCATCCAGGAGGGCATCTATCATCTCTTCCAGGTTGTCAAAAAGTTCGGATCCAAAGTCTTCAAAGAAATCTTTTCTTTTTCTTGCGCCCACCATTATTACCTCTGTGTTTCCTTGCGCTCCGGAAAACTTCACTCGGAAAACTTCAATCGATATCAATTGAAGTCCGGGAACTGGATTCCAGCCGCTTAAAGGTAACTTCCAGCACACCGTTTTTGTACGTGGCTTTTGCGCTCTGGGGGTCCACCTTTACGGGCAGTTCCACACGTTCGGAATATTTTGGATTCCCATTTACAGTTTCGATGTCAAGTATTAAATCAGTTGCGTTCAACCGGATATTTTCTTTTTCGATTCCCGGCATCTCAGCAATCACATGCACCGTCTCCTCAGCTTCCAGCACATCGATAAGAGGTTTCCTCATATCAAGGTAGTGCTTTTCTTCTCCTTCTCCAGTCTGTTCGAACATCGGAACGTTTCCGAATTCCCGGATCTCAGGAGCCTCACCTGGACGCTGGGTCATGGAAAAACCATAGACAAAAGGACGGTTCTCGAAATTCTCCATGTTCACCCCCATGGCCCTGCTGATGCGCTCGAACATGTCTTCCATGTCCTGCAGAGGGTCGATTCCGAAGATTTCATCGAAAAAATCTCTTCTTTTTCTCCTGTCTCTGTCAATCATCATGATCACCCCATTATTAAATTATCCGGTTTTAATTTCTTTCATTAACCGGTCTTAATTTCTTTCATTAACCGGTCTTAATTTCTTTCATTAACCGGTCTTAATTTCTTTCATTAAGAACTCTTATTGCTTTGAGCGAATAACTCTTATTGTTTATTAAATATTTAAATAAAAATTAAGCCGGCAGGTAATTTACCGGCTCTGGACAGTGCACTTACTCCGCATGCAAAGGTTTTGGGACTTTTTCGTCCCCGGCTTTCTTTTCAAGCTCTTTGCTCTCCGCTTCCTTGCTCTCGGAAGCTTCTTCTTCAAACTCGGTTGCATATTTTGCAAAGAGTTCTGCATTCTTTTCATACTCCCTCAGGATTTCCCTGGAAGTCGTGGGTTTTACCCTGCGGATTGCCTGTTCAAAGTGCTTTTTCGTAAGTTTGATGTTTGCAACCTTCTCCTTAAGGTCCTTTCGTCCGATTCCAGGGGAAATTATTTCCCTGAGTGCCAGCATCGCGGATTCCCTGCAGATGCCCTCGATATCGGCACCAACATACCCTTCGGTCATCTCCGCAAGTTCGGAAAGCTTCACATCATCCGAAAGCGGCTTTTCTTTAAGGTGGATCTCAAAGATCTTTTCTCTGCCTTCTTTTCCGGGCGGTTTGATATAGATGAGCCTGTCAAAGCGCCCGGGCCTGAGAAGAGCAGGGTCCACCATATCCGGCCGGTTAGTTGCTGCAACGATGATCACGTCTTTGAGCTCTTCAATCCCGTCAAGCTCGGTCAGGATCTGGCTGACTACCCTCTCGGAGACATGGGTATCGGAGACAGCGCTCCTCCTGGGGACAATGGAGTCGATCTCGTCAAAGAAGACAACGGTTGGAGCGGCCTGCTTTGCTTTCCTGAAGGTTTCCCGGACTGCCTTCTCAGACTCGCCCACGTACTTGCTCAGGAGTTCGGGGCCCTTGATGCTGATGAAGTTGGCTTCGCTTTCACTGGCTACAGCCTTTGCAAGCAGGGTCTTTCCCGTACCCGGCGGCCCGAAAAGCAGCACTCCCCTGGGAGGCTTCACCTTGATTGCCCCGAAAATCTCAGGGTACTTGAGGGGCCATTCCACGGCTTCGATCAGTTCCTGTTTTGCTTTTTCAAGCCCTCCGACATCCTCCCATTCCACATGGGGCACTTCCACAAAGACTTCGCGCATTGCAGAGGGCTCGATATTCTTCAGGGCTTCCCTGAAGTCTTCCTTCTTGACTTCCAGGTTGTCCAGGACCTCCTGCGGGATCTCTTCTTCAATATCGATTTCAGGAGTGATACGCCGGAGAGCGTGCATGGCAGCTTCTTTGCAGAGGGAAGACAGGTCCGCGCCCACAAAACCATGGGTCACATCGGCAATTTCCACAAGGCTTACATCCTTTTCAAGAGGCATGCCCCTGGTATGGATAAGGAGGATCTGCTTCCTGCCGTTCCTGTCAGGTATCCCGATCTCTATCTCCCGGTCGAACCTCCCGCCTCTTCTGAGGGCTTCATCAATGGAGTTCGGACGGTTCGTGGCAGCGATCACCACAACCTGACCCCTGGACTGCAGCCCGTCCATCAGGGAAAGCAGCTGGGCAACGACCCTGCGTTCCATTTCCCCGGTGACTTCTTCACGCTTCGGGGCGATTGAGTCAATCTCGTCTATGAAGATAATTGAGGGAGCGTCCTTTTCTGCTTCTTCGAAGATCTCCCGGATTTTCTGTTCACTTTCCCCATAGTACTTGGAAACAATTTCCGGACCGCTGATGGTGATGAAATTGGAATCGGTTTCACTGGCAACGGCTTTTGCTATCATGGTCTTGCCCGTTCCCGGTGGCCCGTGCAAAAGCACGCCCTTCGGAGGTTCGATTCCGAGTTTCTGAAAGAGTTCAGGGTGCCTGAGAGGCAGTTCGATCATTTCCCTGACAAGCTGGATCTCACGCCTGAGCCCTCCGATGTCCTCATAAGAGATGCCTTCCGGAGCTTTGAGCTCCTCAAGGGACTTTTCCTTGATGATAATCTCGGTATCCTTTGTAACCACGACGGGGCCCGCAGGCTTTGTGGACGCCACCACGAAAGTCAGGGGGTTATTTACAGTCTCCACCCTGATCTGCTGTCCCTTGTTAAGAGGCCTCCCCTCAATGATCCTGAGGATGTAATGGGCACCTCCGACAAGCCGGATCGGCTGGGAAGGAGCAAGGGTGACTCTCTGGGCGTGTTTTGCCCGGACTTTCTGGATCGTAACCTTATCGTCAATCCCTACTTTTGCATTGCTGCGCAGGTTTCCATCTATCCGGATCCTGCTTTCCTGCCCGGGCCCGCGTTCAACGTTCGGCCACACAATGGCGTAGGTTTTGGCTTTGCCTGAGATCTCAATAATATCCCCGCTCACAAGCCCCATCTGCTGCATCAGGCGGGTATCGATCCTCGCAATGCCTCTCCCCACATCCTTGTGATAAGCTTCGGCTACTCTCAAGTTCACTTCTTCAGTCATACCTTCTCTTCTCCCTTCTCATGTATTTTCCAGTACTGCTGGTTGTTCCTGATCGCGTATTCGATAAAACCCCTCTCAGCAAGGTCAATGAGATTCGCGTTGATAATGCTCGGGTGCAGGCGCAGGTTATAACAAAGTGAGGCTGCGGTTGTTTCATTCTTCAAAAGCTCAAAGAGCATCTCACATTCCACAGGATTTTTTGCAACTCCCTCAATGGCATCCAGGCAGCTGTCCATCAACCGGGTATAGTCTGCCTGGAGCTGCTGCTGCATCCTCGCAAGCTCTGCCTGTCTTGTTCTCAGTTCCCTGAGCCTCCCGCTCAATTTCAGGAAAACGGTCGAAGACTCAGGCCTTGGAGAAACTTCTTTCTTCCCGGCAGCAACAGAAGCGGTACCCTGAGCTGTACCCTGAGCTGTACCCTGGAACTTACCATTCGTATCCGGTGCACTCCCGGAACTTCCTTCCTTCTCCTGAAAACCTCCTTTCCTCTCCTTTTCAAAGGAGATGTCCTGAAGCGATACCGTATAGGCATACGGGGAGACCGCCACTTCCAGCCGCATGTTATTGGCAATGTTGAAGTACTTGCGCCGCTGCTCGTCCACGCTGCACTCAATCAGTCCAGCCTGCTCAAGCAAACTAAGGTGGTTGATGACAGCCTTTGGCCCAACCCCTAACCTGCCCGAGATCTCACTAACATAGCAGGGTCGGTTTGCAAGAAGCTGAATGATCTTCCTGCGGTTTTCATTCCCCAGGATGTCAAGTAATTTTGCCGGATCCATTTTTTTCCCTTCGATGATCTGTGTAATTTGGTGATGGCTAAATGTTGAAAAGCGGGTTCCGCCCTTATAGTACGTTAATTTGTGACCAGTGTATTGTACAACAAATCATAAGTCAGTCAATACATCAATAGATGAATCAAAACGTAATTGGTTTATTATGCGTTGATTTGTGACCCGTATATTATACACTGAATTGTGGCTGGTGTATTATACACTGAATTATGGCCAATGTATTACACATTAAATTGTGCTTGATTTGTTATCAATTGATCCGCAAGGTTCACAAAAATCCCTGCCAGGGATTTTTGAAATGAAATCCTAACGTAAAGAAGTATAAGTTAGTAACCTTTAGTTAGTATTAATAATATATAAAATTTTCTCCGCCGTTTGAATCAAAAAAGATGAGAGGAAAAATAAACAACAAATAAACAGAAAAAGATACTAAAGAATAATAACAGAAAAAAAGAGACAAGCAGAAAAAAAGAAATAAGAGCGGAATCTAAAAGAAAAAAGTTTCCAGCAACATTTCCCTAAATTCAACAAAAATTCTAACTCAGCAAAAAGCCCTGAACTCCGTAAAAAAGAATTATTTTTGCTTTTTCTTGCCTTTACCTTTGCCTTTCTCTCTAGCTTTTTCTGCCTCTCTCTGGGAACTGAAGACCGAAGGCAGGTGTAGGGCATAAGAACCTTCCTCTTTGATTGCCATCACGAGTTCCTTGCGCCCGAAGAGAGAGTCAAGGTTCAGTTCATAGGAACCGGGCCCCAGGATCCTGACGGACTCTACCCTTTCTTTGTCCTCTTTCTCTGCTTCCTTTTCATTTTCTTCGCTTTCTTCTTCGGAAGCCAGGGCTTCGTCAATATTCCTGACAACCTCATCAAAGGAGGATTCCAGATCCAGTTTTTGCTCTTCTTCGGCGGGTCTGTCCTGGTTTTCCCGGGTTTCCTCACCCTTTCTTACGTAGAGGAACTTGTTCCAGCCGCAATTAGGACAGCCGCTGAGGATGGCGGCATCGCCGTCTTCAAAAACGGTTCCGCATCTGGTACATCTGTGGGGCATGGGTTCACCGATTATAGATAGTGTAAACGTAAATCTATTCAAACATAAATCAATTCAAACATAAATCAATTCAAACATAAATCAATTCAAACATAAATCAATTCAAACATAAATCAATTCAAATGTAAATTAATTTGAACGTAAATAATATGTATGGTGGTATTTACCGTTTGCTTTGTTTGCTTACTTCTTTTACTTCTTCCGGCATTCCAATGGAAAACAGGGTTTTTATCCCTATCGGTTTAGATAAATTTATAATTAATGTTTCATTTTCATAAAAGTTTCCAGTGTTTTTTCCCGTCGAAAAGTCCTGAACTGATTTTTCCCTTTCTCTCCATTTCATCAAGGACTTCCGGAAGCCTGCCCGGCTGGGTAATTTCAAAGACTATAGGGTCAAGGGCATGGTTCATGTAAAGGTTGTGCTTTAGGGCGGCAAGGTCCCAGTTTTTCTCAGGGGATTTCCTCATGATTTTTATGAGCAGGGAGCTCATGGCCTCCATAAAATTCCAGGGATAAACGATCCAAGCCCAGTCCTCAAGCCTTTCTCCCACATAATCGGGGTCAAACCTGGAGCTTTTGACGTACTGCAGGGAAGCGGTCCGGACCTCAAGAGGTTTTCGTCCTTCCACATAAGCCCGGGCTCTCAGCATGCTCGCTCCGCTTTCCACAATATCGTCTACTATAAGCACTTTTTTCCCCCTGATAACGTCTTCGGAGAGCGGGTACCTGATGTGGGGTTCGCCCGTGTCAATGGCAATTTCTCCCACATAATGTTCGACTTTCAGGCTGGTCAGGTCGTCCAGGCCCAGGAAATCACAGAGCACGCGCCCTGCAAACCAGCCTCCCCTGGCAAGTGCAATAATCACGTCCGGCTCGTAGCCCGAACGCTTGATTTCGTTTGACACGTTTCGGCACAGGTTGTAAATATAGTCCCAGTTTGTAAGCACACATTTAAATGATTCCGTACAAAGCCCTCCCTGAGCCGGAGCCCGGTATAGGTCCGGTCAGCGTGTCCGCTGCCCCCGGAGCCGGGATGTTTTAAGCTTCCTCCTGCAAACTTATATAAATCAGAGCCATAGCACTTTAAGGTTTCTTATCGTGTTTTATCCCCCAGAATTATTAAGGGAATGGAAATAAATATTTTAATAGTTAATACTACCTTTTCACAAGCTTAATTAAGCGTGATTTCGACTTTCTTTGAAAGATTTGTTCCAAAACAGGGAAAAGTGAGAACAATGGAAAAAACCCTGACTGACCTGCTCTTCATGTCCCAGAAAAGGAAAGACCTCCTGCTCCTGCTAAAAAAAGGAAGCAAAAATATAGATGAAATCGTAGATGAGCTTCGCGTCAACCCTACGGGGATGCTGCCCCAGATCAAGAAACTGAAAGAAGAGTACCTGATAATCCAGGAAGACAGGGACTATATGCTTTCTCCCCTCGGAGAGCTGCTTGTAGAAAAAATGGAACCCCTGCTGGACATTCTGGAAGTGATCGAGGAAAACGAAGATTTCTGGCAGGAACGCGACCTTAGAGGAGTCCCAAACACTTTTCTCGAAAGGCTTAACGAATTGAAACCCTATTCCCTTATCAGACCCAACCCGGACAATATCTTTGAACCTCCAAAAGAATTTATGGAGAATATGAAAAAATCTAAGCATATCCTCTTCTTTTCCTCAATTTTCCATCCATTCTACCTCAGGGCATTTCTCGGAAAAAAGGATGAAGAAACCGAAATTACTCTAATAGTTACTGAAGGTGTTTTTAAAAGGTTTGAAAATGACTTTAAAGAAGAACTGGATAATTTTCTGTCCCTGGAGAAAAGAAAGCTGTTTGTCCTTGAAGATGAAATAAAAATAGCAACGTTCACAAAAACGGAATGTTTTATGATGGTAAACTTCCTGACCTTGAAAGGCACTTTTGACCAGGAAAATATCCTGAGTTTCAGACCTGCCGCCCTGCAGTGGGCTGAAGACCTGATCCTGCATTATAAAGAACATGCCAGGGAAATAAGCAAAAACGAGTGAAACAGAGACATACAATTGAAACTGAGCCGGAAAAACTGAGCCGGGAAAATTTCGAAAGGAAAAACTTCGAACCTGACCGCAGTTAAAGCAAAGGATAAATCCAACCAGGGACATCTTTTCATTCATACAGCACCAAGCAACAGGAAAATCCGGAGGCGAATGAGAATGAAAAGGATGGAAAATAAAAAAATTTCAAATTTTGTAAAAGCTGCTGCAGCTTTGCTCCTTATTGCCGCAGTCATAGTTTCCGGCTGCGTGGACGGAGGGGAAGAAAATAATACGGACCTGGAACCTACAGGTCCCACTACAGGGGGGAATAACACCGTGGAAGAAAGCGAGAATGAAGAAGAATTCATCTATGGGACCGCAAATGTGGAAAACATAGAGATAATGATCCTGGAATCCTTCCCGGTACAGGTTCACGTAACAGCCACAGGCAACCTGCCCGACGGCTGCACGGAAATCCATGAAATCGAAACCGAGAAGGAGGGAAATACCTTTAAGGTCAGCATCAGCACGAAAAGGCCCAGAGATGCGATGTGTACCCAGGCACTTGTGCCCTTTACGGAAACCATCCCCCTTGAAGTGCGGGGCCTGGAGGCCGGGAGATATACCGTGGATGTAAACGGAGTAACCGATACATTCGAGCTTGCAACAGATAACGTAATAGAGGAACCTTTCCCTGAAGCGGGCGGGAACCCCTCATTCACCGAAGCCGACAACGGGACAAGCGCAGTCTTTGAAAACGGAACAGTTTTCTTCCTGAAACTTTCCGAAAACCCGACCACCGGCTATTCCTGGGAACTTGAACTGAGTGAAGGGCTCAGCCTGCTCAATGACGAGTTCATATCTCCCGAAGCTCCCGAAAGAGAAGGTGAGCCACTTGTAGGGGCAGGTGGAGCCCATATCTGGGAAATCGAAGCTGTTTCCGAAGGAAACCAGCAGCTTAAGGGGATTTACAAACGGCCCTGGGAAAGAGAAACCGGAAATGAAGATATCTTTGTGCTCGATATCGAAGTAGTTTGATGTTGAAGGGTCTCAACGGACACCAAGGGCTTCTTTCAAATCCTTCAGGCAACTGTCACAGACGTAGGAAGTCCCGATCTGGACACAGCCAAGCACATCCGAGCCCTCTTCCTTTTCATTTTCTTCCCGGTTTCCGGGGTAGCCCTCACAGTAAACCCCGCACTTCACTTCACAGTAAGCCCCACAGAACATGCATCTGGTCATAATATAATCTGGGACTTCGGATTTCAAATACGTTCCCCTGAAGGTCCGGCACGAAAAAAATGAAAAAAACGGAAAAAAATGAGAATTGAAATGAAAATAGAATAAAATCGGACCATTCCCCGGAAAAGACATCCGATTTGGAGGGAAATTACTTTCCGGAATCCACAAAAACCATAAAAAAAGGGCAGCAACCGCAAACTATTTACATGATCGCCAGTATGTTGTGGTTGCTGATTCAAAGTAGATCCCCATTAACAACCCA
>Ga0272442_10008932_pt1 | contig 12607 bp, 16 predicted proteins | sample SSMForm2O_FD_200262 | JGI IMG/M metagenome (GOLD analysis project Ga0272442, IMG submission 200262) | Marine sediment archaeal communities from Little Sippewissett salt marsh, Falmouth, MA, United States - SSM-Form-2O | ecosystem: Environmental > Aquatic > Marine > Wetlands > Sediment ... | reverse complement strand
TGGAGGCAGGGGCGTTAGTTCTGGCTGACATGGGTGTTGCATGTATTGATGAAATAGATAAGATGGATGAGAAAGATAGGAGTTCACTTCACCAAGCAATGGAACAGCAGGAGATTTCAGTTGCTAAGGCAGGTATAAATGCAACGTTAAAATCAAGATGCGCTGTGCTTGCAGCAGCAAACCCAAAACTAGGAAGATTTGATGAGTTCCTTCCAATGCATGAGCAGATTAACATGCCACCTGCTCTTATTTCTCGTTTTGATCTAATTTTCTCAATTCTTGACAAACCCAATAGGACAAGAGATACAAATCTTGCGACACATATTCTACGTACTCATAAGGCAGGGGAGATAAGCGAGAATATCATAAAATCTAAAAGTTCAAAACGTACTAAAAAAGAAAGAGATAGTTTAATGGAAATTGTTATGCCGACATTCGATCCTGAATTTCTAAGAAAGTATATAGCATATGCAAAAAGAAACATCTATCCTGTTATGACTGATGAGGCATTAGAACTGATCCAGGACTATTATGTAGATTTTAGAAACTCATCTGAAGATACCGTTACATTTACGCCAAGGCAGCTTGAGGCTTTTGTAAGACTTGCTGAAGCAAGTGCAAAATTAAGACTTAGCCAGGAGGTATCTGTAGAAGATGCAAAAAGATCTATTAACATTATTGAACAATATCTTACAAGGGTTGGGATGGATCGGGAAACCGGTAAATTTGATATTGATATCATTACTACCGGCATAAGTCATACTCAACAGAGTAGAATGCGTTCAATTATAGACATTATACAAAAATTGTGTGACGCATCAGAAGATGGAAACGCAGATAGAAATGACATTATAAGAGAGGCAGAGATAGACGGCGTTGAATCTGGCAAGGTGGAAGATGCGGTGGATAGGCTCAGACGTAACGGGCAGATATATGAGCCATCACATGGAAAATACAAATTAAGCAATATGTAAAATATGAAGCAATTAGTTAAAAAATGTACTTTTATTTATATTTACAACTTTGGAGAAGACAGTTTCCCTATAGCTTTTTTTATATTTTCTCTGCTTCTTTCCCCTATCTCGTCAACTATACAATCTACAAAGCTATTCTTTATATCATTCCAGTTAAGGGTTGTCACACCAAAATATAATTTTTTGCTGACATTTGAAGCTTTGTGAATATGTGGGGACCATTTGCTGGGAGTAGTGTCGCAGTTATCCATATGGAGAACATAGTTTTTCTTAAGCGTTTTTCTTTCAATAAGATAGATCTCAAATTTTCTGTTAAAATATTTGTAATCAGCATCCTTGTCAAAGTATCGGTACTCGAGCTCATAGTTTTTGTTTATGTTTATGCTCCCACGTTCCATTTTTCCCTCCAAGTATCGTGTAACACAAATTGCTATTTAATTATTTTTAAATTTTTTTGTACTGCTATTCAATGGTTAGCTAGGCATACTTTAACATGTTCATGCATATATTTTTGGTATTCCTTCTAACCATACTAAATCTGCATAGATGTTTTTCACCAGTGTTTTATCAATATAAGAAGAAATGAGTCTTATTATAGATTATCTTTAATTTAATAAAGAATGATTATTGGTGAATTCAGGTTAGAAGCTTTTACCTTTAAAAAGAAGAGTCATTTCATCTTTATACATTTTCCTATCAATGCCCAACGATTCAGCACGAGTTTCAATCATCAATTTTCTTGAAAAATCAATAAGAAAATTATACAATTCACATATGATTACAGAATTGGAGATGCTTTTTTTGCTATACTCAGTCATCACTCTAAAAATATCTTTATAGAATTCAATTCCAAGTTCTGATTGTTCCGCAGGAAGTTCCTCAAACTCTTTTTCAATTTTTTTCATATTAGATTCCAATAATTCAATTGGTCTGATTTCATCTATTTTATCAATATATTCCCCTAATTCTCTTAATTTTTCTCCGATCATTTTTAAATCTTCCTATTGATCAAAATCTATTTTTTCCAACGTGAATATTCATAACATTTGCTTTTTAAAAATCTTTGGTTTTGAAGCTCAACTAAACAACACATAGATCTCATCCAACTGTTATATTACTTCATCTATAACAACGATAGATAAAAAGATATAATGCCACTGCATAATTTTAGCTGAAATATTTAAGAAGGATTTCACTCTATTGGTGTCTTAATGATAAACGGAAATCTCACAAACTTGGACGTTCAAACACTTTTTGTCTCAAAAGAACAGAGCATCTGTCCACTCATACCAGATATTGTCAGGTTGGGCAAAAAATTTAAGGATTTGGGCTTAATAGAAGGCACTACCACAGCAGTTATAAGTATAAAATATGGAAAACGTTTAATAATAAATGGAAGTAGCAGCAATATAGGAGATATAAAAATAGAAGATATCCTTGAAATTGTTGATTATAATCCGACAAAAAAAATTATTTTGGCAATAGGTTCTAAAAAACCCCCTATTGAAACACCAGTTCACTGGCTTATACACCATACACGAGATGAAGTAAACGCAGTTATCCACCTTAACAGTGAAAAACTTGCTGGAATCCTTGCAAAAAAATTACCTACTACTGAAAAGGAAAAACCACCTGAACCCTTTGAACTAGCTAAAGAGGTTTTAAAAATACTGCGAACAAGCAAAAACCTAGTGATAAAAAATAGTGGAGTTTTATTTGTTGGAAATAGTTTAAAAAAAGCTGAGGATTCAGCCTTAATTACTCTAGGGGAATCATTATGAAAATTGAAGGAAAAGACTATAGAGCGTTCTGGTTTGAAAACAACACAGTAAGGTTTATTGATCAGAGAAAACTGCCATACAAATTTGAAATTTACACTGCAAAAACAGTTGATGACATAGCATTTGCAATAAAAGACATGATAGTCCGTGGAGCACCTGCAATAGGAGCAGCAGCCACATATGGAATGGTTTTAGGTGGAAAAAAAATTCATGAAACGGCAAATAAACTACGTGGAACACGTCCTACAGCTTACGATCTATTCTATGCAATCAATTATATGGAAGATGAAATAAACAAAGGTAAAAATCCAATAGACGCAGCAAACAATTATGTCGAGGATGTCATCGATCGGTGTAAGAATATAGGTAAAAATGGAGAAAAGCTAATATATGATGGTATGAGAATTCTAACGCACTGTAATGCTGGTGCACTTGCAACTGTTGACTATGGAACTGCATTGGCACCAATTAGATTGGCCCATAGGAGTGGTAAAAAAATTTTTGTATACGCCGACGAAACACGTCCCAGATGCCAAGGTCTGCTCACATCATGGGAACTCATGCAGGAAGGTATTAAACATTCAGTTATTGTCGATAATGCAGCAGGATATTTTATGAAAGATGGCAAAGTAGATATGGTCATAGTAGGAGCGGATAGGATTGCAAAAAATGGTGATTTTGCAAACAAAATAGGCACCTATGAAAAAGCAGTACTTGCAAAAGAAAACGATATTCCATTTTATGTTGCTGCACCTGTAAGTACCTTTGACAAGAACATAGAGGATGGAAGTCAAATAAAAATTGAAGAGCGGGGAAGGGATGAACTTGCAAAAATCAATGGGAAAACAATTATGCCGGAATGGACAGTTGTAAAAAATCCTGCATTTGATGTTACACCAAGTAAATATGTAACAGGTTACATAACAGAAGAGGAGATTGTGAAATGATAACCGTAAGAAAACCAAATGAAAATGAAATAAGGAAGTTTGAAAAATGGCCCGTCTGGGAAAAGGATGAATCTGAATTCGATTGGGAATATTCAGAACGGGAAACTTGCTACATATTGCAAGGAAAAGCCAAAGTTTTCGATGAAAATGGAGCAATCCTGGTAGAATTTGGAAAAGGAGATCTTGTTATTTTTCCAACAGGACTCAGATGTAAATGGAAGATTTTAGAAAACATGAGAAAACATTATAATTTAGGTTGATTAAACCATATTTTCAATGGTAATGTTTTGGCCATATAAGCAAAAAAATACTAACGAAAAATGTACATAAAATTCATTTGAAATAATTTTTATTTCTTTTTCGACGTTCTAGAGGAACATTCATGATTTAAACATATATTTTTTGCCTCTTTTTCCTCATGTTTAATTTGAACAGTGGGTGCTTTACATATCTCGCAAACACCATTAGCAACAATATTTCCCTCCTGTGGAAAAGAATATGTATTTTTACAATTAGGAAAATTGGTACAGCCAACAAATCTCTCGCCGCTTCGTGATGTTCGAACAATCATATCATTCCCACATTTAGGACATTTACCTATTACAGTTGAAGACTGTCCCATAATCTTTGGACATCTTGGATTTAAACACATATCCAAAGATTTTCTACCTTTAGCTTTCACTTGAATGATAGGTGCTTTACAAGAATCACATATCTTTTCAGTCTTAGTAATCTTTCCTTTTTGAGGTAGAGGATATGCATTTCTACATTTTGGAAAGTTTGTGCAACCTGCAAATCTCTCACCTTTCCTGGAAAATCGTATAACCATATCAATTCCACATTTTGGACATTTACCTACAGCGTTTTGCTCTTTATGAGCGTTTTTAATATTAATCTTAAATTTCTCTTTATCTTTTTCTAATTCACTCATCACTTCTGTAAGCATTTGCCTTGATTCTTTTACCGTATCATAAAGAGTTTTCTTTCCTTCTGCTATCGCATTCATATCCTTTTCAAGCATGGCAGTCATTTTCGGTTTGGTGACATCACAATCATTCAAAGCATCAATCACTGCAATTGCAATAAGCGTCGGTGCAAATGGTTTGAGCGTGATGTATTTCCTCCAATGCAATTTGTTAATGATTTCATGGCGTGTTGATTTTGTTCCAAGAGAAAGCTGTTCCATTTTAGCAATAAGTGATCCTTGTGTGTATCTCTTTGGTGGTTTCGTCTGATCTTCTTTTAACTTGATTTCTGAGATTTTGACTTTCTCACCTTCGTAAAGATCAGGAAGTGGTTTTCTTTTTTCCTTAAAATACGTGTAGATGTTTTTCCAATTGGGCTCAATCAATCGATATCCGCTTGCCTTAAAATCCTCTCCTGAAATATCAATTAAAACGTCCATGGTTTCTGATATCGCATCTTTTGAAAGTGTTGCTAAAAATCGTCTGCATATAAGTTCATAGATTTTTTGTTGATCTGATGTTAGATTTTTGCCAGATGGAACTCCCACAGGGTGAATTGGCGGGTGATCAGTAGTCTGTTTTTTACCACGTACTGGATATTTTCTCCCATTGCTGATTACTTCCTTTGCCTCTTTTGAAAATGGCGAATTTGTAAGTTTTTGTAAAATTCCCTTAAGGTTTAATGAAAAAGGATAAACAGTATTATCTGTTCTTGGATAAGAAGTAAGACCCATCATGTACAGTTCTTCTGCAATAATCATAGCATTTGCTGTTGAGATTCCAAGATAAGACGCTGATTGTAAAAATGTCGTTGTGCTAAAAGGCGCAGGTGGAATTTCTTTTTCTGTTTTTTTATCGGCTTTTTTCACTGATGCCGTTTCAGCATTTTTTACTTTTTCATAAATTTCCTTTGCCTGTTTCTCATCCCATAATTGCCCTTCAATATGTGTTGCATCAAAGGATTTGTCTTTTTTGAGTGTAGCAATAATTTTCCAATACGTTTTTGGTTCAAATTTTTGAATTTCTTTTTCTTTTTCCACAAGTAAAGCAAGTGTTGGAGACTGAACTCTCCCAATAGAAAGAAAATCTTTTCCATAACGTTGTGCAGTAATTGAAATAAATCGCGTAAGAACTGCACCCCAAGCAAGATCTATAACTTGACGAGATTCTCCCGCATCTGAAAGATTGTAATCAACTTCAGTTAGATTGTCAAATGCATTTTTAATTTCGCTGTTTGTTATCGCGCTAAATTTAGCTCTTTTTATTTGGCTTATATTTTTGTTGTATCCCTTGATAAGATTTATTACTTCAACACCAATCAGCTCACCTTCACGGTCAAAATCAGTTGCAATAATTATGAACGGATTCCCATCAACAAGGGATTTGAGTGACGCAGCAATGCTTCTTTCACTTACCTTTTTACAAGGTTCTATATCAATAAGTCTCCTTGGTAATACTCTATTCCACTGGTTAAACTCGGCAGGGTAATCGAGATTTATAATATGGCCTCGTAGACCTACGACTTTACAAGTCTCCCCATCCTTTGTAAACTCATAAACGGGGGTTTTTCCAAGTCGTACGCTTTTTGATTTTCCCCCAGATAAAATATAAGCAATTCGTTTTGCAGCAATGTTTTTCTCACATATTACAAGTTTCATTTTTATTCCAATCTTAATTTCGATGTGAACATAAGAACTCCATATAATTAATTTACGCTGACAATGTTTCGGGTCGAAACTATTAACTAATTGACATCTATTTCCAGGTCTGATAACCATGAAAATTCAGATAATACTTGGATCGAAATCAGACATGCCTATAGCTGAAAAAGCAAAAAAAATACTAGACGAGTTTGACGTTGATTACGAAATAAGCGTCGCATCAGCCCATAGAACCCCTGACGTGTTAAAAGAACTTGTTCAAACAAGTGATGCAGATGTATTTATAGGAATCGCAGGACTTGCTGCAGCATTACCCGGAAGTATTGCTGCACATACTACAAAACCAGTGATAGGAGTTCCAGTGAGTGGAAAAATTAATCTAGATTCAATACTTTCAATTATCCAAATGCCGCCAGGAATACCTGTAGCTGCCGTTGGACTTGACAGGGGAGATAATGCATCACTTCTTGCAATTGCAATTCTATCCGTAAAAGATGAAAAACTTATGGAGAAACTTGAAGATTACAGAGAGAGAATGAGAAAAAAATCTCTTTCAAAATAGGTGTTGAAAAATTATGTTTAACGCTGAAAAATTCATTGAAAAAACAGTTTCTAACCTAATAAAGGAAATAAATGGAAAGGCACTCATTGCATTTTCGGGGGGTGTGGATAGCGCCGTTGCAGCAGTTTTAACAAAGAAAGCAATTAAAGATCAGCTGATAGCAGTTCATGTAGACACAGGCTATATGAGAAAAGGAGAATCAGAAAAAGTCAAAAAAATGATGGGAAAACTGGGACTTAATTTTAGATTTATCGATGCAAGTGCCGATTACTACGACAACTTAAAAAATGTTGAAGACCCTGAGAAAAAACGCAAGATAATTGGAAGGGGATTTATTCAAATATTCGAAGAAATCGCAGGGGAAGAAAATGTGGAATGTCTTGTACAGGGAACTATCGCCCCTGATTGGATAGAATCAGGAGATGGCCTTAGAGATACAATAAAATCCCACCATAATGTTGGTGGACTTCCTGAAAATATGAAGTTAAAACTTGTGGAACCACTGAGAGATCTTTATAAAGACGAAGTAAGAAAAGTTGCAAGATTTTTGGGTTTACACATATCAGAACGGCAACCATTCCCGGGACCTGGACTTGCCATCAGAATTATCGGCGAAGCAACAAAAGAACGTGCAGAAATTGTCAGAGAAGCATGCGACATTGTCGAAAAAGAAATAGAAGATGCTGTGGAAAAAGGCACTATGGAAAAACCATGGCAGTATTTTGCAGTTCTTATTCCTGTAAAAACCGTTGGAGTACATGGAGACAAGAGAGCATATGGATATACAATTGCTATTCGTGCTGTGCAAAGCATCGACGCCATGACATGTTCATATAGCGATATCTCTCACAGTGTTCTTGATAATATTTCTACTAAACTTACTAACACATTAGGGGATAAAATAAATCGGATTGTCTATGATGTTACAAATAAACCTCCAGGAACCGTAGAGTGGGAATGAGCATGGTAAGAATTTACGTGGTTGATAATGGCGGTCAGTGGACCCATAGAGAATGGCGAACGCTCAGAGACCTTGATATTGACACTAAAATAGTTACAAATACGACTCCTTTTAAAGAAATTCACGCTGAAAAAATAGACGGCTTGGTTCTCTCAGGTGGCGCACCACGAATGGGATTGCAAAAGGAACTTGGCAACTGCAGAGAGTATTTGGAAAAAGCCGATTTTCCAATTCTTGGGATCTGTGCAGGACATCAATTCATTGCACAATTTTTTGGAGGGGTAACAAAGCCTTCAAAAATACCTGAATTTGGTAAAAATGAATTAACCCTTGTAAAGGAAGATAACACGCTTTTTAAAGGAGTCCCAAAAAAATCAATTGTGTGGGAATCCCACAATGACGAGGTGGCCACATTACCTAAAGATTTTGAATTACTGGGTAAAAGTGAAAACTGCGAGATACAGGCTATGCACCATAAGGAAAAACCGTACTATGGACTTCAGTTTCATCCTGAGGTTGAACATACAGAATATGGTGAATTAATTTTCAAAAATTTTATTGAAATATGTGAAAAATATATCTAACTTTAATGTTTTTTCACATGATCATTCCATAGCTATGAAGAAATATTTCTTGAGGACAATGGATCAGTATAACTTATATAATTAAGGGAAATCAGCATAGTTATAAAATGATACATCTATTAAATAGTTCTGAATTTCAAGATTGCACCTGTACCCTTAAGTTTTGACTGGACTTGATCCACAAATTTTAGAACCTCGGCGAGAACGATATCGTCTTTCCATCTGTATACGAAATCATGTTCACCTATGGCAGATGTAAGTCCCATGTCAAGTAGCCTTTCAGTAATCACAGATGCTTTCTCCCCGTCTGCATTAACAAATACTTCTACATAGGTTTTCATAAATTCACCGAGAAGACAATAGGATGTCTAGATAAAAAGATTGTGTAGTTTATGCATCTTTACAAGGAGAAAAACATAGTTGTAAATTTTATATCGGAAAAATTGTTACGAAAACAACAGGAGACAAGTATGGGAAAAGAAATATTCGATTTTATTGATCGTTTTTTGGAGAAGATCCCATGAATAGACATGAAGATAGAAGATGTCCTAATTGCAGACGCATAATCCCAGAGGGAGCGAGATACTGTCCATATTATCAAAAGAAATTCTGGTGATATCTCTTGATGATTAGGTCGAGTATTTTAAATATTTCGCTCAACTTTTATATCTAGTTTATCTTCCTTTGAGATAAGTAACGAGATCAATACACCATCTTTTTGATTGAAAAAACACTTGAAATAAAACACTAATAGTCTAAGCAAGTTTTTTATAGCATTAGCTGTTTTAGAATTACAGGAGATGGGAAAAATGGATTGGAAAAATCGATCAGCATATGTTTTCATCAAGGCAAAAGAAGGGAGAGCTCATGATGTTTGGCAACGGTTCCAAAGTTGGGAAAGTATGATTGGTACTTGGATTGTAACCGGAGAATATGACGTCATTGCATGGTTCGATGCTCAAGATTGGGATACAGTTCACCGATGTGTAGCTGAAATTAAAAACTGGGACGAAGTAGAAAACACCAGTTCGCACATGGTATATAATGGACATAAAAACGACACTTGGTGGTGGGAAAAACCTGCAGGAACGTGGCTTTTGATCAAAGAAAATAGATTAGGTGAAACCCCAAATAAAATAAGAAGCTGGAACTGGATGACAAGTGGAGCAAGCATTCCTGGAGACTGGGATTATATGGCCTGGGTAGAAGGGGAAAACTGGGATGATGTCTGGAATCATTTGCTAGAAGTAAAAACAGAAAATTGGCAAACGTTGACTCATGTGCCAATTAAATCATGGTGGAACCAAAGTTGGAAGGATAAATGGTGGTAGGAGAAAACCACCTTTTCTTTTTTTAAAATTGCTAGTGTCATGTCAACTTTGTATTGTCGGCTTTACACCTAATGTATAGTTTTTGGTCGACTTTAGGTATAAAAATCACAATTTGTAAAAAATTAAATATTCAATACATTATCAGTAAATACAGAAAATTGATAAAATCAAAAAATGTGGTTTAATATTTTTGGCAGGGGCATCAAAAGATAAAGGATTACCAATTCAGGAGGATTTATTATCAACATATTCTAAATTTCTATTAAATGACAATCTTAGAGGTGTTTTAGAACAATACTCACGAGACTTTTTAAATATTAATTTTAATAACATTGATAATGTAAAATTTCCTACTTTTAAAGAGACTTTAGGAATACTTGACTTAGCAATAGAAAAAGAGGAAACTTTTGGTCCAAATAATCCATTAATTAAGTTAAGAAAATTAAGAAATTATTTAGTTATATCAATGGGTATTGCAATCGAGAATTATAATTTAACATGAATCAAATCGAGGAATCTCCAATTTTTAAGTTGAGGGATGAATCACATGGATGATTAAGATCAAAAACACCGTCAGGTGTTTTCTCTACATTGGGAGAAGGAGGAGTAAGATTAAATTTTGCTAATCGGAAGTTATATTAACAATTGTTAACTAATATATATTGATGAATAAATCAACTTATCTAAATTTTAAAAAAGCTATCGTAATACCTATAGGATTTCTATTTGTAATATTAACAACAAGCGGATGTATACAGGACAGCATTGTATTAGATGCTGATGAAGTACTGGAATATAGCGGAGAGAAATTGTCATCAATAAATGATTTTAGAGAGAATTCCATAGGTGGACCACAATACATCGATAAAAATAACTATACACTCAAAATTTCGGGTCTTGCAGAAAATCCGAATGTTTACACGTACGATGAAACCATAAATAGTTTTCAAAACTATAAAAAAATAATAACTTTACATTGTGTTGAAGGCTGGAGCGTAAAAATACTGTGGGATGGTATTCTTGTAAATGATTTAATAGAAGAATCAGAGCCACTTAAAAACGCAAATACACTTATTTTTCACGCATATGATGGTTATACTACGTCTTTGCCGATAGAATATGTAGCTAATAACGATATATTACTAGCATTTAAAATGAATAATGTTACACTTCCACCTCAAAGAGGATGGCCTTTCCAGCTAGTATCAGAAAGCAAATGGGGTTATAAATGGATTAAATGGGTGACAGAAATTGAAATATCAGATGACATTGATTATGAAGGTTATTGGGAGAGGAGAGGGTATTCAAATAATGCTGATTTAAATAAAAGCTACTTTGATTAATGTGATATTATGAAAAAATATCGAATAATTAAAACAAGCTTAGATATTTTATTAATAGTGTTCATCGTATTGTATATACTTACTGGATTTGGAATAACTGAATATCATATCGTAGAATCTATTACGTTTTCTGTTCTTTCAAAACCGGTTTCGCATCTTATTCATTCCAATCTAATTATTCCTTTTATTGTGCTTCTAATATTTCATATTTTATTATCAAGAAAAACAAAGTATTTCATTAAACTATTTGGTAGGTTTAGCATAAATGAAAGAAAAAATTAAAAAAACAAAGAAAAAATGGAAGGAAATTCTCACATCAGAAGAATTTCATGTTTTACGTGAAAAAGGAACAGAACTTCCTTTTAGTGGAAAGTTTTTATATACTAAGGATAAAGGCGTTTATGTGTGTGCAGGTTGTGGTAATGAGTTGTTTTCTTCAGATGTAAAATTTGATTCTGGTAGTGGTTGGCCGAGTTTTTGGGATGTTTTATCTAAAGGTATTGTTGAGTTAAAATCTGACTGTAATATGGGGGTCCATAGAATAGAGGTTTTATGTGGCAGATGTGGTGGTCATCTTGGTCATGTTTTTGATGATGGTCCAAAACCTACGGGTAAGCGCTATTGTATTAATTCTTTAAGTCTAAATTTTAAGAAATAAAAAAAGTATTTGTTTTTCAATATTTACAACTTATTTTACCATTTTTTTCTAAGTATTTCTGATGGTATTCCTCTGCAGGGTAAAATTCTTTAGCAGGGGTTATTTCTGATGTAATTGGTTTTTTATATTTTCCAGTTTTTTGTTGTTTATTTTTTGATTTTTTTGCTATCTGTTTTTGGTTTTCGTTATGATAAAATATAACCGATCTATATTGTGTGCCTATGTCTGCTCCTTGTCTGTTTAGTTGTGTTGGATCATGTATACTCCAGAATATGTTTAGTAGTTGATCGTATGATATTTTTGTTGGATCATATAATATTTGTACAACTTCTGCGTGTCCTGTTTTATCTGTGCATACATCTCCGTAAGTTGGGTTTTTTAAATTTCCCCCCATGTATCCTACTGTAGTTGATTTTATTCCTTTGATATTTATGAATGCTGATTCTACACCCCAGAAGCATCCTGCTCCAAATGTTGCTTTTTCCATGGTTTCCCTCTAATAATCTATGTATAGGTATTTCTTTTTTTTGTCAAAATTTATCTTGAGGAATATGCTAATGGCTGTATTGATGTTTTGCGATCTTGAATTAGAACTATACGAAAAAAAGGAAAAAGGAAAATTTTTTGAAAAACAGGGTTAAATAACGTTATGGAGTAAAATCTAGCGGGTTAACGGACCTGGCGGGTTGTGAAATACCCAACATGAGAATTTCCATTCGAACTTTAGCAAGTTCACCTCATTAAAACCCTTCTTCTATGATAATTCGGTCATGGAAGAGCCTCTTCCTCTTTCTTTCTCATGACACATTTATCGTGTTACAACCCTTTTTTCAAATATCT
>Ga0272442_10008931_pt1 | contig 12607 bp, 11 predicted proteins | sample SSMForm2O_FD_200262 | JGI IMG/M metagenome (GOLD analysis project Ga0272442, IMG submission 200262) | Marine sediment archaeal communities from Little Sippewissett salt marsh, Falmouth, MA, United States - SSM-Form-2O | ecosystem: Environmental > Aquatic > Marine > Wetlands > Sediment ... | reverse complement strand
TTTCTGTTTCAAAACCACCCTCATTCATCCATCCGCTGAAACGTCGTGTAAGTGTCCCCAAAGGTGACAGGTACAAAAGGAACTGTCACAAAAGGAACTGTCACCGAAAATGAAGGGGAGGGCCGCGGAGCGGCCCTCCCCTGTTTCGAACGAATGCTTCGGACTGGAATATCAGTCCCTTCCCGTGTTCATGCGCCGGGGCGGACGGTTCTCGTCCATGCCCGGACGCCTTCCCTCAGGGCCGCCGCGCATCTGTCCCCGGAAAGGCGACTCCAGCTCGTACACCTCCCCGTCGATCTCGGCCTTCGTGACGAGCAGATAGTCGGAATCCTGTTCCGGTCCTCTCTCCATTCGGTACCCTTCAACGGTTATCACCTGACCGTCCGACACATCGATGCCGCGCGTATCGCGGACCGGCACGACGAGCTGCCAGGTCTTTCCCCCGCCCGTGATCTCAGGATGGGGCCAGTCCTCGAATGAGAGCCTTCCCGTGACCTTTACGGTCTTCCAGGGAAAGGATTCCGGCTCCTCTTTTTCTCCGGCCGCGAATACGAGCCCTGCGGACAGCGCGGTAAACAGGACCGCCGTTAATATGATTCTTTTCTTCATGGTACACCTCCGGAAATTGATACTTACTATATTTCAATAAACGTGCCAGGAAAGCCATTGCATGCACTGAATTCAGGAATAAAAACGGGCGGAAAGGAGAAATATCGGGGATATACGGACGAAATCGGGGTGTTCAGGCGTTAAAATACCGGGTTGTCTATGAGCCGGACGGCCGGAGCCGCTCCATTCTTTCACACCGTCCTATATTGTGTAAACTTTTCACACCAAAGAGTGGTCAATCCTTCTCGTACGCGCCCATGGACCAGGGCGCGGTGCGCGGGTTCCCGTCGCGGTCCGTGGTGAAATCGCCCGACAGGTCCATGCCCCCCTCGCGAACCGCCGCGGGAGATTCGTCGGTCAGGTGCCAGTCGTTGTCATCCATGTCGCGAATTTCTTCGTCTCCCCCGATTTCGTCCTCGAAGAGGGAATCCTCCTCAACGTTCCCCCATGTCGAAAGTTCTTCGGTACCCTCACCGGTGGTGACCGTCCCGTTCACGCCGAAGTGCTGGGTGGATCCTTCCAGATACACGACCCACCCGTCCAGGTTGTTGTTCCGCACCATGGCGGGCTCGGACAGGGGGTCCTCGTTTACCGCGTTTATGCAGTACGTGGTGGTGGAGAGGAAGACGATGTTATTCACGATGGTGGGCGAGGATTCCAAGCTCATGTGTATGCCCGCGTTCCCGCCCAGGATCGTGTTGTTCTGAATGACGGAGCTCGAGCCGGCCTCGGATATGCCGTAGGCCGCGGTTCCCGAACCGATCACGTTGTTTCTGATCACGGCCGAACCGTTCTCGGTGGCTATGCCGCGCCCATCCGCGTCTATGGTGTTCGCCACGATGAGCGGCTCCGAGCTGCTCGTCGCGTAGATGCCCCATTTTGCGAAGTTACCGCTTCCCCCGTCTATATCGCAGTAACGAATAACGGGCGACGAGCCGTCTATCCTTACGCCATACGAATAGCTTCCGGATCCCGCTCCGTCCCCGCCCACGGTGCAGTTTTCGATCAGGGGAGAACCCGATTCCGTAACGAGCAGCCCGTAGAAGGTGCCGTTCGGCGCGGTCACGCCGCCGTAGAGCTCGCACTCCCTTATCACGGGCGATCCGCCTTCAACGAACACGGAGGTGTAGAACGCGTTTAATGTTCCCTCGCCTCCCCGTATGGTGAACCCCCGGACGACCGTGGATTCCGTCACGTCAGCGCCCGCGTACAGGACCCTGTTGGGACTGAATTCCTCGCCGGTCGTTCCGGTACCCGTGTCCTGAAGCACGGTTTCGTACGCAACAGGGTCCCATATCGACCAGTCATCCGGCGAGTAACCGCCATACAGGAGCAGGCCGTCCGGAAGCGTTATACCGTTCTCGTCATAGGTCCCGGCAGAGACCATGACCATGGTCCGCTCAAGACCCTCAATCAGACCAGCCGCGGTACCCACGGACGCGAGCGGAGCGTCCGCAGTGCCCTGATTTTCATCATCTCCCCCGTTTTCAGGAGTGCTCACATACAGGATCGCGTTGAATACCGAAAACTCCAGCCCGACCCGCTCCGCGCTGTTTCCGGCACTATCGGCCGCATCCACGGTCAGGGTGCGTCCCTCGCCCACGCCCCACTCGTCCATGGGCGCGATCGTGAGGGTGTCATCTTCAACAAGGGTCCGAGACCAGACCCCCCCGTCGCTCTCCGGGGCCATCAAGCCGCCGAGCACGAGCGATTCGGTGTCCATGGACTCGTCGAACCAAACCACGATCGTCTCGTCCGAGAGGAGCAGCTCCGGTTCCTCCGCAACCGTACCCTCGGGCGGAGTGGTGTCCGTATCCCCGTTTTCCTCCCCGTCATCCGCGTCCTCCCCGTCGCCCTCCGTTTCGTCCCCCGTATCGACGCCGCCATTCGCACTGTCATCCGCCTCGGAAACTGAATCTTCGTTATCGCCTCCGGATTCCGTGTCGCATCCGGCGAAGGACACGAAAACGAACCCGATCACGAACAAGGCAGCAGCGAACCTGACGGCCGCGACCGCGCGCCTTTTCTTTATCCCGGATCTTCTCATACATTTCTCCTTTATGTACCAGCCTCCCGTTGCGGGTGCGTTATGTACGGGGAACGACCGAGTATAAAATTATTGTAGATTAATTTTTATACACTTTTATTATAACACGCAAGGAATAATTATTCTCTGTAATGATGAATTAGAATGGACATTCAAGCGTACGGCGGGTTCGGTTCGCGGGTTGAAATCCCGAAATGCCCGACATATCACGATCCGTTCATGAAGGTACCGGTAAGGAAGGGTATTTAGGAAAGATTCTTATGTACGGTTTTCCCGTGAAATCAGGCCGTTTCGCGCTCGATCCTCCGGAGGTTCTTCAGCCCCTCTCCCGCCAGGTAATCCGCGCTCGGCGCGAGGCGGCGCCATATAGCGGTCACGCGCGCAAGCTCCTCGATCTCGGGCACGAAGGATTCGATCACGATCCAGCCCTTATATCCGATATCGCGCAGGCCCCGGTAGACCTCGTCCCACCGCACCAGTCCGGTCCCGGGGGTGCCGCGGTCGTTCTCGCAGGCGTGAAACAGACCCAGGTAGTCGCCCGTTTCCATAATGGCCCGGTAAAAGCTCTTCTCCTCGCGTATCATGTGATAGGTGTCGAGATGGACCTTCACGTTGGGTTCGCCCACCTCCCTGCAGAACCTGACCGCGTCCGCCGCGGTGTTGAGAAAGTGCGTTTCGAACCGGTTGAGCGGCTCGACCGCGAGTGTTATTCCCCGTTCGCCCGCGTACCGTGCAGCCCGCCTGAAATAATCTACCGACCGTTCCCACTCCTTTTTCGTCCTCGCTCTGCCGGACAGGTATCCCGCGGGCGCGTAGGTGACCCCGCCGATAACCGAGCCTTCGCCCCCGATTGCAGCGGCCGCGTCTATGGACTCCCTGAAAAACGCGAGAGCTCTTTCACGCACCGCCCTGTCCGCGGACAGGGGACTGCACTCCTCGGTCAGGATGACGATAAAGCACGCCCGCATTTTCCGCCTGCGGAGCTCCTCCCTGATCGGGTCCACGGGAAGTCTGTCCGGGTACCGCAGATGTATCTCGACCCCGTCGAACCCGAGCCCTGAGGCATGCCCGATCAGGCCGAGCTGTTTTTCGTCTAAGGTCTCAGTCCATAAAAGAAGCTCCACGCCGTAGGTATACATCGGTTTCTCCTCTTTCTTTTTCGCTGAGCAAAGTGTTCAACCCGGGAGCACGCGACAATCCACCGGGCTTATTCCTCAGCGAGCTTTATAAACCGTTTGAGTATGGCCTGCGCCGGGTCCGGGGGCGCGTGCACGGCGACCGTCCCCGCGGGTATCGAGACGGTCGGCCTCGGCTCGATCTTTTTCCCCTCGAACTGCGGAAGCCATGCCCGCTGGGCCTCGAGCATCTCGAAGGCCATGTCCCGTATCTCCTTCAAGGTGCAGACCGCGGCTGACAGCGGGTCCAGGGCCACGGCGTGAACGATATGCTCCGGGTCACCGGTCAGGGCGGCCTCCGCTGCAAGCAGGTGCACGTTGATCTGCGTGCGGTTCAGGGCCGCACACTGCTCGGGCAGTTCACCCACGGCAGCAGGGTGAAGACCGGTGTCGTCCGCGAATACGGGAACCTCCACGCAGCAGCCGGCGGGCAGGTTCGTTATGTACCCGTCGTTGCGAACGTTACCCATGAACCGGAAGGGGATGCCGGTCGCGACCGCTTCCATGATATAGGAGCAGTACTCTATGCTCCGTCCCTCGATCTTCGTGGACTCGTGCTCGAGCATGTTCCGGCTTGCGTACCGGTCCGCCACGGCCCTGCACCAGGCGTAGTAGGCTCCGGTTTCTCCCCCGAAGCCGGGCTCGTCGCAGTAGAGATCCATGGCCTTTTTGTTTTTCCGGAAATAGGGCACGTATTCGCTCATGTGTCCCGTGGTCTCCGTGCAGAAATACCCGAAATGCCGCAGCATCTCCGCCCGCACCTTTTCGGCCTTGTAGTACTCCGGCTTCTCGAAAACCTTCCGGAGCCCGGGATAGAGGTCCTTCCCGTTACGCTCCAGGGTGAGAAACCAGTCGAAGTGGTTGGTGCCTCCGCACGTATAGGTTATCTCCTCCTTCGGGACGCCGAGCCACACGGAGATCTCCTGCAGCGTGGTCTGTATGCCGTGACAGAGGCCGGCGAATTCCACGGAACACGCCTTGCCGATCGCCAGGCAGTTGATCGCCATGGGATTGGAGTACTGGAGCATGATCGCCCCGGGCTTTGCCAGCTCCTCCATGTCACAGGCGATGTCCAGGAGAGCGGGTATGGTACGAAGGGCCCTGAATATGCCTCCCGGTCCCAGGGTGTCGCCGACGCACTGGTCCACTCCGTACTTCAGGGGTATTTTGTAGTCGAGCTCGAACCCGTCCACGCCCCCGACCTGTATCATGACGACCACGAAGTCCGCGTCCCTGATCGCCTCGCGCCTGTCCAGGGTGGACCAGACCTCCCCCTCGATTCCGTTTTCTCGAAGCATCTTTTTCGCGAATTTCTCCATGTTCTCGAGCTTGGGCCGCGTCCTGCTCATGAGCGCGAACTCGCTTCCCCTCAAGGATTCCGTTGCCATGATGTCCGACAGCAGGAGCCTGCAGAAAACCACGCTTCCCGCCCCGATCATGGCTATCTTGGTACCCATAGCATTCCCTCCTTTTAATGACCCCTCTCCGGTAACGGACGAAGCCGTGCACCCTGATAACGTCAAAAACGGCAGCGGTCCGTCCTCTCCATGCTGTATCATTGAGGCCGCATGTCAAGGATAAAATCACGGGGCATGGTATTGGCCTGTCATGTTTTCTGCAGTGAACCGGGGCTCCTTTGAACGGGAAGATGCACGAGCATTTCCCTTTCCGCGTATGAATATCCGGTTTATAGTAATAAATAATCCATCCCCCCGTTTATACGGGAAAATATCGTAATTCTTTCGAAAAACCGTGCAGCCGTTCGGGTAAACGGAAAAGGAGGAAGAATGCTACAGACACTCTCAACGATGAATCCCGTGATGCAGGCACTGCTCGGAACGATCTTCACCTGGTTTCTCACCGCCCTCGGAGCGGCGGGCGTATTCATGGCAAAGGATATCAACAGGAAGGTTCTCGATACCATGCTGGGCTTCGCCGCAGGCGTCATGATCGCGGCGAGCTTCTGGTCCCTCCTCCTGCCGTCCATTGAGATGGCGGAGGGGATGGGCATTCCTCCCTTCCTGCCCGCGGTCGTGGGATTCTGTCTCGGCGGCGTTTTCCTGCGCGTCATCGACAAGCTGCTCCCCCACCTCCACATCGGCCTTCCAAAGAGCGATGCGGAAGGCATAAAGACGAACTGGCAGCGAAGCATACTGCTCATACTCGCCATAACCATACACAACATACCGGAAGGGCTTGCAGTCGGCGTCGCATTCGGCGCGGTGGCCTACAACCTGCCCTCGGCCACCATGTCAGCCGCGATTGCGCTCGCCTTCGGTATAGGCATTCAGAACTTTCCCGAGGGTCTCGCCGTTTCCATGCCGCTCAGGCGCGAGGGATTGAGCAGGGGCAGGAGCTTCTTCTGGGGCCAGCTCTCGGGCATGGTGGAGCCCGTGGCCGGGGTCCTCGGGGCCCTTGCCGTGCTCATCGCACGGCCCCTGCTTCCCTATGCACTCGCCTTTGCGGCCGGAGCCATGATATTCGTCGTGGTGGAAGACCTCATTCCGGAGGCACAGATGGGCGGGAACACGGACGAAGCGACTCTGGGCGCCATGCTCGGGTTCGCGGTCATGATGTTTCTCGACGTCGCGCTCGGATGAACGTTTCCTTTAACCGTACCCTTCACCGGACCGGGGACCGCACATGATCCGTTTCGACACCGTTACCGTGGAATACGATGGGCGGCCGATAATCCGGGATATATCATTCCATATACCCAAGGGCGATGCCGCGGTTATTCACGGTAGATCGGGTTCAGGAAAGACCACGATACTGACCACCATAGTCGGTATGCACGTTCCTTCGGCCGGCACGGTTTTTTTCAACGGAAGAGCTGTCGACAGCACCACTATCTCCGAAGTGAGGAGATCGGTCGCCTTCATCGGCCAGGAGCCCGTTCTCGGGGCACAGAGGATAAGGGAAGCCCTTCTCCTCCCGTTCACCTACCGGGCAAACAGAAACGCCACTCCCGAAGAGACCATGATCGGTGAAATACTGCACAAGCTCCGGCTCGAGGATGACATACTCGACAGGGAAACCGCGGTGGTATCGGGCGGTGAAAAACAGCGGGTCGCAATCGCGCGAGCCCTTCTGCTCGGCAAGAAGGTCTTCCTGCTCGACGAGGTGACGTCGGCCCTCGACGCCGAAAGCAAGCAGGCGGTCATCCGTCTTTTCCGGGAGGAGGGCCATACGATCTTCTCCGTATCCCACGATCCCGACTGGTTCGAGCTCTGCTCCACGTTCATCAGAGTCGAGGAGGGAACCGTAGCGGATGTGTCGGATTCACCCGGTACGCCCGAATGAAGAGGAACAGGTGACGAACACGATCGATATCAGCTATCTCTCATTGGCTGCATTCCTCGGGCTCATACTCGTTCCCGTTCTGGCCGGCGCCGTTCTCAAACTCGGGATCACGAAGAGGGTGCTCATCGGAGTTCTCCGCATGACCGTGCAGATGGCGGTTCTCGGGCTCTACCTCGACTACCTCTTCCGTTTCAACCACATCGCCGTGAACTTCGGCTGGGCCCTGCTCATGATTTTCATAGCGAATATCACGGTAAACAGGAGCGCCGGCCTGAAAACATCGAAGATATTCTTCTCGGTCATGGCGGGTATATTCGTCGGCTCACTCACGGTTATCGCCCTGTTCGTCTTCCTCGCGATACAGCCGAAACCCTTCTACGACGCCCGCTACCTCATACCCGTCACCGGTATGGTGGTGGGCAACTGCATGCGGGCCAACGTCATATCGCTCGAGCGATTCTACTCGTCGGTCAAAAAGAATGAAAAAACGTTTCTCACCTATCTGCTCCTCGGCGCATCTCTTCGCGAGGCGGCCCTCCCCTCTATAAGGGAAGCGGTAAAGCCCGCTTTAGCCCCGACCCTTTCAACCATGGCGACGCTCGGGCTCGTATCGCTCCCCGGCATGATGACGGGCCAGATACTCGGAGGGGCATCCCCCATCACGGCCATAAAGTACCAGATCGCCATTATGATCGCCATCTTCACCGCCATAACACTCTCGACGGTGATCAATCTCCTCATCGGCCTGCGGGTTTCCTTCAACGAGTACCACATGCTCAGGAAAGACATATTTCGATGAAATTTCCATTCCTTTTTACCAGGGGGCGCCGCCCGGCCCGTGAAATTTATTTTAAAGGTCCGATTCCCGCAGGCGGCCATATTCTGAAGAAGGCCCTGCCGAATATCTTTTCGCGGGTCACGAATCCCCAGAACCTGCTGTCATAGGACTCGTCCCTGTTGTCCCCCAGCATGAAGCAGCAGCCCTCTGGCACGATTACGGGCCCGAAGTAATCCCGCCTGTTCAGGAACGAATCCCCGGGCGGAATGATCGTGGGATCGGTGTGCCGTTCGGGCCACCACACCTCACCGCGCCGCCCGTTAATAAAAACCTCTTTCGCCCTGATCTCGATCGTGTCGCCTTCCACCCCGATACAGCGCTTGACGAAATACTTCGGCTGCTTGTCGATGGTTATGAAACCGAGGGAGAGCGTATACACCACGGGATTGACTATTTCGATAAAAAGGCCGGGAGGCTCGTAGTCGGGCGCGAGGAATACGACGATATCCCCGCGCTCCGGATCCCGCACTCCCGGAAGCCGGGCACCGGTAAAGGGTATTTTGGCCCCGTAAAAAAACTTCAGGGCCAGGAGCCTGTTCCCTATGGATATGGTCGGTATCATCGACCCCGTGGGAACCACGTAGTTCTCCACGACAAAGACCTTCAGACAGAAAACGATGAGAAAAGCCAGTCCCACGGCTTCGAGGTTCTCCCTCAGCTTGGATTTCTTTTTCCCGTTCCTCTTCTTTCCCATTGTCTCTCCTCCGGATCTATTAAATCCCGCCTGTGTCGACGGCAGGCAGAAAGCTCGTACATGAGGTTATCTCCGTGTGGCAGAGGAGGTCAATAGTACTTCGGTATGATTTTTGATATTATCGGCGGGGTGCGTCAAATTCGGGAAGTCAACGATGAAGGCACTCATAGCTTCTTGATGATGAAGGCACTTATCGCTTTCCAGCGATCAGTACAAGTTCCACTCTGCTCCTGACACCGAGCTTGCGGTAAATATTGTAGAGGTGGGTCTTGACCGTGCTGAGGGAAATAAAGAGCCTGTCCCCGATCTCCCGGTTGGGCAGTCCCTGCACCACGAGCTCGATTATCTCGAGCTCCCTCCCGGACACGCCGTATGCGGAGAAATTCGAAGACACCGCGTCACCGGAGGAGCGAAAATGCAGGGCGGGTCCGGCGTGCAGGGCCGCGAGAAACAGGCCGATAACACAGAACACAATATACCCCCCGGCCGGGAACGGAGAGCCCGTTATCCCGGGCCGGACGAGCTTCGCCGCGTTACAGAGTAAAACCGCGGCAAAACCGGCCGCGAGCAGCACCTTCCCCCTGAAGGGCCTTCCCGGTGTCACGAAAAGCGCGGTACAGGCGGCGCCCGCAGCCGCTGTTGAAAATACCGAGAGTACTATGCGCACCGCATGTCCGGCCCCTCCGGCGCCCATCGCCACCGAGGAGGAGAAAACGAGCTGTGGCGTAAAGAACACGAGAAATCCGAACGCCCACCTCTTTACCGTGGGGAGATGAAGACGGAAACATTTCTGAAGAAGAAGGAAAAGACCGTACAGCGCAAACCCGATATCCGCGAAAAGCAGGGACCGGACCAGGAATCCCGAATAGCCTGAACCCTCTCTTCCGGCCGCCGGAACAACGGAGGATACGGCGCTCATCAGGAGAACGAGCTGAATGAGGAGCCCGTTCCGCAGGGAACCCGTCCTGTTCCCGAGATAATAGATGAAAGTGACGAAGAGGAGGGTAAAACCCAAAGACAGCCCGACTGCTTCGATTAAACGTTCCATGCACGTTCCCCTCGCTTATGGTAGGCGAATACCGCGCTCAGGGCAATAAAAATCTTGTGAACACGCCGTCTATTTCATCAGTCCGGGAAGGAAGAGGGCGATATCCGGGAAGGGTATTAAAATAAAGGTCGCGGCGATGAGGGCCGCGAGCATGGGGAGAGCTCCCCTGAATATGACCTGCAGGGGCACGTCCTTGGCTATGCCGCCCACCACGTACACATTGACGCCCACGGGCGGGGTTATGACCCCTATCTGCGTAACGAGCACGATAATGACCCCGAACCATATGGGGTCGAACCCCATTCCGCTGATAACGGGATAAAATATGGGAACGGTAAGCGTAATGAGCGCAAGCGCGTCCATGAAACAGCCTCCGGCCATGTACACGAGCACGATAAGGCCCATGACCGCGAAGGACGGGAGATTCATGGACGTCACCCAGGTCGCAACGGTGAAGGGTATCATGGTAACCGCGAGGAAGTGCCCGAATATGGTGGCTCCCGCGACGATGAAGAGTATCATGCACGATATTCTCGTGGTCTCAAAGAGCGATTTCAGGAAACCCTTGAAGGATATCGTCCTCCTGAGAACCGCGATGACGAGCGTTCCGGCCGCACCCACGGCACCCGCCTCGGTGGGAGTAAAAAGGCCCAGAAAGAGCCCCCCCATGACGAGGATGAAAAGGGCGATGGTTTCGGCGAGTCCGGAGAGCGATTTCATCTTGTCGCCGAGCGATATACGCCCGCCCCTCGGGGCGAGCTCCGGCTTGATCTTGACCCAGACGACGATGGTGATAATAAAGAGGCCCACGAGAAGCAGGCCGGGCAGTATGCCCGCCATGAAGAGCTTGCCGATGGACTGTTCCGTCATGATACCGTAGATGATGAAGATCACGCTCGGCGGAACCAGAATACCGAGGCTCCCGCCGGCCGCCACGACACCGGTGGAAAGGCTGTCGCCGTATCCGTACCGCTTCATCTCCGGGATGGTTACAGCCGCCATGGTGGCGGCAGTCGCGTTCGTGGAGCCGCATATCGCGGCGAATCCCGCGCATGCACCCACCGTGGCTATGGCGAGACCCCCGGGGAGGTTTCCCATGAATTTGTACGCCACGTCAAAGAGCCTGCGGCTTATCCCCGCGTGAAAGGCCACCTGGCCCATCAGGATGAAAAGCGGTATGACCGTCAGGCCGTATGAGCCGAAAACATCGAAGAGGTCCCTGACCGCCATGTTCATGGCCGCGTCGAATGAAACGAGGAAACCGAACCCGACCACGCCCACGAGCGCCATGGCGAACGCCACGGGCATTCTTATGAAGATGAGTATGACGAGTACGACGATGCCGATTATGCCCACCAGGCTCGGAGCCATTTATTCATCCTTCCCGCGTGTCTTCCACGGGGAGATGTTCCTTCAAACGTATGACGAGGCTCGCGAACTGGAGAGCGATAACGGCGGAGAAGAGCCCGCATCCGATCGCGATTCCGAAAACAAAGGGATAAACGGGAATCTGAAGGGTCAGCGAAACCTCCCCCGCTCCCTTGAGGTCCCATGCGTACAGGAAGCAATGGTACGTCAGGAAAAGGAAGAGAAAGAGACAGACGAGACGGGTAATGCTCTCGATGATCTCCTGCGTTCTGTCGGAAAATTTCTGGATCAGAAACTCTACCGCGATATGCCCTTTTCTCACCGATGTCCACGCGAGGGAGAAGGCGATAAAGACCGATCCCAGGAAACCCACGATCTCATAGGTTCCCGTGATGGGATGGCGGAAGATGCGCAGTATGACATCCGCCGTGGTCAGGAGCATCATGGCCGTTACCGACAGGGCGGCCGCCCAGTTCAGTTTTTCAGCCACCCTGAAAACGACCCTCTCGACACGAAGCACGGTTTAGCCCCGAATATGTACTAGAAGCTGTACTTCCCGATGAGACCGAGAAGCAGCTCGATGTAATCTTCTCCCGCAATGCCCTTTTCACCGGCCTCCTTGACGTAGCCGTCCAGGACAGGCTTCACTGCGGAAACCCAGCGTTTGCTCTCCTCGCCGGAAAGCCCGATTATCTCGTTTCCGAGCTCGAGGGTGTATTCCCGGCCGGCTGCGTCAACGCTGTTCCACGTACTGCCGTGCACCTCGATCCACTCCCGGCTCACCTCTTCGAATGTCTTCTGAATATCCGGGGGAAGGCTGTTGAACACATCGAGGTTCATGACCACGAACATCGTGGTCGTATACCCGATAGAGTAGCAGTCCGTTGTATAATCGATAACCTCCGCCTGTTTCCACCCCTTCAAGACCTCGATCGGCCCGAAGGTCCCTTCCACAACACCCTTCTGCAGGGATTCATACGTGGACCCCTGGGGCATCGCAACGGGAACGCCTCCGAGGGCCTGCACGATCTTGGCGCTGAGTCCCGTGGACCGTATCTTCATCTTGTGCATATCGTCCAGCTTCCGGACCGGTTTCTGTGTATGCAGCAGTCCGGGACCGTGTGCGTGGAGGTAGAGGACCTTGACGTCCGCCAGCTCTTCCGGATTCAGGCTGTTGACGAAATCATTGACCACGCGCGTGGCCACGATACCGTCCGGATAGCCGAGGGGAAGATCGCACGCCTCCATCACCGGGAAACGGCCCCTCGTGTATGCGAAACAGGACATTCCGATATCCGAAATCCCCTTGACCACGCCGTCATAGCACTGGTTCGCCTTTGTGAGCGTTCCCCCGGGGAAGACCGTTATCTTTACCCTTCCGTCCGTCCTCTTCCCGATCTCCTCCGCCCAGCTCATGGCGGCCTTGCACTGGCCGTGCGCCGCAGGGAAAAAAACGCTGTAATTGAGCTTGATCGTCTTGGCGAACAGGCTCGCCGGAACGCAAATAAGCAGAAAAAGTACGAGT
>Ga0272442_10008925_pt1 | contig 12617 bp, 11 predicted proteins | sample SSMForm2O_FD_200262 | JGI IMG/M metagenome (GOLD analysis project Ga0272442, IMG submission 200262) | Marine sediment archaeal communities from Little Sippewissett salt marsh, Falmouth, MA, United States - SSM-Form-2O | ecosystem: Environmental > Aquatic > Marine > Wetlands > Sediment ... | reverse complement strand
TGGGACAACGCATTACCAGTATATCAAGGCATCGACAGCGTTCAGGTTTATGTTCGGGATTTTTGAAGAAAAAGGGTTGGAGCACCCGATGAAAGAATTTATCACCCGATGGAAGCACAAACACCCCATTCCTTTCGATTATTTTAATACCATGGAGGATTTGCTTGGCGAAGCCCTTGACTGGTACTGGAAGCCGTGGTATTTTGAATTTCATGCGCCTGATTTAAAAATTGAAGAGGTAAAGCTAAGAGGGAAACATGCCGAAGTGAGTATTTCCAATCCCGGAGGAATGCCTGTGCCGGTTGATTTAAAAGTGGAATTCGATGATGGCGAAATCCTTGAGGAATACCGGTCGGCTTACATCTGGAAAGAACCGGGTGTTAAAACGCTGAAACTGGCCACTTCAGGGAAACCGATAAAAAAGATCGAACTCGGCAACGAACGAATTCCCGATTCGCGGAATGAGGATAATTCATGGGAACCCGGGGAGCCATAATCCCGGCTTAATTTGGGAAATACGCTTATTCAAAGATGATTTCCCCGAAAAACTCCGGGCGGTGGAAATCGGGAGTTTCCGTTTCAACAGGATTCCATGTGATATAATGTGGTTCGGAAGTGCCGTCGCCGCACTTGTAGAAGTTGGCAGTTGCTTTAATTCCTGATAAGTTTTTAATATTGTCGAAAGCGAGACAGGAAACAGGAATTTTTACAGTCAGTTCCCAATCAAAGTCGCCTGTTTTTTCCTTAAAAGGTTGATCGCCTAACGACGAATGAATCTCGATAGCTTTGATTTTTTCCGCATCCACAAATTTTCGGTTTCCCCTGCCGGGGCCATACGCCAGGTGGATGGCGCCGATGCAACTGAACTCAAAATTATAATAGCTTTTTCCATCGAACGAGATAAAAAACTCCACACAACTGTCTTTGTAAACATCTCCGTTGGTGCGTGTTTCTCTGGCAAGGATGTATTTTTCCTTTACTTTATAGTTTAAATTTATGGCATCTTTTGAATGTGTGATCTGAAAAGTAACTTCCGGTTTGTACAGGAAATCCTTCCAGTTAAGGAAATCAATTGAATGATATTCCTGAAAGTTCCGGCCGTTATTCCTGAGATTTTTTACTACCAGTTTCTTCATTTTTGAAATTCGCGTAAAGATTTCACTTTATTCTTTCCCAAAAATATAAATGTTATCATTTTTAAGAAAAGTTTCAATCTTTTTAAGTTTATACCCGGTTTGCGCCATCAGGCCAAGTATTTCTTCCCGGGGCAAAAAATGGCCTGCCCCACTCGGATCCTTTACAATGTCTTTCTCGATCAGTACCAGGGTGCCATCATGTTTAAGGTATTTTAGTGTATTGCGTGTAAACTCAACAGGTTGTGAAAGGTGATGAAACACATACACCATAATCATTAAATCCAGGTTGTTTACAGGGAATTCAGGGTCATCGACTTTACCTTCTATAACTTCAAGGGTTTCCAGATTATCTCTTTCCTTCCTATTGCGAAGCGAACGCAGGCTCCATGAGCTTATATCATTGGCATATACCATCCCCCCGGAGCCGACTTTTTCAACGAGTGGAAAGGTCATATACCCCCTTCCGGCGCCAATCTCTCCGATAACCATCCCCTCTTTCACTCCAATGGCCTCCATGATCTTTTCAGGAGGCTGCCATTGTTCACGGTTGGGTTGGCATTTGCCTGCCTGGCTTATTACTATTAAAATTAAAAGAAACGGAATTGATATTTTTATTTTATTCATAGCTTAGATGGTGATGGTTTCAGAATTAGTTTGTGATATATCCGGATAATTACATTTATATTTTCAATCCATTCCCTGTAAAAGGGAATCTCCTTTAATAAAGATTCCGGATATCCGTTTCACTTCTTCCGGAATGATGGCCATAACAGGTTTCTTTAATTTTGCGCAGTTTTAATATATTCCATTACCTCCTTAAAAGTAGCAACGTAATAATCCTTTTCATTTTCTTTTAAATATTGTAACAGCTTGAGGTGGGCCTCAGCCGAGACATTCAGGTAGCTTCCATCGACGCTGTGGAACATGAATATTGCAATGGTGCCGTTGCCACGTGCCTTTTCCACGTATCCTATCAAGGCTTCTGCCGGGTGGCTGTCGACACACCAGCTTGGGGCCATGTAGACATCATATCCATCCATGGATTCGGGAATGGGGCCATCATTTCTTGCAGCCACAAATATTTCCCTGATAGTTCCTGTAAAATCAACGCCTCCGGCGGTGTAATCACTGCAGGTGTATCCGTAAGTCCTTTCTGTTTTGCCATCCACTGCCTTTAACAGGGTATTGGCAGTTCGTAATTCGGCAGCAATTTGTTCAGGCGTATACTTGTTCAGGTCGTACTCAGGCTTAACCCATTCCCTGCCGTCCAGGTCGCTGCGGCAGGGGTGAAACAAAGAATGGTTCCCCAGTTCATGGCCTTGTTTAACCATTTTACGCCATTCGTCCATCCGGTTATACAGGCTTTCGGAATGCCCCGGGCAAAAGAAGGTACCTTTAAACCCGAATTCATTTAACTGAGGCACAGCCACGTCCAGGTGGCAATCAAGCCCGTCGTCGTATGTCAGGCAGACTGCTGCTTTCGCACTGCCGGGCCATTCAAATTGTGCTTTCAAAGCATCGGGGCAAGCCATAATCAGTATTAAGGTCAGAAGTATTATATTCCGCTTCATCTCTGTAAATTTTTAAATTTCGTTTACAATACTACTCATGAATTCACGGGCAAGTTTTACCTGTTCATGAACGTAATCTATACCTGCCACTTCATGCGCATCCGTCAGTACCGGGTGGCAAAGTTCATACGTAAACCAGCCGTTATAACCGATTTCATCCATCAATTCCAGGTAATGCGCATAATCGGGAAGGGTTTTACCGAATCTTGCGCTGTAAATTTTCTGCTGCACTTTCCCTGAGTCGCCGCGGTAAAATTCTCCCCCGAAATGTGAATGCGCCTGGAGGTTGCCGACAGTCCTGACAGCTTCCCCGACCCATTCCCTGTCATACCGGGCCATCATGGGTAAATCGAGGCATACTTTCAGGGATCCTGAATTGACTTCCCTCACCATATCGTAACAATCTTTCCAATGATTTGTAAGGGGCGGGTGGTTCTGTAACACTAAAGTGATTCCATGCTTCTCAGCAAAATCCGCAACTTCTTTTAAACACTCCCTGACAAAATTCCATTTGTCAATACGGGTTACATACGGGTATTTCCGTTCATAGGAATAAAAATCGCCTCTGACAAAATCGTAGGTGCCCATCCCGTTATGGATCGGGACACCATACCATGCGGCAAACAGCCTGACAATTTTCGCCCCTAAGCCGGCAGCCAGCTTTATGGTTTCCTTAACCATAAGAAGCTGCATTTCGCGCTGTTCCTGTATAGGGCTCGAAAAATCGTTGTTGGCAGCCACACACGGGATTTCCATTCCATTTTTTGCGACGAGGTTCCTCATCCTGTCCCGCTCAATCTGGCCGATGTCCATGGGATTTCCAAGCGGGCGTTTGTTGTCAAGCTCAATCCCGTCGTACCCGGCATCTTTAGCCCGCTTAACCATTTCTTCAAACGATAGCGCCGGGCCGTTGTACCAGATACCGAGATAGGTAATACTATACAGCCCGATTTTTATATTTGCCTTTCCTGAATTTTGTGTTACAGGATTGTTTTTCCCCTGATTGGCAAAAGCAGCCCCTGCTGATGAAGCTATCAGGGCAGCCCCTGCAGCCAGCCCTGATTTCTCAATAAACTCCCTGCGTTTCATATCATCCAATATTGGTTAATAACTTCAATAAATTTAGGAATTTTGAATCCAATCACAAAGAAATAGCTGAATTGGGGAAGACAAATATTTTTTATTTTATGGAAGCAGGTATATCCCGGAAGAAGTTATTTTATTACTGTCCCCCTGGCGCCCCACCAGTAAAAGGCATCCATTTTTAACCGGCCGGTTTTAACCGACGGGTCTTCACCCTCAAGCTTCAGTGCTTCCTCTACTGTTTCCACGTCAAAGATAAGCAGGCCGCGGTGTTCACCGCCACCCTCAAACGGGCCGGCAACAATGAGCTTTCCCGATTCGGCGAGGCTGTTCAGGTGGCTCAGGTGCAGTTGCTGATAATAAGCAGCCTCTGTAGAGTCTTTACTTTTTGTGCCCCCGCTGTCAAGCAGCATAAACACATAACGTTTCATTGTATACGTTGTGTCACCCTCACTATAAGAGAACTCGCGCTGTGAGAATGAAACAATGGATATTACAAGTAAAGTGAAAGTAACTATCAGTTTTTTCATAAATGTCCAATTTAGTGATACCCTCACTCTGAATGAGGGTATCACTTATAATTATATCAGTTATTTTTTCAGTTTATCTTTAAAAATTTTTTCAAATTTTTCAACCTTGGGGGCAACCACCATCCGGCAGTATGGCTGGTTGGGATTTTCAGCAAAATAGTCTATATGATTATCTTCGGCGGGGTAAAAAGCATCAAAATCTGTTATTTCGGTAACAATCGGGCCGCTATAAATTTTCTCTTCCTCCAAAAGACGGATTACTTCCCTAGCTGTTCTTTTTTGTTTTTCTGAATGATAAAATACAGCAGAGCGGTATTGGGTGCCGATATCAGCCCCCTGGCGGTTGAGAGTAATGGGATCATGCGTTTTAAAAAACACCTCCAGTATTTCAGCAAAAGAAACCACCGAAGGGTCAAATTCAACCTGGACCACTTCGGCATGACCGGTCGTGCCTGAACAAACTTCTTTGTAGGAAGGATTTTTTACATGCCCGCCGCTGTAGCCTGGGATTACGTTCACCACACCTTTCAGTTGTTTATAAATAGCCTCGGTGCACCAGAAGCAACCGCCACCGAGTGTCGCTTTTTCAAGATTTTTACCCTCCATACTCACTATTCCTGAAAAAATTAAAACTGTTAAAACTACAAATTTCCTGATCATTCCGGAATGTATTAATATTTAATCACCGAACATCCTTATAACTTTCAGGGACTCCTTTAAATTAAATTACCCTGTAAGTATTTTAAATAACAAAAAATTACAAAAGATGTTTTTATTGTTCAGCCGATATCCCGGGATAAGGGTTCATTTCTGCTATCGGTGCAGGCGGTATCAGATTTGATGGGTTTGAAAAATAATATAGCCATAAAGGGCAAACCGGAGGATGCGGAAAAGCGCAAATTTCAGAAATTTTACCGAAGGATAGCCAGCCGACCCGACCAGCAGGCATGTCGCCGACCAGGGCACAGGGGTCAGCCCGGCAATGATGATCAGGAAAAGGCCGTACCGGCGTAATTGTTTCCATGTTTGTTTGAGGTATTTTATGCGAAGGTACCTGAATGATATGGTCCGGCTGATAAACTGCCCGATCAGGAAGGTAATGTAGCCCATCGCATAGGAAACTCCTGCAAAAAAAAGCAGATGAACAAAATACTGCCACAGCCCGCCTTTGTTAAATGCCCAAAGCATAAAAAGTTCGGGCGGAATAATCCCGAAGAAAAACTCGGAGGCGGTATAGGCCATGTAAATAACCAGCGGCTTCCCGTAAAAACGCTGAACCCAGATTTCCGGATTATTCTCGAAAAGGATGTCTTTGAAAAGGTAATAGATCGCCAGGATAATAATCAGCCAGGCTAATCCCTTTAGCCCATTCATGAGCAGATATTTAATACGTGGGCTTAATTTCATTAAAAAACTTCCTTTGGCTGCACAAAGTAAATCAATTCTGTACAAACCGGGAAAACAAATCAAAATAACTTTATCGAATCAGGTGCTCAACAAGTATTGGAATATTTCTGATGAGGATGTCCAAAAGCGATCGAGCAATCTTAATTTACATACAAATTGGAAGAAATTTTTAAAATAGATCCCCTGTAATCCCCCGAAAGGGGATAACTCCTCTTCGCCAGCCGGAGGAAGGCCAGGAGGAGCCTGAGCTTACAATCTGAAAGTTTATTTTTCAATGTTATTACTTTTAGGACACCCCCGTATTCGTTATTCATGTACCCGTTTGTTTAAGGAGATGTATGAGAATGGAAATATAAAATGCCGTTTGGCTACCTGGCTGGCTCGCAGGTTCCCCAACGAGAAAACTGTGATTGGGATCAATTGTAACCATTTAAATTTTAGTGCTTTATTATTCCAACTACACAATTTGTTAATTTTCTGTAAAATGTGCAACAGACATATTTCTATCAGTTTTTTGATTCATTAATAAAACATTCCTTACTTTCGGAAATAAAAAAACCGGATATTTCTATGATCTCCCGGTTGATTAAAAATTTTCATCCTGATTTTTAACTCATGAAATCCGATTTATTAAACAAAAAAAGTTCCGGGATTGCAATCAAAATCCTTGGAGTTATCCAGGTGCTTATTGGCTTGTTTACGCTTACCCTTGCGCCACTTGAAATTTACAGTTTTTACCTTTTCAGGGAAGGCGGGCGGTTTTATTACGAAGGATTTGGGGTGGGGACCTTTCTGTATGGATTGATTGTTGCCCAGATTATCGCCTATTATTTTATCGGTGCCCTGTTTCTAACAATTGGCTATGCCCACCTGGAACTTAAAAGCTGGGCTGTTAATTTTTCAAAGGCTTGCATCTGGGCCTGGATACTTTTTGGATTACCCGTGGCAGTGTTCTTTTTCCCGCTCCTGACAATGAAAGAAATTGAAGTGCAGCAGCCGGTGTTGCTGGCATTGCTGTTTGTCCTGGTTTTTATCGTCCTGATTCCGTTTGCGCTATTGGCTTTCTATAGCCAGAAAAACGTAAAAGAATTATTTAAAGATGGCCGGGTGCCGGCGGTGGGAGAATTCCTCCTGATCCTTGTGTATGCCATGTATATCCTTTTCTTTCATGTGATGCTGTTTTACCGGGGCATATTCCCTTTCTTCGGCATTTTTCTGGCCGGTTTTAGCGGCATCGTATGTTACGTCGGAAGTATTCTGCTGGCCCTCCTTTTTATATATGGATTACTTCATCGGAAATTATGGACATGGATTTTATCCGTTTCTTTTTTTGTAATCCTTCTTATATCAACAGTTATCACATTAATTCAGAATCACTACTCCGAAATAATTGAATTACTGAATTTCCCCAAACTTGAGTATGATATATTTATCAAGCTCCCTGTTAAGTCAAGTTATCTAATTGTTATTCTTTCAGGTGTTTTAATTCTGACTCTTGTTATTATTTTCAAATCACGCAAGTTATTCCGAAAATCAAACATGCCTGTACCTTAAAATACCGGCAAGATATTCCGATATTCTGGTTTTACTTCAGGAGCAATGCATTAAACAACAACTTGTAAGTCCCCGATGTTGAAGCCCTGAACTGCGGGTAAAATCCGTAAAACACAAATTGCCCTTTTCCTTTTTTTGCCCACACCATGGCTGCTTTTCCTTCAAGTAATTCTTCGTTATTGACATACCCGCTGACAAGGATTTCCTTTTCCTCTTCAGGATAGGCAGCAATTACCCTCCGGTCGGTATCGAAATACGGAACAGAAGTTGAAAAAATGGGCCGGGCGCGGGTAAATACATTCGCTGTTTCTTCCATCCCGTAAGTTAAGGGATGATTTTCCTTCAGTTCTATTTTTAACAATGACCCCGGGCAATAGAGTTTTTGTTTCTGAAGCGATTCCGAAATATCTGCCACGGGAAGCTGGAATTCTTCTGTTTCCCCATTTTGTTTAAACGATTGTGCCCCCATAAAGAGCCTTGCCGAACGCCCCCAGGAAATGATGGCCCCGCCATCATTTACAAACCTGACCAGTTTCTGTTGCCCTGCCTTTGTTAAGCCTTTTGTGTACTGCGGATCATAAGCCGGAATACTGTAGGTATTATCGCTTCTTTTGTTTTTCCCTGAAAGCAGAATATCCTTGTCGCTGTCGGGCAAAATAATGATATCGAAATCTGAAAGTTCTTTATCCGGAATATCTCCGGGTTTGACAACCGTATACGGAATAAAATATGAATCGAAAATATAACGGGTCCATCCGGCATCCATATCGTGGAAGCTGGTTTCAACAAGGGCAATTTCAGGCATTTCAATTTCTGAAATCCCATCCTTAATTTCTACTTTTACCGATGGCGCTACTGTTTTAAATCCCTTAAGAATCTCATGCCATTTCTCTGTATCCTTCGTCTTAAAAGGCACAACAAAATCACCCTTCCTGACAGTAAGGCCTTCAACTGTTATTTCTTTTTCGGCACGGAACACATCTATCCCCTTCCCCATTGCAGCAAATACAGCCTTAAAACTTTCGTTCCGCCTGGCCGGGAAAACGAGTGTTTTCACCTCTCCGTGTTCTTCCATTTCCGGTACGACAGGAAATTCAACTAATTCGATTGAAGAAGCCAATTCCGGCTGAGGCGTATTTATTTCAACTGATTTTATACCCCGGTGAAGAGGCAACGACCAGCTTGTAATATCGTAAGGCTCAATCAGCTCACCTCCGGGCATATAATGCCTTTCAGGATAGGTTTGAGGCTCGAGCACTTCTTTGATAAAACTTCGGAAGGGTTGAGCCAATGGTATCACAAAATCGCCTTCGTTAATGATTTTCCCGTCAACGACCAACTCTTTGGATATTTTAAAAACTGAAATGCCATGCTCATCCAAAAGTGTGAGCATATCAGCCAGTTCACCGTCATCATGCTGATTAGCCGGGAAAATATAAAAGTATGGAGATTGTGCCTCCCCTTTTTTAACTTCTTTGACAGCCAGGGCATTCCTGTTTAAAAGGATATCTTTTTTATGTATTGAACCAGTCTTTATCAGCGACCAAGTAGATGATAGTTCATAGTCGATAATATCGCTCAGCCTCCACCAGCCGCCTTTCCAGGGTACCGGCATGTTAATGCTTTTTTCATATTCTCCCAACCCTTTACCGGTTGCCCGAAGTTCACTTTTTTCAATATAGATGGGTTTGGCTACCTGGACACTGGCACACTCGGTAAGCAGGCCCACTACATTTTTCCAGATGGCTGTTTCAGTAGATCCTGGCCAGTAGTCATCGAACAGGTAATGCTGCGAGACTCCGGTACACCCATCCCGAGCCATGTCTTTTGCCATGTTGGAACCAAATATCCACATCCAGTGCCACATCGATTCATCCACGTTTTCAGCAATCGGGTCGTGTGGCGGCGGGACATAGTACCTCGACCCGGTAGAGCCCATCTGGTGTTTTTCAACCAGTACCTGAGGAAACCATGTCTGATTATATAACCTCGCAACAGCAGCGTTATCCGATTGTGTCAGTGTCACAAAATCACGGTTATTGTCATGGCCAATATATTTATGGTAAACTTCGGGTAAATTCGCCCCTTCGTATTTTGTGCCTTTTGTTTTTTTATAATAATCTACTATCAGGTCCATCCCATCGGGATTATGGCTGGGCACCATCATATACACCACGTCGTCGAGCCAATTAAGTAACTGCACATTGCTGGTTGTTGCGATGGTATAAGCCACATCAGGGGCTGCCTGAGCCGGGCCTACTTCCGAGGCGTGCATCGAAAGCGTGGCAAGGATAAAAACTTTACCCTCATCAATGGTTGCCTGAAGCTGCGTTTCCGACAGGGTGGTATTTAATGCAAGTTCCCTGTTTATTTGCCTCAGCTTTTCGAGATTAGCAATATTCTCTTCCGAGGAAAAAAATACAGCATACATTCGTTTCCCCATCGGGCTTTCGCCAATATCCAGCATTTTTACCCTCGGAGATGCTTCGTCCAGTTTCTGAAGGTACTCAATCATGGGCTGGTAGTTGAACAACTCGCGGTCGGTGCCGGGTTTAAAACCGAAAAACTCCTCCGGTGTAACAACCTGTGAAGATCCTTCAAAATAACTCCCGACCAGGACAATAATCAGAATGATTGTTCCTGTTAAAAGATTAAATATATTTTTCATAAAACTGGTATTGAAAATTATACAGAATGAGAACAAGATAAAATTAATCATTTTCAGGGAAAGATAGCGAAGGAAGCCCGTTTTGTTTTTCCGGGAAAGGGGAATACGTCTACCGACAACGACGTAATCAGTTAAATCACAAAACTGGCCCGGAGTGGATATCTTCAACATTTACAACGAGATTCAGGTTTTTTATTGCAGAGGGGGAACCGCTTATTCCGCGTATTTATATCCGCTTTCTCCTACATCCGGTCGACCATTTCAATGCCAAGCAGGCCCATTCCTTTTTTAACTACATCGGCAACAACTTTCGAGAGCACAAGCCTTAAATCACGTTTCGTGCTGTTTTCTGCATTCAGGATTGAATAATCGTGGTAAAACTGGTTATACTCTTTTACAAGGTCGTAACAGTAATTGGCAATAAGAGCCGGGCTGTAATTCCTTCCGGCTTCATCCACTATTTCAGGAAATTGTGAAACCCGCTTGATCAACTCTTTTTCTTTTGGTTCCAGATTCTGAGTTATATCCACTTCAGGTTCAGTGTTTACCCCTGCTTCAACTGCCTTCCTGAAAACCGATTGTATCCGCGAGTAAGTGTACTGGATAAATGGCCCTGTATTGCCGTTAAAATCGATCGACTCTTCGGGATTGAACAGCATATTTTTCTTAGGATCGACTTTCAGGATAAAATATTTTAAAGCGCCCATGGCAATTTTCCGGTAGGTATCCTTTGCCTCTTCCTCTGACAGGTTTTCGAGTTTCCCCAGTTCCTGCGACATTTTCTTTGCCACAGCGACCATTTCTTCGATCAGGTCGTCGGCATCGACCACTTTCCCGACACGTGATTTCATTTTCCCGGTGGGCAACTCAACCATGCCGTACGAAAAATGGTACAGCCCTCTCCCCCACTCATAGCCCAGTTTATCGAGCAATACCGATAATACCTGAAAATGGTAGTTTTGTTCGTTCCCCACGACATATACCATCTTATTGATGGGGTAATCGTCAAAACGCATCTTAGCTGTGCCTATATCCTGGGTCATGTAAACCGATGTCCCGTCGCTGCGCAATAATATTTTTTTATCCAGCTTTTCTCCGGCCAGGTCGGCCCAGACCGAGTTATCTTCTTCGCGGTAAAAAATGCCCTCATCTACCCCGCGAAGCACCTCTTCCTTCCCGACTATGTAAGTATCCGATTCATAATAAATTTTATCAAAATCGACACCTAACTTTTTATACGTTTCGTCGAAGCCTTCATACACCCAGTTATTCATGGTCTTCCAGAGGGCGACAGTTTCTTCATCCTTTGCCTCCCATTTTCGCAGCAACTCCCTGGCAGCAACTATCGATGGTGCTGTATTCTCAGCCTCCTCCTTTTTTTTGCCGCTTTCAATAAGCTTGTTAACCTCTTCGCTATAATGTTTGTTAAACAGGACATAAAAATCACCCACGAGGTGGTCCCCTTTAATGCCGGCCGACTCAGGAGTCTGCCCTTTCCCCCATTTCTGCCATGCAAGCATCGACTTACAGATATGGATGCCCCGGTCGTTTACAATATTGGTCTTAACAACCTTTTTGCCGTTAGCTTTTAAAATCCCGCTTAATGAGCACCCTAACAAGTTGTTCCTGATATGCCCGAGGTGCAGAGGTTTATTGGTGTTGGGCGAAGAATACTCCACCATTACAAGCTCTGCATCACCGGTAGCAGTCCTGATACCATAATGAGTATCGCCCGATGCCTTTATCAGTATTTTCATCCAATAGGAGGAAGGCACCATCAGGTTCAGGAATCCTTTCACTACATTAAAATCTACGACAAGTCCTGAATTTTCCAGAAGGTATTTGCCAATGGTATTTGCTGTTTCCTCAGGCGATATTTTTGAAAACCGCAGCAACGGGAAAACGACCAGTGTTATATCTCCTTCAAAATCCTTCCTGGTTTCCTGAAGTTGTATCTTTTTATCATCTGCCTCCTGTCCGAATAACGATAAAACTGCTTTTTTTACCTCACTCAGCATTAAAAGTTCAATATCCATTTTAATGATTTATATCAAGGCGCAAAGATAATATCTTTTATTTTTCCAGGTATAAAAAAAGCCCCGCCAATGGCGGGGCTCAGTTTTTATTACTGTCTTGTTTACCTTCTTCTTTTTATCTTGATCATAAATTCGGCACGCCTGTTTTTCTTCCTGTTTTCGATGGAAGTATTAGGCACGGCAGGTTGTGTTTCTCCATACCCTTTTGAACCGACAAATGCGTTATTTACACCTTTGTTCATGAGGTATTTAACAACGGACTGGGCACGCCTTTCCGACAAGCCCTGGTTATAATCTTCGGTTCCGATATTACAGGTATGCCCTGAAACGACAAAATCATATTCGGCACTTGCCATTAAAGCTTCTGCCACTTCATCAAGGATTGTTGCTGCATCGGGTTTGATTTCTGATTTATCGAAATCGAAATAAACCGGCCCCAGGGTAATTTCTTCCCAATCGGCCGGGCAACCTTTGTTATCGACCAATCCTGCAACAGACGGGCAGTCATCTTCACAATCGATCACTCCGTCACCGTCGCTGTCGAGCGGGCAGCCATCTGCATCGACCGGGCAGCCTTTTGGTGTATCGGGGCATTTATCATCCTTATCCGGCACACCGTCTTCATCCGAATC
>Ga0272442_10008924_pt1 | contig 12617 bp, 9 predicted proteins | sample SSMForm2O_FD_200262 | JGI IMG/M metagenome (GOLD analysis project Ga0272442, IMG submission 200262) | Marine sediment archaeal communities from Little Sippewissett salt marsh, Falmouth, MA, United States - SSM-Form-2O | ecosystem: Environmental > Aquatic > Marine > Wetlands > Sediment ... | reverse complement strand
TTCCAGCCGGGATTCCTTCATCCCCGGTTCAAAAGCGTCCAGCAGACTGTCGTAGAGAGTGGGGCCGATGCCGATGGCCTCCGCCTCCCGCCGTTTGAGATCGACCATGGTCTCCAGCAGGGGAGCGAAGGAAGTGAAATCGTTTTGCGGGCGCAGGCGGGTCCAGGCCTGCTGGGTGCGGGATTCGTGCTCCGCCAGCCGGGAAACCAGTTCCCCCGGCAGGGCGGCGCTGCGCTTCCAGGACTTCCAGGCCAGGAAGAGAAGCCGGCGGGTTTGCGGTGACGAGCGGTCGTCCCGGGCCGCGCCGGATTCAAGGTCCACCAGTCTTTCCAGCCGGCGACGGAATTCCTCTCCCGCGTGCAGGGTGTGGGACCTGCGGGAAAGCCAGGCCAGTTGCCGCGCCCGCAGCGGGCCCCCCGCCGGGGGCATGCCGGTCTCCTGGTCCCATTGCAGGACCGCGTTGATCGAATCCATCAGGCGGATCTCCGCCAGCATCTCCAACAACGATTCAGCTTTCATGTTCCTCCCGATTCTTGGCGCCTTTGTCCCAGATAATTCCGGATTACCGCCTCCTGGCGCAGGATGCGGCGCATGCGGATCTCTTCCGGGTTTTCTCCCGGGGGGTGTCGCAACGCCGAATCCCGAATCCGCGCCTCGTATGTACTGGAAATTTTCTCCGCCTCCAGGAGATCCTTCAGGATCGTGCGTTCCTCCGCCATGAGCCGGTGTTGCCGCCGCGTATGTTTTCCGCGGGAACGCGTATCAAGCCTGCGCAGGCGGAAGTTGATGATCGCGCGTTTGGCCGCTGGAGACGAAGCGCTCATGGCCAGGTCGATCAGTCGGGGATTCCGGCCCTCATCGGTAAACAGCTCGCGCCATTCCAGGAACAGGTCCCTTTCCCGGCGGGCCAGCTCGTCGAGTTTGACCAGCTTCTGGATTCGCTCCCGAAAACGGGGCAGCCAGGTGGTCAACAGGCGATCCCTGGTCTGCGCCAGGTGGTCCATGCGCTTCCGGAGTACCCGGCGGGTCAATTCCCGATCGGTATCTTGGAGCCGCGGCAGTTCGCGCAGGATGTTCGCGGCTTCTTCCAGGCGCATTCCCGTGGCGATTTCCGGACGGTACAACATCTCCACCAGGGTGGCGGACATGGGAGAGAGCAGGTCTACGTCGCCGGCCCGCCGGGGATTGGCCAGGGGAAAGAGTCCGCACGCGGTAAACGGTGAGTGCCCCGGCAGGCCGATGGCGTGCAGCAATTCGTGCACCAGGACATTTTTCTGGATGTCCGGTTGGCGCCAGCGGTGAATGAATACCTTGACCATGCGGTGGCGTTTCATGAATTCCAGATCTTCCGGTGTAAAACGGATGAAACGGGCGTTCAGGGGCTGGCTGGCCGCCTCGGCGGTGAATGTGTCGATGATCAACCGGTCTTTTTCCGGCCGCAGGTGGACCCGCATGCGGTCATTCAGCCCGGATGATTCCCCCACCTGGAGATAGCGTCGGGAATCCGGAGGCTTTTCAAGATGACCGACCCGGATGACGATGTTCGCCGCTCTGGTGCCGGGGAGCACTTGAAATTTCGTGGTACCGCTGACGCGATTGATTTCGGCAAAGAAACGTTCCGTCAGCATCCGGATAGCCGGGGTGACTTCACCGCGCAACCGCACGCTGACGGGATTCTCGAACCAGCGGGAAACCTCCCGGCCCATTGTTTCATCCCGATGTTTCCGCGAAACCTCGACCTGGACAAAGGGCTTCGCGGTCGTAGTTTTGTCGCGGGGAATTTGATCCAACGCCTGGTACAAAGAGAAGGCTCCATCCGCGGCGCAGAAAAGGAAATTTTCGATATCCATCCGCGCGTATCCTCCCGAAGAGGAAGTTTCCGGAGCCAGCTGATACCTGTAGGGCAATTGCCTGATTATGGTGGGAGCCGTCGCGAGGGGTGCCGCGGGCGTCGGTGCCGCGACGGGTCGGGGTTTTCCACAGGCAATCAGCAATGTAAATAGAACCAGGGATAGTGGGATGGTTTTTCCGGGGGAGGGAGAGAGACGCGGCATGCGGATGATTGTAACAGAATCAAGGGTTGAAAAGAACGGCATTCACTCATCCTATGTTGATAAATAGAGGTGCTGGGAGAAAGCCGAGGGGAAAGTCAACGCTCAACGCTCCGGTCCAGACCCATTACGGTCTTTGGCGGACTAAAATGACCCCGGTGGCTGTTTGGGATGTAATCCGGGGCATCATTTTGCCATTGGCCGTCCTGCCTCAGCCCATGGGTCCCCGGAACCTGCGCTTTAATTCGCTTATGCGTTATCCCCACGGCTTCCTTGTCTGGGGAAGTAATGAAAGAAGTTTCTCGATCTGATAAACGATACAAAATGGAAGAGATTCGGGAAAATCAGCAGGTCAGGTGAAAGGCGCCGGCGCAGTCGGATCCATCCTCGCGGGCTTCGTTGTACGCCGCCGCGGCGTCGTGGGTGCGCAGAACCCGGCAGGTGACGCCGCGATCCTCGAGGGCGTGGATCAGCCCGGAACCCACCTGCATGCGGCCGAAAATTCCCGTCCCGACAATCAGAATCCGCGGCGGTTCCGCCAGGATCAGCTCCAGATCCTCCATGGCCAGGTGGTGCCCCCGCCGCCGGATCCATGGATGGAGAACTTTTCCGGGTACCAGGATCAGGTCCCGGTTGTACGTTTTGCCATCGATCTCCATGCGTCCGAAATGCACCCTGGTGATTTTCATGTTCAGCGCATATTCAGCCTTTCCAGCACGGCCCGGGTCAGGGACTCCAATAAGGGTTCGCCCTTGTTGTCGCGGGCGGTGATGTCGAAACGGAATTCCGTATTGGCGGCATTGACCAGGACGATGATCCGCGCCTGCATGGCTCCCTTTTTCAGGTCCAGGCTGTAGCCCTCCGCGGTGGCCAGTTGAATGGGAGTGGTTTTGGATATGATAGCTCCCGCATAGGGAGCTTCCTTGCCCTGGCGCAACAGGATCAGGTGTCTCTGCAGGGCCAGGTCCGTATCCCAGGAGTCGCTCCTGGGTGCCGCGTCGATGGTAAGGGTGACTCCTTCCACGTAGTTGAAGCGGATACGGCTGCGATTCCCGGCATAGGCGGGATTTACCGAAAATCCCTGGGGCAGATCCAGGGAATAATATCCGGAAGGGTCGTTGTAGGTTACCCAGGCGCCGGAGTAATCGGGCAGAGTCTGAACGGAGGCGCTGGATACGGCTTTGCGCATGCCCCGGGTGGATAGGTGAAACATGATAAAGTACAGAATCCCCATGAAGGCCATGACCGCCAGAACCCAGACGATTGGATGGGTGCGTCGCCGTTTGGGAGCAGGCCTGCCTGCGTAGGGTGACTGGATGGATCTGCCGGGACTCGCGGCGGATGGCGCCGGTGGGTCGTTCTCTTGCGGTTGTATCGGAGCCGCAGTGGAATCAAGGTTTTCCGGTACCACCTCACAGGCGGCTCCGGTATCGTTGAAAATTCGACGGAAGCGCTCCGCTTCTTCCCGGGTCAGCCCCGCCTTGAGGACCATTCTTTTCCCCGTAAACAGGCGTTCGATCTGCTTGGGATTGACTTTGTACAGGGTGGACAGGCGCTGGCGCACGGTAACCCCGTCAAATCCCGCTCGAATCCCTCCGGAAAAAACGATCTTGAAACGCGGTTCCGTCATGGTATCACCCCTGTTCAAAATCTATATACCAGATTTAGATGCTTTTTTGCTCTAGGAAAAAAAACCTTTGCCCTTGCGACCGCGTTTCGCGGGCGTTCCGGCTATCTCATTCAGGGCTTTTCCCGCCTTGGTATGGTCCATGTTAATTGCCAGAGCCATGCGGAAATACTTTTCCGACATGTGGCGTAAGCCCGCGCTGCGGAACATCACTCCCAGGGTATAGGCGGGTTCCGCGTTCCATGGCTCCATTTCCGCGGCTTTCAACAGGTTCTGCTCGGCGTTCTTGCGGAATGCCGGCAGGTGCATCTGGCATACTCCCAATTGGAAGTAATACTTGGCTCTTTCCGGATCCAGGTGGATAGCACGATCCAGGCAGTTGGCCGCATCGGCGTACCGCTTCCGGCCCTTATATTCCAATGCCTTCTGGAACAATACCTGGGCTCTCTTGACCGGGTTTTCTTCCTCCACGACGGGCATGGGCTTGCGCGGGGGAGCCGGTTGCGCCGGGGCGGACAGGTGGTCCCGGGCGGATTTCATCTCATCCAGGATTTCCAGGGCCGCGGTGTAAAGTTCCGAGTCGGGATTCAGTCCCAACCGGTCGGGATGGAATTCAGTGGTGCGGCTGAGAAAAGCGGCCTCGACCGCGGCGGCCGGGGCGTTTTTTTCGATTCCCAGGAGGTCGTGGTAATCGAGTTCTCCCGATTCCCCGCGATCCCGCCAGCGGATTACCATCTCCCGGCGGCGTTTGACCTCGTCGCTGGGTCCGGCTTCGGGGAAAACAACTCCCCCCAGCAGGTAGAAAAGGATCAGGGTTTCCCAATAATCTTCTTCCGGAATGTCCAGTTGGGACAGGATATCCTGGTGGGAGCTGTCTTTGATTTTACGCAAACGCTTGAACAATGACTTCTGTCGCTCATACACCCGGGAGGATATGGCCTTGGGTACATCCACGAACCGGGGGTGGCTGCGGCTGAAAATCTCCCGGAAGTAGTAATGGGTTTTGATCGAGGAAACCGCATCGGAAAGAATGTCCGCCAGATGGATGGAGCCCCCTTTCGGAGTCGAGGCCGGCGGCGGACCGGAGTGGAACGTCCATTCCCCCTGATCAAGTGAGAACAGGGAAAGGGCGATCAGCCGCATGCGGTGCAACTTGGCGAAAGCGACTTCCCCGTGTTGCAGCACGCCCCGGTTGACCAGCAATTCGGCGAACCGGTCATCGTTGTCTTCCAATACGTCACCGGAGATCAGCCCGCAGTCCTGCAGAATCGCGGTCAGGCCTTCTCCTGGGTCGGAACTGTCCGCGGCGGTCAGCCTGCCCCGGCAGAATACCAGTTTCTTGGAGAACCCCTCACCTCTGACGGTAAGGGTGCCCGAATCTTCTTTCGCCAGGATGCGCTTGAACTCCAGCAACAGAGGAGAGCGGTCAAGTGTCTGCTGCATATCCTTTCCGAGGGGATTATTGCACGGCAGGCAAATGGAGTCAATCGGGCTTTACTTCCCCCGGGCCTCCGGGTAGAATCATGAGCCGGGCAACCGGGGGAGGAACATGGACTATCCATTCCCAGGGCGGGTCGCGACCGCATGGCTTGTCATCGGCATACTGACCGGAGGAAGTCTCCTGCAGGCCGAGGAATCATCCAAAATCGAGTTGATCCGCGAAGCCCTTGCCCGCCGGCTGGATGCCATCCAATGGCGGGCGGATGGAATCGAACGGTTCCGGGGGAATCATTCGGATCTTTTCCCCCGGGAGGAACCCGGGGAATGGGTGCGGGTGCGCAAAGAGAAACTCCGTCTGGAAAACGGAAAAACCGTGAGTATCGGCGCCGCCTACTCCCAGGTGTTCATCTCCGCTCCCATGGAACGGGTGATTCGTTACCTGGAAACCCCCGCATGGTTCCGGGATATCTATAACCTGGACGGGGCGGCCCCTTTGGGTGAAGGTCCGGGAGATACCGGCTGTTTCCGGGCGCGGATCTTCAAGAAAATCCCCCTTTTGCCGGACCAGGATTTCGTGCTGGGCTTTGACCGGACATGGCAGGGTGATATGTGGGTTCAGCGCGGGCGTCTGGTGGAGGATCGCAAGGATTTCGCCGTGCGGGACAATCTCAAGATTCTCGAGCCCCGGGAGGGCGGGGTGATGTACCATGAAATCTCCCTGATCTACCCGCGCAGGTGGTGGGCCCGGGCCGCGGGATCGACTTTCCGCCGCATCATGCGCAAAGAAGTACGCAATATTCTGAAGGTTCTGCGTTGCGTGATCAGCGGGGGCGATGAATGGGAGCCCCGGCGCGCCCGTACCTGCTGGGACGAGGCGCGGCGGGATTAGTGTTTTTTTTACGTGGATGAGGGGAATATTTGCCCGCGGTCCGACCCAATGGGTGAAATTCACGCCAAAGGAGGCCGCCCCGGTAACGGGGCGGATGGGATGATGAAACTCAGATCATTGACATTTGTTTTGGTGATTGTCGGTTTGCTGGGATGGCTCGCCGCTGCTGAACCGTCCACCGGAGTATTGACCGGAACGGTGGTTGACGGTGGCGGGAACGCCCTGCGGGGAGCGGAGGTCTCGGCTTTTTCTCCCGCCCTGAGCCGCCCTCTGCGCACGGTAAGTGACGCCCGGGGGCAATGGAGTATCCGCAACGTTCCAGCCGGAGTATACCGGGTTGAGGTGCGGATGCGGGGTTTCGCCACCCTGGTGAAACGAAACCTGAAGGTAACTGCCGGCGCCACATTACGGGTGGATGCTCGGATGCAACAGGTGCCGATGGAAAAGGAAGAAGCCAAGGTTGCCGCGGATGCCGCCGCCCCGCCTTCTGCGGTTGTTCGGGAGGGACGGCAGCGGTTGTACACGAAAATGGCTTACCGCGGCGGCGCGGTCGGTGGAATGGAACCCCCCGCGACCCGGCCGCAATGGAATACCGAGGAATACGCCCATATTGATGAGAACCGTTTTCTGAACGCTTTGGAAAGCCCTCTTTCCACCTTTTCCATTGATGTCGATACCGCATCTTACGCCAATGTACGCCGCTTCATCAACCTGCAGCGCCGTCCCCACAAGGACGCGGTCAGGATCGAGGAACTGGTCAACTACTTCCATTATCAGTATCCGGAGCCCCGGGGACGTCATCCTTTTTCCATCACCACGGAAGTGGCGCGTTGTCCCTGGAATCAAGGTCATTCATTGATGATGGTGGGCATCCAGGGCAAACGTTCCCTGGGAGACAAACCGCCGGCTTCCAACCTGGTTTTTCTGATCGATGTATCGGGATCCATGCGTTCCGCCGCCAAATTGCCCTTGTTGAAACGTTCATTCAAGTTGCTGGCCTCCCGCCTGTCCGCCCGCGACCGGGTGGCCCTGGTGGTATACGCCGGAGCCGCCGGCGTGGTGCTGCCATCCACGCCGGGAGACCGGGACGGCGAGATCCTGGCGGCTCTGGACAAGCTCCAGGCGGGCGGTTCGACCGCCGGCGGAGCGGGCATCCGCCTGGCATACAAGGTCGCGGAACAGGGATTCATCAAGGGCGGCAACAACCGTATTATCCTGGCCACCGATGGAGACTTCAACGTCGGCGTCAGCAGCACCTCGGACCTGGTAAGCCTGATCGAAGAAAAGCGGCGCAAAGGTATTTTTGTGACGGTGCTGGGCTTCGGGACCGGGAATTATAAAGATGCACGGCTTGAACAAATCGCGGACAAGGGGAACGGCAACTATCACTACATCGACAGCATCCTGGAAGGCCGCAAGGTGTTTGTTCACGATATGCTGGGGACTTTGTTCACCATTGCCAAGGACGTAAAAATCCAGGTGGAGTTCAATCCCGCCCACGTCAAGGGATACCGCCTGGTGGGATACGAAAACCGCCGCCTGGAGAACGAGGATTTCGCCGACGACACCAAGGATGCGGGAGAGCTGGGTGCCGGCCATTCGGTAACCGCTTTTTACGAAATCGTTCCCGCCGGTTCCGATGAGGCTGTAGGCGGCAGTGGGGACCTGAAGTACCAGGACAACCGGGTCAGCCCGGCAGCTCGCCGCAATCCCGAATGGGCCACGGTCAAGTTCCGCTACAAAAAGCCGGATGGGGACAAAAGCATTTTAATGGAAAAAACCGCGCGGCCACAGAAGCGGGGCCCGTCCCGGATTTTCCGGTTCGCCTCCGCGGTGGCGGAATGGGGGTTGCTCTTGCGGGATTCGCCATTCAAGGCCGACGCCGATTACGCGGCCCTGGCCAAACGGGCCCGGGAAGCCCGGGGGAATGATCCATATGGTTACCGGGAAGAGTTTATCCGCCTGGTGGATACCACCGCTCTGCTCGAGAAAACCGCCGACGACAACGGGCGGGACGGAGAAACCCCCCGCCAACGCTGATTCGCATCGCTTCCGGGGGGCCGGGTGATCCGGTCCCCCGGTTCTCTTTCAATGCCGGTTACTTTGCCGGGCCATACACCAGCTTCCCATTCATCAGGATAAGATCCAGGCTATTGTTGGCCGGATCATTCCCGTTGTACGTTCCCCGCTGCTCCCAGCCCTCGAAACGGCCGTCCGCGCCTCCCGAGGCCAGGGCGTAATCCACGGTATCGGTTCCCCGGCGATAGATGATGGGGTTTCCCCAACCGTCTTGTACGGCTTCGATAGACTGCGGAGGTGATCCATGTGCGGCGATGTGAGCGGCGATCTGCATGGATAGGGAGCGCATGCGCGCCAAGGTCGCGGCCCGGCGGTTCATCTCCATCTTTTTTACCATGGTGGGAATGGCAACGGCGGCAGCGATCCCGGCGGCCATGACCGCGGGGAGGATAACCATATGATGAATGCCCAGGCGGTGGTTCAGGGTATAGCGGAAGCCTGTCGCGTCATGTTCCAGAACACCGTACATGGAGAGGTCGAGGGGAAGCAGGTTCATGAATGTTTTCATGGTCTTGCGGTCCTTTTCCTTTAGCTCCGGGTTGTCAAGGGCGGTTTTCTGGATACCGCGGATCACCTCTCCCAGCCGGGGGGATATGAAGCGGAAGCCGTTGCCCCTGGCGGGGATCCCCCGGGCCAGGTTCCGGAATTCAGAGGACTCCCGGAGTCCGCCCTTGCCGGACATCAAGTAATCGGCCAGTTCGCCGGAACTGGCGAAAACCATGTAACTGCCGTTGCAGGTAATGGCCGGGGAGGAAAACAATGGAGATGGGGGGGCGGGAAGCTGGATCCTGCGGACGGCGGCGGCTTTGTCGCCCTTGTCTCCCGGCAGGTTGGCCGCCAGCAGGTCAAAGAGCCGGTAGTCTTGCACCCCCAGCACCAGGGCCAGAGCCGGGGCGGGGATTTCCATTGATTTTTTTCCCATGGGGATTGCAATCCGGCGCTCTTTGTCCATGGTGACCACCAGGCCGGCGCTGCCGCTGAAACCATCCAGAATGGGGAGAATATCGATGCCCCGGGTTTTCAGCAGGGGCTCCAGCATGGAAACGCTTTTTTTGAACTCCTGGATATCGCTTTTTTCAGCCTGGGCTTGCAGCCAGTCCCAGAAGGCCCGGGGCTTGAAATCACCGAATTGGGCCAGCACGGTTTCCCGGGGCAGAAAGTCCAGCTCCGGCATGTCATGCGGGGAAGATGCATGCAGATTCCAGATCAGGTCCGTGGTATTCCCGGGATCCCGGTAGAGAACCATGCGGGTGCGGTGCAGTCCGTCTTCCAGGGAGCGCGAACTGACCCCCATCGCCTTGGCCCTGTAGAGGCCGGTCTCTCCAACCATGCGCCGGACCAGGTGGAACCACTTGAGGTTTTTCTCGCGGGTGGTACCGTCCGCCGGCTGGTTTTCCAGGGTTGACTGGATGCCGTCCATCACCTTTTCCGCGAAGGTAACCAGTCCGGATGTATTCCAGTACAGGTACAAATCGCCTCCCGGATCCAGTTGCTCCGTGACGGCGCCGAAGGTACCCTCCGCGGCGGAGGGGAGGTGCGCGGATTCCGCCGTTCCCTGGTTGATCAGGAAATAGGCGGCCACGGCGCCGATGACGATACCCGTTACCAATAAAGTGATAATCGTGCGTGCTTTCATGTTTCTCTCCTCCCGGGGGATCGGTTTGATTCCAATCCCCTTAGTATTGTACGGAACATGTGAGGAAAGTTGAAGAGTTGAAGAGGGAAAAAGGTGACAGATGACAGGATGCCCCCTTGCGTGACCCCGGGAGGTTGGGCTATAGTGAGGGCGAACGGGGAGGGCTCCCCGGATATCGAATGCAGCGAGGAAAAATCATGAGTGTTAATGAAACAATGTTCCAATATGGCCTTGACCATCTGAATGTGGACAAAGCCCTGGCGGTTTCAACCGGAAAAATGGCGGGACGGATCACCGAAGAAGCGTCGGAACGTATTGCCGCCGCGGAAGCCGCGGTCACGCGCATTGCCTCCGGAGAACAGTCGGTATACGGAATCAATACGGGCTTCGGCCCCCTGTGCAGTACCAGGATTTCCGCGGAGGACACCCGCAAACTGCAGTACAATATCCTGCGCAGCCATAGTTGCGGCATGGGCGATCCGGTTGCTCCCGAAATTTCCAGGTTGATGATGGTCCTGAAAGTACACGCTCTCTCCATGGGGCACTCGGGAGTGCGCAGGGCAACCCTGGATCGCATATTGTGGCATCTCGAGAATGATGCGATCCCGGTTGTGCCTTCCCTCGGTTCCGTGGGGGCATCCGGGGATCTGGCACCGCTTTCCCACCTCTTCCTGCCTCTCATCGGTCATGGGGAAGTGTGGCGGGGCAATGAGCGGATCCCCACGGCGGAAAAGCTGCAACGGGAAGGTTTGGAACCGCTTAAACTGGGACCCAAGGAGGGATTGGCCCTGATCAACGGGACCCAGTTCATAACGGCGCACGCGGTATCCGGTTGGGACCGGTTCCGCAATTGCCTGGACCACGCGGATATCATCGGCGCCATGAGCCTGGAAGCTCTGTTGGGTTCCACGGCGCCCTTTTCGGAAGATCTGAATGATCTGCGGCCATACCGGGGTACCCGCCTGGTCGCCCGGCGCCTGCGCGGACTGTTGCGGGGGTCGGAGATGGTCGCCTCCCATGTGGATTGCGGCCGGGTTCAGGATCCCTATTCCCTGCGTTGCATGCCCCAGGTTCACGGCGCTTCGCGAAACGCCTGGTTGCACCTGGGAGAGGTCCTTGACGTGGAGATGAACGCGGTGACCGACAATCCCCTGGTATTTCCTCCGGAACGCACGGTAAGCGGCGGCAATTTTCACGGCCAGCCGATGGCCTTGCCCCTGGATTACGCCACCCTGGCGGCCAGTGAACTGGGCAATATTTCCGATCGGCGTTCCTACCTGCTCCTGGAAGGCACGGAAATGGGGCTGCCGAAATTGCTCCTGGAGCAAACCGGCCTGAATTCGGGCTTCATGATCGCCCAGTACACCTCCGCGGCCCTGGCCAGCGAAAACAAAACCCTCTGCTTCCCGCCTTCCGCGGACAGCATCCCGACTTCATTGGGACAAGAAGACCATGTCAGCATGGGCTCGATCAGCTCCCGCCGCTTTCACGCCGTCCTGGACAACCTGGAGAGAATCCTGGCGGTGGAAATGGTGTTGGCCGCCCAGGGTATCGACTTTTACAGACCGTTGAAAACCAGTCCCATTCTCGAGGCGTGTCATGAGCGGATCCGCGGGGATATTCCCCATGCCGACGAGGATCGCGAGTTCCATGTCGACCTTGAAACCGCCGTTGAACTGATTCGTTCCCGGGAAATCAGGGATATCGCCGGGAGTATCGGAGATGCCACGGGCGCGGATATGGAAGGTGAATAAACACTTCTCAAGAGTGTTTGAAAGTCATTTCCATCGGACCCGCGCTACTGGCGCCGGGCCGGGTGATATGGTATGATAACCTATTATGGGAAGCGGTGAAATCCGCTTGAAAACAGCAACCAGGAGGCCCGAAAATGTTTCGTATGGATAAGTCTTTCCGCCTGAAAGTAGGTCTGGCGGAGATGCTGAAAGGCGGAGTGATCATGGACGTTACCACTCCGGAACAGGCCAAAATAGCCGAAGACGCCGGTGCGGTGGCGGTAATGGCCCTTGAGAGGATCCCCGCGGACATCCGCGCCCATGGCGGCGTGGCCCGCATGTCGGACCCGGCCATGATCAAGCGCATCATGGAAACCGTGTCCATTCCCGTGATGGCCAAGTGCCGGATCGGACACTTCGCCGAAGCCCAGGTATTGGAATCCCTGGGGATCGATTTTATCGATGAGAGTGAAGTGTTGACCCCGGCGGATGACCGCTATCACGTGGACAAGCGGGGATTCAAGGCCCCCTTCGTATGCGGTTGCCGCGAGCTGGCCGAAGCGTTGCGGCGGATCGCCGAAGGCGCCGCCATGATCCGTACCAAGGGAGAAGCCGGCAGCGGCAATATCGTCGAGGCCGTGCGTCACATGCGCAGCGTGGTATCCGAGATCCGCGAAGTATCCCGGCTGGGCGAGGACGAGGTGATTATCCGCGCCAAGGAAATGGGCGTACCCGCGGATCTGCTGGAGTACGTGCGCCGCAAAGGCAAATTGCCGGTGCCCAACTTCGCCGCCGGCGGTATCGCCACTCCCGCCGACGCGTCGCTGATGATGCAGCTGGGCGCGGAATCGGTTTTCGTCGGTTCGGGAATCTTCAAGTCCGAAGATCCCGAGCAGCGCGCCAAGGCCATCGTAACCGCCGTCACCCACTACAAGGATCCCGCCGTGGTGGCCAAGGTTTCCGAAGGCCTGCAGAAGGCCATGCCCGGGCTGGAGATGTCTGAAATTCCGGAAGATCAGCGCCTGCAGGATCGTGGATGGTAGATAAGTCCAGACCCCTGGTGGGCGTACTGGCTCTCCAGGGGGATTTCGCCCGCCATGCCTCCAGCCTGAAGGCCGCCGGAGCCCGGGTCACCCGGGTGGTGCGGCCGGATGATCTGGAG
>Ga0272442_10008923_pt1 | contig 12618 bp, 7 predicted proteins | sample SSMForm2O_FD_200262 | JGI IMG/M metagenome (GOLD analysis project Ga0272442, IMG submission 200262) | Marine sediment archaeal communities from Little Sippewissett salt marsh, Falmouth, MA, United States - SSM-Form-2O | ecosystem: Environmental > Aquatic > Marine > Wetlands > Sediment ... | reverse complement strand
GTCGGTCAACTCACCGGGCACGGGCACGGCCAGAGAGGTGAAAAGGGTTTCTCCGGTCTGCAGATGCTTTGTGTTCAGATAAAGGCCGTAGGCGCCGATATTCTGCATGTCCTCCGGGCCGCAGACAAGGTCGGCGCCCATCCTGCCCGCTTGCTCGAGCAGGTCCAGCAGCTTGTCCAGGTGGGCCCGGCTCATCGGTTCTACCCTGGCGAAATCGTAACTCGCCTTGAACGCATCCTGCCGCGGCGAACCGTCCGCCTGGATCACCGCGATCACGGCCTTGCCCTTTGTCCGGGCGGAAACCTGGGCGACGCACACTGCTACCAGGAACACGCAAAAGACAAGTGCGGATCCATATTTTCTCATTCCGTTCTCCTTGGTAGTTGAAAAGGAAAAAAAGAAAATGTCTGCGAAGTCGCATGAATTAAGTCATGAGAAGGAGCGGTAATTTATGGTTAAGGTTTGGGAAAACTTTTCAGATTCGCGGTTTTACCAACCAGAACGAGCCAGTCGCCGGGTTCGATAACATCGTTGCCCCTGGGCACGAAATTCATCTGCTCGTCCGTCTTCTGGTCCGGGCCGCCCGCACTGACAGGCTTCCGGATCAGGATCACCTGGACTCCGTAGATCTCGCTGATTTTCAGCTCGCGGATGGTTTTGCCGAAAAACTGCCTGGGAGCCTGGATTTCGATCATCCGGTAGCCGTTGAGCAGGTCCACATCCTTTGCAGATTGTTCGCGAACAAGCCTCTCTGCCACGAAACCGCCTACATCATGCCTGATTACTGCGTTGCGGTAAGCCTGAATTACATCGTTGTGGCGGAGGACCCCGATCGGGATCCGCGCATTTGCCGGATCGACAACCGGGACCTCCTCGATCTCGGATTCGCCGAATCTGCGGATCACCTCGTCGAGAGACTCGTCCATCTCGAGCACCGGGTATTCGAAAGAGGCTATGTCCTGGGCTACCAGGATATCGCGCAGGTTCTCATCCCGCGTCACATCGAGTATTTTCTGCAGCGGGATCAATCCTGTCATCCGGCCTTCTGAATCGACCTGGATGAAATTGGAATGCGGGTTGGTGAGCGCTTTGGGTATCAGCCTGGCCAGCGGCGTGCTTTCGCTGACCGTTTCCGGGTCCTTGACCATTACGTCACCCACTCTCAGCCCGCGCAGGATATTGAGATCCCTGCCGCGGTAGATATCGATTCCTTTCCTGAACAGCTTGCGGGTGTAGATCGACTGGCCACCGAGCAATTTGTGAGCGGCGAGGGTGCTGATAATACTGCTGGTCATCACCGGCAGGATGATCGTATAGTCGCCGGTCAATTCAAAAATAACCAGGATTACGGTGATCGGCGCATGCATGGTCCCGGCGATCATCGCCCCCATTCCGACCAGCGCATAGGAACCGTATGAAGCGGTGAACTCCGGTAAGGCGAGATGGAAAAGCGCGCCGATAAAGCCGCCGAGCGCCGCCCCCTGGAACAGCGCCGGTGCGAACACACCCCCGGAGCCGCCGCTGCCCACGGTGATTGAGGTGGCGATTAATTTCACAAAGACCAGGGCGAGCAGCACAGCGATTGAAAAGCGGGTATTGAGGGCCAGATCGATCGTTTCATAGCCCGTTCCGTAAATATGAGGGAACCAGATCGCGATGATCCCGACCAGAAAGCCGCCGATAGCCGGTTTGAGCCAGACCGGCATGCGGAGGCGCTCGAAAAGGTCCTCGCTGCCGTAGAGCACGGTGACAAAAAGCCAGGCGAGCGCGGCGGCGCACAGGCCCAGGACGGCGTAGAAAAAAAGCTCGTAGTAGCTGACAAGAGAGGTGGGGGGAACCACGAATGCCGGGTAGTTCCCCAGGAAATGCCTGGAGATCGCGGTTGCCGAGACACTGCTGATTATTATCGGGGTCACCTGGGCCAGCCCGAAATCACCGAGGATCACCTCCACTGCGAACAGAGCGCCGCCAAGCGGAGCGTTGAAAGTGGCGGCCATTCCGGCTGCCGCCCCGCAGCCGACCAGGGTTTTCATTCTGCTCTCGGAAGCCTTGAGAAACTGGCCGACAGTTGAGCCCAGAGCCGAGCCGATCTGAACGATTGGCCCTTCTCGTCCCACCGACCCGCCGCTGGCGATGGTGATTGCAGAGGCAAGCGCCCTGGTAACCATGGTTCGCGGATTTATCCGTCCGGCGCGCAAGACCAGAGACTCCATCACCTCCGGAACTCCATGCCCCTTGGTTTCTTTGGAAAAGAACCGGATAAACGGCGCGAGCACCAGTCCGCCCACGGTGGGGATTGCGACCCGCTGCCACCAGGGAAGATTCCAGGCGAGTTCAAGGAGGTTTTCGCCGGGGCCGAAAAATATTTCCTTCAGACCGCTGATCAGCCAGCGGAAAACCACCGCACCCATGCCGCCCAACAGTCCGATCACGATGGCGACAACAAGGATCAGCCGTGTCTCAGACCAACTGAAAAAAACAACCAACGGCGCAATGAACCGCTTGTAGAAACTCAAAGCGTATGCAGTCGATCTCTTGAGCATAGGAAAAAATCGATTGTCCGGCCACTCCCATCAATAGAGCGAGGAGCGGTTGGACGGGAACGTGCAGACTTTGCCGGAAAAAATGGAAACTCTATCTTTAAGTCTCAGAAAATAAAAGAATTATGGCTTAAAGTAAATAGTTTGTTTTTAATATTTCATTCTGTTCGGGAAAACAAACCGGCGCAGGCGATAAAACGGCAAAATCATGTGGCAGGCTTTATGCAGCAGAGAGGGCTATCGTTCGGCCTGATAATAGATTGAGTACCCACCCGATTGGGGCGCAGGATAATTTTCACTTGACAAAAAGAAACACGGTTCATATTATCAAGCACATTCTGATACGAGCCGGATCATTCGAGCGGGAATAGCTCAGTGGTAGAGCGCCACCTTGCCAAGGTGGATGTCGCGGGTTCAAGTCCCGTTTCCCGCTCCATTTTTTTATCGGCGGCGTACCCAAGTGGCTAAGGGAGAGGTCTGCAAAACCTTTATTCGGCGGTTCGATTCCGCCCGCCGCCTCCATAGATAAGCCTGGTTCCGCATTTTTTCCCAAAAGCGGGGCCAGGCTTTTTTACCAGTTCTCTTCCCGGGCTCTCCCGCGCCTTTCAGCGCCCCTCTTTCACGCTCCGATCACGCTGATATATTTTATATCCCTGATCCGTATCAGGTGGCTGATCCGCGAGCTTTCGCCGAGATAAAGCGCACCGTCCGCACCGGTGACCAGGGTGTCGATGCGATAAACCGTCCAGCCCCGTTCGTGGATCACCCCCAGTTCACGAAGGTCGGCGTCCTGCCACAGCCTGACAGGGATCTCATGGCCGCGCACATCGAATGATTCGATCAGTTCCCCGCCGTGCAAAACTCCGGCTGTAAGAATTGCGAGCGTAAACAGAGCCAGGATAAAGGCCTCCGCTTTTCTTGAAATCTCTTTCATGATAGAATCTCCCGCAGTAAGGACTGATACAACTCACTCCGGAATTCGATCCATTGCCCTTTGGCGAGCCATGATCTCCCGCAACTGCGCGGTAAGGGTGATTTTCTCGCCGGCCAGGTCGTTTTTTTCGTACGGATCCAGGGCGATGTTGTAAAGCTCTGATTTGCCTTGGTTTACAGTATCCCCGTGATGAACCAGTTTCCAGTTTCCATGGCGCACTGCCAGTTGCCTGCCCGTATTCCAGTAGATCGTTCGCTCCTCCTGCATTTCTTTCCCGTACAGCGCGGGCCCGATATCGATACCCTCCACCTGCATCTGCGGAGGAACCCCGGCCCGGGCTATTGTCGCCAGAGTAGGCGCGAAATCCATCACATGGGACGCAAAGCCCACCTTGCGTGCTTTAATCTTTCCCGGCCAGTAAAATACTGCCGGCACCCTGACCCCACCCTCGTAAACCGAGCCTTTCCAGTCACGGAACGGCCGATTGTCTCCCAGCACGTCGTAGGGGCCGTGGCGAAGGTCGTACTCGCCGCTGCCGGCCTCCCAGTCTTTCTGGCCGCCATTGTCGCTGATAAAGATCACCAGGGTGTCGGAGGCAAGGTTTTTCTGCTCAAGAGCGCCCAGCACTCGTCCGATTGCATCGTCCATGTGGGCCATCGAGGCGGCATACAGCCTTCGTGATTCGTTGGCTATGCTTTCCTCGTAGGGCTTGACCCACCTGTCTTGCTCCTGCACAGGGTAGTGGGGCACACTGAAAGCAGTGTAGATAAAGAATGGCTGTGAGGAACTGCTCTGCCGGATCAGCTTCACAGCTTCACCGGCGATCAGATCGGTGGCGTGGCCCTGCTCGTCGATAAATTCCTCGTTGCGGTGCCAGCTACGGTCGCCGTTTTTGTAGATATGGGTGTACTGGTCGATCTGGCCGTGAAGGTACCCGTAGGAGGAGTCGAATCCGTATCTCCGCGGGCCGACCTCAGGTCTCAGGCCCAGGTGCCATTTGCCGATCTGGGCGGTACTGTAGCCGGCATCACCCAGAAGCGAGGCCAGGGTGCCGTATTCTGTGGGAAGGCTGAGCTTGCTGCGCCCGGCAATCGGGGTGAGGATCCCGTAGCGGCTGGGTGGGGTTCCCATGAGAATCGAGGCCCTGGTCGGCGAACAGGTGGGGCAGGCGTAGAACTGCTCCATCATTGCGCCCTGGCGTGCCATTCTGTCGATATTCGGCGTCTTGATCTCGGAGCCGTTGTAGCCCACGTCCCGCCAGCCGGTGTCATCGGCAATCATCAGCACGATGTTCGGCTGCTGACCTTTTTGCGCTTCCTGCCCGGCGCCTGAAAGCCCCGGGGTGATCCCTCCGGCGGCTGCCCCTGCAATTCCCGCACCGGCTGCCTTGAAAAAAGAACGGCGGCTCAACGAGAGGTTTTTCTTTTTTCCCATTTCCGGACTCCAGAGATGATTGTAAAAGAGAAATGATGCAGCTTTTCAGACTGATCAGCGGATTGCACAGGGATATGCCAGGCCGCAGCGACTTTCAGCACTGACTGACTCCCAAGTTAATGATTAGCCGGGGCCATTGCAATAATTGTCACTGAACACTCAGAGCGTATAGTTCAAAGAAAAAGTGTCTATTGTGGGGGTATGTGAGCTATTAACTATAAAACTTCCTCCATTTTTCCAAAGTTGCTTTTTGCAGATTCAAAATCTAAATTACCTGAAGTTTGCTTGCTTAGAAACAGGTGCTGCTCTGAAAATATTCCTGGAGGTTATATGTCGTCTTTCAATCAGCGGTATTTCGGACTGCCGCCCAGGTTTGATCCGGAAAAGGGCACGACTGTCCGCGAGCCGGAGGGAAAAGGTTACGGCCACTGGGTGGGGGGCCACAGCGTGATCTACGACCCGGAGCTGAAAAAATTCTTTCTTTACTACCGCGTACGCCTGCCCCTGGGCAAAGGCCGCGGCGGCAAGTGCCGGATCGCCGAATCAACCGACGGGGTCGAGTTCAAGGATATCTGGGAAGCGACCAAGGAGCAGTTCAACGCAGAGTCGATCGAGGTCGGCTCGCTGATCAGGGACCCGGAAAGCGGTCGCTGGCGCTTGTATATCAGCTACCAGGAGCAGGGCGGTCCCTGGCGCGTGGACCTGATCGAGGCCGACCACCCGAAGAATCTCGATCCCTGGCACCACCGTACGGTGATGCAGCCCGAGGAGTACGGGCTGAGTTCGGTGAAAGACCCGAAAGTCTATATCGTGGGCGGCCTGTACTATGTTTTCGTGGATGTCAAGCCCAAACAGGGGGAGTTTTACGAGGACGGGGACGGCGTGCGCCACCCGCTGGGCAGTGACGCCACCGGATTGATGATCAGTCCGGACGGCTGCTATTTCAAGGACTTCAAGTACGTTTTCGAACCGGGAGGCGGCAGCCCGGGCGAATGGGGCCGCTGCCGGGCCAGGATCAATTCCGTGATCTGCCTGCCGCCGCTCTACGTGGGCTTTTTTGACGGCGGCACCACGTTCTACGACATGTACGAGGAGCAATGCGGAGTGGCGATCAGCCACGACCTGGAGCGCTGGCGACGGGTCAGCACGAACGGCCCGTGGATCAAGAGCCCTCACGGGTGCATCCGCTACATGGACGCCCTGATCGTGGATAATACCCTCTGGTATTACTATGAATACACCCGCAGGGACGCCAGCCACGAGCTGCGGGTGAGCAGGGTGGAATTATCCTGAGCAGGAGAGAGCTGGGTGAGATAATTAGAATATATCCCCCTCACAGGGCAATCTACGAATAAATGATTTAAGCGGATAGAAAGCCGGCTCCGGGTTGGCAAGTTTTGGTCCGGAGGAGCCTGATATTTCAGCACCGGATTTTTGCATCAAGTTTTAAAATCGTTTTGCCCGCTCAGCCATTAATACGAATTTATTCCAAACCTTTGGAAAGGACGACTGAAAAAATCAGTTGCAATTACTGATATCTACACCTTAATATTCAACACCAACTCCAACATGTTTTAACCACATACATGGAGCAGACGATGAGAAAAAAAATTATCTTTCTGGGTACGTTGCTGTTTTTGGCGGTGTTATGCGTTGCGGCACTGACCGACAAGCTTGTCGCCCAGGGTGGGGAAACCTCCGCTGCCGCTTTGGACGATAAGCCGGGGTTTCTGGGAATCGCCGCTCGGTACCCCGGCGACGAGGGGATCGAGCAGGACTCTGCGGTGGTGTTCTCGGACAATTTCGAGAGTGGCAGTGTGGCTGATTTCAGCCAGCGCTGGACGTCGATCTCCAGCCTTGACAACTACGTGTTGAAGCTGCTCGATGACACGACAGCCGTAACCGCTGGCAAGCGCTGCCTGGAGATGAAGGCCACCAAGGGGCACGACAACGGCGGGCATCTCTGGAAACTGCTTGATACCGGCTGCGACCGTCTTTATGCCAGGTTTTACGTCAAGTTCGCCCCGGATGCACCGTATGTTCATCATTTTGTCCATATGGGCGGCCAGTTCCTCTCGCCTGACTATCCGATGGGAGGGGCCGGCAGCCGTCCCGACGGGACGAGCAGCTTCTCGACCAGCATGGATCTGGTGGGCCGCGACGTGGCCGATCCGCCGGGAGCGTGGTCGTTTTACTCCTACTGGTGTGAAATGCACAGTTGGCAGACTCCGGAGGGCGAAAGCGATGGGCGGCCTAACGCTTTTTACGGCAACCTGTTCGGCCCCGTGGAGCCGCTTCAGGCTAAACGCGGCGAGTGGCAGTGCGTGGAGATCATGATCAAACTCAACGACCCGGAGCAGCGTAACGGGGAAGAGGCGTTCTGGATCGACGGGAAACTGGCGGAACGCTACGGACCGGGGACAATCGTGGGTACCTGGTTCAGGGACATGTTCAGGCGCAGCGGAGTTTTCAATACCGATCCCAAGCCGTTTGAGGGTTTTCGCTGGCGCACAGACGACCGGGTCAAGATAAACACCTTCTGGCTGCAATACTACCTGGCCCATGTTTTCGAAAACGACTACAACCCCCACGACCCGGAGATTCCATACAACGACAATATAGCGCGGGTCTGTTTCGACAACGTGGTGCTCGCCACCGAGTATATCGGACCGGTGGCGACGACGGCGGAGAAACCGGGCTACGATTACAACGGTGACGGCCAGGCAAGCATCTTCGATGTGATCAAGCTGATCAAGCTCTGCATGAGCGATCCGCCGGATGCCGTCGCCGATTATAACAGCGACGGCTACTGCAACGTGCGCGATGTGCTCTCGCTGCTATTGGATATTGTGCGGGGAAAATGCTAATAATGGAAGCCCGCAAGTTATTTCTCGATTAGATGAGCTTCAGTTAGCGCGGCGGCCCCGCCATCGACACCAAAGGCCGTACCTTCTCAAAAAGATACGGCCTTTTATCCAGAATTGTCTTGCTCTGAGCGGGTTTTGACTATCCGGTCCCGGAGAAGCGTGCGATAGAGTTTTCGGTGCGCACCGCATGCCAGGGCATGTCCCATTTCCTGAAAGCTTCGAGCGCTCCCTCGAGGTAAAGCCTGCTTTGCTCCGCCCGGCCGATAAGTCCCAGGGCGTGGCCCAGTGCGCCGAGGGCGCAGGCCCACCCGGAAAGGCAGCCGATCCGCTCGAAATCCGCAAGGCTCCGGTGAAGCGGGTCCAGGTGGCCTGCCGCGCTGTCCAGATCGGCTTCCATCCCGATCCAGGCCCGCCAGACTCTCACCTGAGCGAGGTTGATTCCCAGCCCGGCATAGGCAGCCACTTTCTCTGCCCTGGCCGCGGTTTTCACGGCTTCCTCGCGCTCTCCCAGGGCCAGGTGGGACTCGGCACGGCTTGCCAGAGCCTCGGACAGACCTACCGCATCACCGATTTCCACGGCAATCCCGATCGATTTTTCCAGTTCCGGCACTGCCTGATCGGGCCTGCCTGTGTGGGTCAGGGCCCTGCCCTGGATCCAGAACGGATAGTCGCTCTGCGGGCCTTCAGGCTCACTCGACGCCGCTTCTGCGCATTGCCGGGCGAGTCTCTCGCAGCCCTTCCAGTCTCCCTGGAACATTTTTGCCTCGGCATAGAGCACCAGGGTTGCGCTCAAAAGCCCGGGGTCGCCCCAGGCGCGTGCCCGCTGGTGCGCCTGTTTGAAAGTCTTGTACGCCTCATCCCAACAGCAGGTATTCTGCGCATACCGGAAAGCCCAGGCAGTGTAAGCGGTGTTGAATCGCCGCTGGTTTTGCTCACTTAGTTTGCCTTTTTTGCGGGCTTGTTCGAGAAGGTCCAGCGCTTGCCGCTGGAATCCGACCGCGCCCTGCTGGTCATCGCTCCAGTAGCAGGCCTTGGCCATGAAAATCAGCGTCTCGGCCCTGTGGATCAGGGAAGCGCCCCCGGGGCAGAGTTCCAGGTAACGCTCTGCCGCTTTGAAAGCCGCCTCTCTGTTGATCATCGCCTGGTACAGGCGGCTCTTCCAGTACAGGGTGCGGCGCACTGCGGATAGCTGATCGCTCATGTGAAGCTCTATATCACTGAACAGCCGGATCGCCCGCCGGGCCATTATTAACACGCGCCTTCCGGGCGCTCTGGCATTGCTGCAGAGAGCCTGTTCGAAAGAGCTGACAAGTGTACCGATCGTGCCGGTTTCTGCAAGGGAATCTTCAGAGACCGGACTGGTTTCGGCCAGGCTGACCAGGGACTCCAGTTCTTTGAGGCGTTTAGGCTTCATTGACACTATCCTTCATTGAATAAGCACGCATTAATAAAACCAGTCCTCGGCAGGCGGCATGTCGAACAGCCGTTCGAAATTTTCGTGGGCCACTTTGCTCAGCACGCCCTGCGGCAGATACAACTGCTGGATAAACCGCTTGAACGGATGAATGTGGTTGTAGATATGGCGCCTGATTTCATGCTCTGATACGGTCTCGGGCGGCTCCCAGAAAGCGTTGGCGTCCGAGCCGAAAAGAATCCGGTCGGCCCAGCGGATGAAAAACGGGCGGATCAGCGCGCGCTCCGCCTCGGTAAGGTAATCTTCATCATGCAGTATGAAACCGGCGCTGGTGTCGAGATACAGGTTCGGGTGTTTAGCGAACAATGTATCCAGCATGGCATAGCCCATGAATCCCTGGTGGCAGAGGATGAGATTCAGCCCGGGATATGTTTCGATGATCTTTTCGATCAGGCCGAGCACGTAATAATTGTCGTAGGGGAGCGCGTCCCAGCATTTGCTGTTGTCCCCGCCGAAATTGTACGGAGAGGGACCGTAGCGGTTGTTTGTATGCCATGTTACAGGGAGTCCCAGCTCCTCGCAGACAGCGAAAAATCTCATCCATTCAGGCGAAACCATCATGTCGATTGTCACAGGCTCGCTCCGGCCGCTGCCCAGAGGGAACTCGACCGTTTCTTTCCTGTACTCGCCATAGAGTACGGGTGTGTTGTGAAGCTTGACCGCGCGGATATGGTACTGCTTGTGATAGCGACGCAGCTTGCCCACGTCCGGGTCGTTGAAAGCGGCATACCAGACCGGTGCGTCCCGGCCCAGCGAGTCCACGAAAGCCAGGTCCTGCTCGGTTTTGCAGAAAACGGCTGCATTGACTATATTCAGCTCGTACATCGCGTTGCGCAGCATTGTCAGCTGCCGGTTCCTCTGCTGCTGGGGCAGGTCCCCGAAAAAAGTATGGATGTGGGAGTCAGACCAGAAATTGCAGTAAGGCCGCATGTAGAAACCGTAGCCCCGGCTGAATCCGCCGTCCGCAGTGTCGCGGGCTGCAACGTGAAGATCCAGGGGGGGCTGAAAAGGTGGATTGGGTTTCCGGGAAAGGCGTTTTTCGACAGAAAAGATCCAGGCCGCGAGAATAAGAACCAGTATGGACACAAAATATTTATTCATCGCGCTCTCCAGTTTATATTAGTTGAAATCGGGCGGGAAAGACGAAACGGTAAGTTCTGTTTACAACATTCTAACAGGATGCCCGAGATTAATACAAGCGAAAAATAATCTCATGATCTGTCTTCCAGATAAAAAACCGCAACTCGCCTGGCAGATAATTGATCGTTTGTTTCTGCCGGAACAAGGCAAAGAGAACGGAGGTCGAACATGAAAGGCTTAAGGCTGGAGATCCTGTTTTGTCTGGGATTGGCACTGTTTACATTCTGCTCCGGCGCTGAAAAAGGCCCCGTGGCCAGCGAAGACTGGATGTCCGGTATCCGCAGAGACCACCCGCGGCTGTTTTTCAACTCCGACACCTGGCCTGCTGTGAAAAGCTATGCCCTGAACGAGGAAGCCGACCTTTTTGCCGAAATGAGAAAGGGAATTGATGAGCTCGCAGCTGGGCAGATAGAACCGGGCGACCACGGCAGGCAGGCCGCAGAGGCTGCGTTCGTGTTTCTGGTAACCGAGCAGGCTAAGTACCTGGAGCTGGCGCGGGATCTTTTGACTGCCAGCGTGGATTACTACCACCAGCGTTACCGGGAGGGCAAGAGTGTGAGCTGGTATTCTTTCTCGCGGATCAACGCCTGGGCCGCTTACGATTGGATTTTCAATCACCTGCCGGAGGGGGAGCGCAAAGCACTGGGCCGCTCTTTCCTGAAAGCGATCGAGAATGTCCAGCCCACCAGGGAAAGGGAGTCGTTTGCACTGGAGAACTGGAGCGGTCCCATATCGGGGTTTTACTCGACCCCGGGAATTATCTGGTACGCCGGGCTGGCGACGTACGGGGAGAGGATCGATGACGAGCAGGCAGAGAAATGGCTGCGCAAGGGATACGAGCTCTATCTGGAATTGCTCGAATACAGGTCCGCAGCGGCAGGGGACGACGGCGGCACGGCTTCCGCTGCTCTGAACTATGCCCTGGCTGCTTATCCCTGGGCTGAATTCAATTTCTTCCATACCTACAACTCGGCCACCGGGGACAATATCGCCGAGCGCTGGCCTTACCTGGCTTACCTCCCCGGATACCTTTTCTGGAACTGGCTGCCGGGAGCGAGGTATTTCGGCACAGGGGACAGCTACCACAGCTCGAACAGAATTCCCCTGGGCAGCATGCACATGCACCTGTCGCAGATAATCCACTTCTACGGAGACAGGATGCCGCAGGAGGCGGCTTTCGCCAAATGGATCAGGCAGAAGATAGAAAGGAACGACCGCACATCTTTGCGCTTTGCCCGCTTCCTGGTCCATAAGAATCGTCCCGAGCTGGAGCCTGCGCTCCCGCCCGGGAATTTGCCTCTCAGCAGGCATTTCGATAACATGGGCCAGATATTTTTCAGGTCGGGCTACGGGCCTCTTGATACCTACGCCTGTTTCACTGCCGGCGGCACCACGGAAATGCACAAACACTACGACCATAATAATTTTGTCATTTTCAAAGAGGGGTTCCTGGCCCTGGACACCGGAACCCGTCCCGAACCGGGACAGCACCTTTCGCATTACTACTGCCGCACCGTGGCCCACAACTGCATTCTGATCCACATGCCCGGAGAGCAGATGCCGCGCTACTGGGGAAACCCGGCCCCGGAGGAAGAGGCCCTGCCGTACCCGAACGACGGCGGCCAGCGCCAGAGAGGCACAGGCTCGAAAGTGGTGGCATTCGAAACGACGCCCCATTACAGCTATGCGGCAGGGGATGCCACTGAAACCTATCACCAGGACAAATGCGGACTCGCCCTGCGCCAGCTCGTTTTCATGCCGCCGGATTTTTTCGTGGTGTTCGACCGCGTGGTCTCGAAAAAGCCTGAGTTCAAGAAAACCTGGCTTCTGCACACGGCAACCGAGCCGCGGCTGAGAGGCGATGCTTTTTACGCAGACCAGGATAACGGCCGGCTGTTCTGCCGCACTCTCCTGCCGGAAACGGCCGAGATCACCACAATCGGCGGACCCGGCAGGCAGTTCTGGTCAGATGGACGCAACTGGCCCATGCCCTCCGGCTACCGGACTGCGGACACCACGCAGCTTCTCGGCCAATGGCGGGTGGAGGTCTCTCCGTCAGAGCCGGCCCGGCAGGACTGTTTCCTTCACCTGATCCAGCTGGGCGACCAGTCCCTGAGCGCCATGGCCGATGCCCGGCTGGTAAGGGACGGGGACAGCCTGGGTGTGCTGTTCACGAGCGGGTCCAGGCAGTGGCGCGTGGTTTTTAATCAAAATGGGCCGGTCTCCGGA
>Ga0272442_10008922_pt1 | contig 12619 bp, 16 predicted proteins | sample SSMForm2O_FD_200262 | JGI IMG/M metagenome (GOLD analysis project Ga0272442, IMG submission 200262) | Marine sediment archaeal communities from Little Sippewissett salt marsh, Falmouth, MA, United States - SSM-Form-2O | ecosystem: Environmental > Aquatic > Marine > Wetlands > Sediment ... | reverse complement strand
TGCGGAGGGAGAAACTTCCCTGAACCCGTGTCACCTGATTATGGTACAGTTCCATAGGATTGATCGTGCGGCTGCCGTATTCATCATCTTGCGCATACGGTCCAAAAACACTGGATAATAAAATTTGCGCACCTGTTCCCAGGGGGTGAACAGTATGTTCTTTGTTCATCAAATCTTGCCTCACTTTCAGTTATCGTATTCAGTACACACAACAATCTTTGTATTACACGAGAGCGGGAAATGATAGACGTCCAAACGGGTTTTACAAAAGTTTTACAATCGAAGCTTTCGGGAATTACACCGTGATTGACGATCTCTTTGTGCATATGAAAAAAATGAAACAGATCATGATGAGCGGTTTGAAACATTGACAGAAATGACAGTGTATTGTAGTGACATAAAGTCATGATTGATCGAACAAAATGGTTTTTTCACCCAATCTTTATTTTTATCTTTTCCATAGTGGCACTGGCAACATCGCTGGTTCTCTATATCTATTGGTATGTGGAAGTCAGCACAGGCCTCGAAACGATGGTGAGAAAATTTAATCTTGATACCTCTCAGATTTTTACACCGCAAACCTGGGTGGTAATTATGATACTCTCCATTCTCGTTGGAATTATCCTGGCGGGAATCTTTATTATTTTTGTTTACAACCAAAAATTGGTACAACTCTATCGAATGCAACATAACTTTATCAATAACTTTACCCACGAATTGAAAACCCCCGTCACATCACTGCATCTATACCTGGAAACCTTTCAAAAGCATGAACTTCCCCGGGATGATCAACTCAAATATATCCGGTTCATGATTCAAGACGTAAACCGGCTTGCAGATAACACCGGCCGTATCTTGAATCTTGCACGGGTTGAGAGCAGGAATTACGAAGGGAAGTTTGTCACATCAGATCTCGTTACAATTGTTGAACAATTCTGCAACGATAATGATCATCTCTTCCGGAATTGTGCAATCACCATTCATAACCCTTCAGACCGATCGTTTCCCTATCGCATTAATCCGTTATTATTTGAAATGCTCATCATGAATTTGTTGACAAACGCCATAAAATATAACGAATCGGATATACCAGCCGTTGATATTACGTTTCTTCCACAAAGACGATCGCTGTACATCAACTTCGAAGACAACGGTATCGGCATCGATAAATCCGAGATTAAGAAGGTTTTCAGGAAATTTTATCAGGTTGGGCTGTCGGATAATATGACGGCCAAGGGCAGTGGAATTGGTCTGTATCTGGTACAGAATATTGCTAAAATTCACAAAGGTACGGTCAACGCCCGGAGCAAAGGGGTGGGGCAAGGATCGATTTTTACGGTCGTGTTACCCTTTAAACCGGAGAAGAAGCAATAGCGAGAGACCGCTATGAACAACGCTGAGAAAAAAAAGATCCTTATCGTTGAAGACGACGCACACATAGCGGAAGGCATGAAATTGAACCTTTCACTTCAGGGATATACTGTCTTCATTGCCCCCGATGGACCGTCAGGCCTCCAGCAGTGGAAAGAATTGAACCCGGACCTGATCGTACTGGATATCATGCTTCCCCATATTGACGGCATATCGGTACTTCGAAGTATCCGCCTGGAGGATGAACGAATTCCCATTCTCATCGTCTCGGCCAAGGGAGAGACTGATGACAAGATCAAAGGCCTCTCATTTGGCGTGGATGATTATCTTGCGAAACCCTTCCATCTTGATGAGTTTTTATTACGGGTAGAGCGTCTTCTCACAAAGGTTTCATGGTATCGCAATGATGATCTGAACAATGCCCGTCTTGATACCGTGGCAGAAACGTACTCATTTGGAGAAAATCGAATCAATTTCACCACCCATACCGCTCAATGTAAATGCGGCGTGGTTATTCTAACTGAACAGGAAGTGAAACTCCTGAAACTTTTTATCGCCAATCGCGGAAAGCCGCTTTCGCGGCAGAAGCTGTTGGAAATAGGCTGGGGATATTCGAGAAACACAACAACGAGAACGGTGGATAATTTTATCGTACGATTTCGGAGATATTTTGAAGACAACCCCCATGAACCGGTTTATTTTAAAAGTATCCGGTCGATCGGCTACCTTTTTTCCCACGATTAACATCCAGAAAGATTATTGGCACAATCCTTCCTGAAAGATACTCCTCTTTCTGTCCACGCAATTCTCTCTTGTGTCAAATATGCAACCTTCTCACCATCGCATAGTTGCGTAAATGCAAAGGTTTTCACTCTTTATCCCCGGAGGTGCCAACCATAACATTTCGAAATAATTATTTAATCTCATTAATGCCGTTTGTTCCGCATGATTGGCATGATTTTCGCTCTACAAACAGGAAGGAATCGAAAATCATGAAAATTGCCATACCCACATGGAATCACCATGTTTCAACAGTGTGTGATTTTTCCGATCGTCTGCTGATTGTTACGGTGGAGTCCGGTCACACGACAGACCGAACGCTCGTCCCCTTTTTAGAAAGGACGACCTTAGAAAAAGCCGCACGATTACAAAAGCTTGGCATCCAGATATTGCTTTGCGGTGCTGTATCAAAGCCTTTACAAAGAATGCTGGTGGCTTCCGGAATCCGCGTCATACCGTTTTTAAGGGGTACCGTAGACGATGCCCTTGAAGCCTATTTAAAGGGTTATCTTAGTGATCCGCGCTTTAATCTCCCCGGTTGTTCTTCAGGCAGATGGCGTCACCGAGGAAAAGGCTTTGGACGACGAGGCGGATATGGTGGGCGGGGTAATATAACCGGAGGGAAAAAAGAATGAAAATCGCAGTCACTTCCTATGGGGAGGAGCTCGGCAGCAAAGTCGATCCTAGTTTCGGAAGAGCCAGGTGGTTTGTTGTGATAGATCTCGACGAAGATACTTTTCAGGCACATTCAAATAAACAGAACATAGACGCTCCCCAAGGTGCAGGGATTCAGGCTGCCCAGAACATAGCAAACCTGGGAGCAGATGTCGTATTAACGGGTAATGTGGGACCGAATGCATTCAGGACGTTAAACGCAGCTTCAATTAAGATTTTTATTTTTAACAAAAGTATCAATACGGTTGAAGAGGCCCTGTCTGCCTGGAAGGCAGACAATTTACAGGAGGGTACAGATGCGACAATAGAAGGGCATTGGGTTTAGATTGGTTGCATAAACGCGATTTTTCTTTTTGCCATAAGGCGCAAATCAACGACCTGCTTCAGCCTTCGGAAGGTGTTTCTTTTCGCATCCATTTGAAATACCGGTATATTTCGCACTGGATATGTTCAGAATCATTATGGCACGCTTTTTGATACATTAAAAATAAAAGGTTTTATTTACGACAAATAATACAGGGAGGTGATGAGTATGCCATGGGGTAATGGAACCGGACCTTCAGGATATGGTCCAATGACCGGGAGAGCGGCAGGTTTCTGCGCGGGATACCAGACGCCGGGGTACTCGAATCCGATCCTCGGAAGAGGTTTGCGGGGCGGAGCATATTACGGTACCCCAATACCGGTGAATACTCAATGGGTAGGTCCATCTGGGTCTGCAGGCATATATGGCGGTTTCGGAAGACCCTTCGGTCTCGTCCGAGGTTTCGGATTCGGTCGCGGTTTCGGCCGTGGACGGGGACGAGGATGGTCCGGCAGGGGACGTGGTCGTTTTGCATACGGGTGGTAAACTAACCACTGTCTCGAGTTCTTTTCTTATAAGAGATGATGTATGTCGCCGTGAGATGGAACCGGGGCACAGGATCAGCGCCCGTGAAGAAGGCACGGTCTCGGCCTTTTCGAAACGGATAGGAAAGGAATGCAGAAATCTGATGAGAATGCCGGTTTTTTCGGCAGAGTGAGAAATTTTTTGAACTCGATCATAGCGGAACAGGCAGCAGCAGGAACCAGCGGCATGACCGATAGGGTCGGTGTCAAAATTGTTCATAATATCATTCAAATATAAGGAGGTATGTATCATGCCAGGTGGAGACGGAAGTGGTCCTCTCGGTGGAGGATCGATGACAGGTAGAGGAATGGGTTTGTGCGCAGGGTATCCAACCCCCGGTTTTGCCAATCCTGTTCCAGGAAGAGGGTTTGGTCGAGGATTCGGCGGAGGCTGGGGAATGGGCCGTGGAGGCGGCTGGGGTCGTCGAAACTGGTTCTACGCAACCGGTTTGACCGGATGGCAACGTACCGCATACGGGTATCCGCCCTACGGAGGGGTTGCACCCAACGCGATGCCATATGCCGCACCTTATTATCCGCCATACCAACAGGGATTTTCGAAAGAAGATGAACTCAATCAGTTGAAGTATGAAGCTGAGTATCTTGAAGATGCCCTTGACGGCGTGAAAAAACGCTTGGCCGAGCTGGAAGGTGAGACTGCCGACTAAAAAACAGGCGAAAAAGAGCGCTGGTAAAGATACCTTTCTTTTCAGCGCTCTTTTTTATGCGAGTTTTTTATAGGATAGTATTTGATATCCAAGAATAAATGATTATATTTACAAGTGTAAGAACAACAAGCTTAGTAAACAATATTTGAATCGGTTACATAAGTGCAAGTTAACCTTCATGTTAACGAAGCAGCGTGCTGCAAGGCACAAAACGGTCAAACAAGGTCTTGCACGAAAGGGGTAAGAAATGAAAATAGCGGTCACAGCTATCGGAGCATCAATGGATGCCCCGGTCGAGGCTCGTTTCGGTCGTGCACCATATTTTATAATTATCGACACTGAAACGATGGCACACGAAGCAATAGAAAATCCGAACATCTCCGCAGGAGGTGGTGCAGGCATTCAATCGGCACAGCTCATTGCAGAACATGATGTTAAATTTGTGCTCACGGGAAATTGCGGTCCCAATGCATTTAATGTTTTCGGTGCCGCCGGGGTCCAGATCATCGTCGGTGTCACGGGAACGGTAATCCAGGCGGTTGAACAGTTCAAAACGAACGCTTTCGACGCAACAAATCAACCAAACGTGGAAAGTCACTTTGGTGTGGGCGGTGGGCAAGGTATGAGTCAGGGTATGGGCATTGGCCGTGGCATGGGTCAAGGTATGGGCCAAGGTATGGGCGGTGGCCGTGGCATGGGTCAAGGCATGGGCCAAGGTATGGGCGGCGGCCGTGGCATGGGTCAAGGTATGGGCCAAGGTATGGGCGGCGGCCGTGGTATGGGTCAAGGTATGGGCCAAGGTATGGGCGGCGGCCGTGGCATGGGTCAAGGTATGGGCAGTGGCCGCGGTATGGCACCGGCAGGAGGCATCGGATACCAGACTCAACCGGGCGAAGTTTCAAAGGAAGAAGAACTGGCTGCCCTCAAAGAACAAACTCGCATTCTCCAGGAGCAGCTCAAGAACGTTCAAGCCCAAATAGACGAGAGCGAAAAGAAAAAATAGAGCGCGGTGACGACGATTGGGTATCCTGAAAGGAGCAAAAACGTTGAACATAGCAATCGCGAGCGGCAAAGGCGGAACGGGAAAAACAACGATAGCAACAAACCTCGCTCTCATTCTTGCCGACAAGAAAAACGCGGTACAACTTCTTGATTGTGATGTCGAAGAACCCAACTGCCATATCTTCATGAAGCCAGAGATAGAATCATCAAGCCCGGTTACCATATCGAACCCGGAAGTCATCAAAGAGAAATGCACGGGATGCGGCATCTGTGGAAAAGTCTGTGAGTACAACGCAATTATTGTCGTCAAAGGCTCTGTCCTTACATTTCCGGAACTCTGCCACGGTTGTGGAGCGTGCAAGTTGTTCTGTCCTGAGGAAGCAATCATCGAGGTACCCCGAAAAGTCGGTATTGTCGAAATGGGAACGAGCAACGGCATTGCCTTTATCCAGGGACTCCTCAATATCGGAGAGTTAATGTCCCCGGCAGTTATCGGCGGTGTCAAGAATACGGCCAACGCTTCAGATGTTATAATCTATGATTCCCCTCCGGGAACATCCTGTCCGGTCATCGAGGCGGTAAAAGACGCAGACTTTGTTCTTCTGGCAACGGAACCAACTCCTTTCGGGCTCAATGATCTGGAACTCGCCGTCGGAATGGTAAGAGCGTTGAAGCTTCCCTTCGCGGTGGCTATCAACCGGTGTGATATCGGAAATGACGATGTTAAAAATTATTGCGAACGAGAGAATATTAATGTCGTCCTGAAAATCCCTGATGATAGAAAAATTGCCGAAGCTTACTCACGGGGAGAAATGATTGTCCATACATTGCCCGAATACCGGATCTTATTCGAATCCGGCTGGAAACAAATCACAAACCTCTATGAGAATGAATCGAAAAGACAGTGACCTGAAATGAGAACGCACTTATGAAAGAAATTGTTGTCATAAGCGGAAAGGGCGGCACCGGGAAAACCAGTATCGTCGCATCATTTGCAGCACTGGCGGACAAAAAGGTTCTGGCAGATTGTGATGTTGACGCAGCGGACTTACACCTTGTCCTCAACCCTCACATTAAACATCGCGAAGTTTTCAGCGGCGGCAAAAAGGCCAGGATTATCGACAATGAGTGTATCGCCTGCGACAGGTGTATTGCAGAATGTCGTTTCGATGCTATACACTATCCTGTTTCAACCAATGGCGAAGGGGCAGGAACGCCACATATAAATCCTATTTTCTGCGAGGGCTGTGGTGTCTGCGTTCGTATTTGTCCCGCCGAGGCAATTGCATTTGACGATGCAATCAATGGCGAGTGGTACACATCGACAACAAATTATGGCTTTATGGTACATGCTCGCCTCGGTTTTGCCGAAGGTAACTCGGGAAAATTGGTCACCCTTGTTCGTCAGGAGGCAAAAAACATTGCGGAACGAGAGGGTCTCGACTATATTATTGTTGATGGCTCACCGGGTATCGGCTGCCCCGTTATTGCATCAGTTACAGGTTCTGATGTCGTTTTGATCGTAACCGAACCGACACTTTCGGGAAAACATGATTTCGCACGCGTGACAAAACTGACAGATTATTTTCGAATTCCCACTCTCGTGTGCATCAACAAATGGGACTTAAATCCTGAAATTACAGAACAGATCGAGACCGAAGCAACACAAAACGGTGTCAGGATTGCGGGACGAGTCCGCTATGATAACGCCATAACCAAGGCACAAATAATGAAAACCAGTGTCGTCGAATACACCGGCGGCGCTGTTTCCGAAGATATAAAGACGGTATGGCGAAATGTCATTTATTCTCTCGGTTAATAACTAAATACAACAGGAGTTCCTATTGAAAATATCTCTTGACTGTTTTCCCTGCTTTCTCAGGCAGGCCCTGGAGGCAAGCAGAATCTCAGGCGCCGATGAAAACGAGCAGAAAAAAGTATTAAACTCGATAATGAGTACATTGCTGACGGTACCTCCGGATATAACGCCCCCACAAATCGGCTGGTTGATTCACTCCACGATCAGAGAAATAACGGGCAATCCTGATCCTTATAAAAAGATCAAATCATTTCATAACGACCAGGTACTGGGAATCAAAGCCGATCTTGACAAGCTCATTCATGAGTCACCTGAACCGTTCGTCGATGCCCTGAGTCTTGCCGGAACAGGAAATCTCATCGATATGGGACCCGAGCGTCAGTGGACTGATATACAGGATATTTTTCGAAGGTTTTCAAGTAAGAATTCGGCTTTTTTCGATCATCCTTCTTTTGAACAATCCCTTAAAGAATCCCGAACACTTCTTTATATCGGTGATAATGCCGGAGAGATTGTGCTGGATAAGATATTGATTACTTTATTCATCAAAGAGACGAATGTCGACATAACCTACGCGGTAAGAGGAAAGCCCATAATCAATGACGCAACCATGGAAGATGCACAATTTGTCGGCATTACGGATATCGTAAGAGTCATTGACACCGGTGGTGATTTTCCGGGCGTTGTCCTGGACTCGTGTTCCGAAGAATTTTTAGATTATTACCATAATGTGGATATTATCCTTGCAAAAGGGCAGGGGAATTATGAATCGCTGAGCGATGAATCTAAAAATATTTTTTTTCTGCTCAAGGCAAAGTGTCCCGTTATTGCTGATAAGATCGGTTGTAAGGTAGGAGATTTAGTTTTAAAAAAGGGAACATCGGAATAATTGTTTTTATGTATCGAAAGGCATTATACGAATCATATCCTTTCTTAATACAATCACAGATTAATTTCTTGCAAGTTGTCTATGAGAGGAATGGATATGCCCACTTATGAATACCGATGCAAAAAGTGCGGACATATATTCGAAGCATTTCAGAAAATAACCGAAGACCCTCTTGGTTCATGTCCCAAGTGCGGTGAAGCCATAGAGCGCTTGATAGGGCTGGGTGGCGGTTTTATGCTCAGGAAATCAAGATTGGATTACGGGTGCGACAATGTAACGACCCGGTGCGGAAAGGAATCTCCGTGCTGTGGTCGGGAAACGCCCTGCAGCGTAAGACCATGCGAAGAATAGTATAGTGTTATGACAGAAAAAACAAAAAAAAGCTTCGCTTTTGGTCCGGTACCATCACGAAGGCTCGGCAAATCGTTGGGAATAGATTTTATTCCCTTTAAGACGTGCACGTACGATTGTGTTTATTGTCAACTCGGGAGGACAACCAATAAAACTAACGAGCGAAAAGAATACTTTCCGGTAAATGATATCATTGGTGACATCCGAAAAAAATTACAGGAAATTCCGCGCCCCGATTATATAACGCTGTCAGGGTCAGGCGAGCCGACGTTACACAGTCATGTCCGTGATGTTATACACGGTATTAAAGCTATCACCGACATCCCTGTGGCCGTCTTAACAAACGGATCGCTTTTCTGGATTGATGCAGTCCGACATTCGGTTCTGGATGCCGACCTTATTATTCCGTCACTTGATGCGGGGAATCAAGAAACATTCTTATACGTAAATCGACCTCATCAGACAATTTCATTTGAGAAAATGATTCAGGGACTTTGTTCTCTTCGCGAAGAGTTTAACGGTCCGCTCTGGCTTGAGGTTTTCCTGATTAAAGGTATCACAGACGTCGATAACGAATTGTTAAAAATCAAAACCTGGATTGATCGAATCACGCCGGATGTAATACAGCTCAATACCGCCGTCAGAACACCGGCAGAGAATTTTGTCGACCTTGTTAAACAAGATGCATTGGAAAAGATCGCAAGGTTTTTTGGGCCACGGTGCGAAATAATTGCGGACTATTCAAAGGTTCATCGTCTCAGCGAATTCAAGCGAACCCGTGATGATGTTTTTGAAATGTTGGTCCGCCGCCCCTGCTCAATCGACGATATATCATATGGATTGGATCTCCATCGAAACGAAGCCATCAAGTACGTGGAAGAATTACTGGATCAAAAGTTTATTCAACGAAACAGACAGGGAGAGAGAATTCTCTACCATGTAAAGAGAAACCACGATAAAAGTATAGAAAAGACAACCGAGTATCAATTGAAAGGGGATTGAAAGAATGAGTAAAGAAAACGATTCGAACCAGCAATCTGACAACAATGAAAAAACTGACGACAGATTGCAACAATATACTCAAAGCGAGAACTTAACCAACCGAATGGGACAGATTAAACACAAGATAATGGTTCTTTCCGGAAAAGGTGGCGTCGGCAAGAGTACCGTCGCCGTTAATATTGCCGTTGCACTTGCAATGAACGGCAGCAAGGTCGGTATTCTGGACACAGACTTTCATGGTCCCAGTATTCCTACACTGCTCAATCTTGATAAAGCACGCCCCTCATCTGACGGTACGTCAATTCTGCCGGTTGATTTTGTCGAAGGAATCAAGGTAATGTCCATAGGATTTCTACTGCCAAATCAAGATGATGCAGTTATCTGGCGAGGACCCATGAAAATGAATGTGATCAAACAGCTTCTCTCAGAGGTCAACTGGGGCGAGCTTGACTATCTGGTTATTGATTTTCCCCCGGGAACGGGTGATGAACCGCTCTCTGTAGCGCAACTGATTCCGAACAGTGATGGTGCAATTATTGTAACCACCCCGCAGGCTCTCTCCATTAATGATGTACGAAAATGTATCAATTTCTGCAAGCAGGTTAATGTGCCTGTCTTAGGCGTTTTAGAAAACATGAGCGGTCTCGTCTGTCCTCATTGCGGAAACGTTATAGACATATTCAAGAAGGGCGGCGGTGAAACAATGGCCAAACAGATGGAAGTACCCTTCCTGGGGAGTATTCCCATTGAGCCACTGATCGTCGATGCCTCCGACAGCGGGAAACCATTTGTCTACCATTATTCAAAAACAGCGGCGGCACAGGCATTTGCGAAGGCCGTTGAACCCATCCTCGACATAAAAGAAACAGAGAAACCTGGATCAGACGTTGCACTCTCCGAAAAAAAGGCAGAGAATACTTTGAGGATAGCGGTGCCCGTCGTTCAGAACCGGCTCAGCCCTCACTTCGGTCACTGTGAGAAGTTCGTATTGTTCGATGTGGATGTCGAAAATAAAAAAATTCTCCATCAGGAAAGCTGTGCAGCACCTTCCCATGAACCAGGAGCACTGCCGACCTGGCTTCATGAAAGAGAAGCTGATATCATTCTTGCCAGCGGAATGGGACAGCGTGCACAGGGTCTCTTTGAAGAAAAGGGGATTCGAGTACTGATCGGTGCACCATCCGATGCCCCTCAAGACATCATTGAAAATTATCTTAACGGTAAGCTACAACTGGGTGACAATATCTGCGATCATTAGTAAGTCAGAACGTGCTTTCTGATAGAAAGCACGTTCATGAATGCATTTATCCCCTTTAGTGGGACTCATCCCGTTTATCAGGGTTAGGACGGAACCATGGAAAACAGCGATAAGATAGTAGAAACGATGCTGGGAATGGTTTATGCGAAAGCGAAAAAACTGTATTCGGAAAAAGTGATTGATTATGGGTTAAATCCGATCAGTTATGGTATTATGAATAACCCTGACGGTTATGCAAAAATAACCGGCACGTGAGGAGATACCGTCGAAATATTTCTTCGTGTAAGAAATGGAAAAATCGAAGAAACCACCTTTTCTACTGACGGATGCATTTTCACGATTGCAGCATGCGGCGCCGCAAGCGTAATGGCGCACAGGAAAGCGCTCCTGGATTGTCTCAAGATTAATCAGGGCTCAATCCTTGCGCACTTGGAAGGTATGCCGGAAGATCATGAACATTGTGCCCTTCTGGCAGCCTTAACATTTCACAAGGCTCTGAGGAATTTTATTATTAACAGGAAACACTAAAATCAAGAGGTTATGTATTTTCACGAAAAGGTATGTTATTTTTGCGGCGATTGTCTTGCATGATCTGACACCTCACCTTGGGAGAACAACTACCGGAGGAGAAGCCGTTATAAATTGGAACCGTTTCTATGATTTGATAGCCTCAAGAAAGGGAGAACGTCATGTCGGAAAACATCACACCGAATGCCATAGACAGGGTTGAAATTCTGACCTTGCAGGACAACTACATTGAGATCACCGCAATGGATAACAACGAGGTTATCTCACGAGCTACCGCCTTTGCCGACGGTGAACTCAAAAATTCGATCCAGGCAGAACACGGATATTCTGCAATTGTAAGAACCACAAGGGATGACCGGACTCGTACCTTGGTTTTCGATTTCGGATTCTCAGACGAGGGAGCAGCTTACAATGCGCGCCTCCTCAACGTTGATCCGGGAACGATTGAACAGATGGCCCTCTCACATGGGCATATGGATCATTTCGGTGGTTTTTATGAATTCGTCAAGATGATTGGAAAAGAAGGAATCGAGTTCGTTGTCCATCCGAAAGCTTTTAAGCAAACCCGGTATCTTAAATTCGGAGAGACCATAAAAGCATTTTTCCCGAAATTCATAAAATCAGAAGTCGAACGGACAGGTGTCAAACTGGTTGAAACTGCGGAGCCATACCCCCTGTTAGATGGAGATGCACTCTTCCTGGGAGAAATCGCCAGGAAGACTGATTTTGAAAAGGGATTCCCTATTGCTTTTTTCGAAGAAAATGGTGTCGAAACATGGGATCCCATTGAAGATGACACATCCGTCGTGATGAATGTGAGAGGGAAAGGTCTCGTAATTCTCTCGGGATGCGCCCATGCGGGTATTATCAATACTGTCAACTACGCTAAAGCCGTTACCGGAATTGATGATGTTTATGTGGTGATGGGTGGTTTTCATCTGTCCGGTCCGATGTTTGAACCGATAATCGGCAGGACAACGGACGAATTGAAAAAAATAAATCCCACGTATGTCGTTCCATGTCATTGCACGGGAAGAAAGGCAATTATGCACATGGAAAAAGAGATGCCCGACAGTTTTATTCTTAACATGTCCGGAACAAAATTAACATTCAGTGCTTAACTCATTATAGATACGAGGGGTGTTCTCCTTCCTCGACGAAACAGCGCTTCATTTGTTGAAGGGGGCACTCACGCCCCCTTCAACACTATTACTCTCTCTGTACCTGTGGCAGAATATCATCCCACGCTCCGTAATGTGGACATATAAATCCGAAGAGTATTTTGTTACTAACTCAACTTTCGGGATTAATAAATACAAGGCGTAATATGATTCAACATGTAGATATTATTGCAGATAACTCTTGAAGAGCCCAGTCTTTTGATTTAT
>Ga0272442_10008921_pt1 | contig 12620 bp, 12 predicted proteins | sample SSMForm2O_FD_200262 | JGI IMG/M metagenome (GOLD analysis project Ga0272442, IMG submission 200262) | Marine sediment archaeal communities from Little Sippewissett salt marsh, Falmouth, MA, United States - SSM-Form-2O | ecosystem: Environmental > Aquatic > Marine > Wetlands > Sediment ... | reverse complement strand
CCAAACGGTCCGACGTGGCTCAATCCGACGGGAAACGACGGACTGGCAACCGGCGGAACCGGCGATGTCCTGACCGGGCTCGTCGCCGGCCTGCTGGCGAACGGAGCCTCCCGACTGGATGCCGCAATCCTCGGTGCGTACATCCACGGTGCCTGTGCCGACCGCTACGCGGGAAACGTTGCAGCGCGTTCGCTGACCGCCGGAGATCTCGTCGACCGAATCCCGGTCGTTCTGAAGGAGTTGGAAGCATGCGACTGATCGACAGCCACGCCCACCTCGATGATCATGCGTTCGACAAGGATCGCGCCGCGATCATTGCCCGATGCGCGATGGAAGAGATCGGGATCATCACAATCGGGACCGATCTTGCGTCCAGCCGCGCTGCGGTGCGCCTCGCCGAGCGGCATCGGACGATCTGGGCGACCGTCGGCGTCCACCCGCACGATGCAAAGACCGTTACACCCGACGTGTGTCGAGAACTGGCAGACCTGGTTTCGAGCGAGCGCGTGGTGGCCCTCGGAGAAATTGGTCTAGACTACTACCGCGATCTGTCGCCACGCAACGTGCAGCGCCGCGTCTTCCGAGAGCAACTCGAATTGGCAGCGAAGGTCGACCTGCCCGTCGTCATTCACAATCGGGAGTCAACCGACGATCTACTCGGCATCCTTCGCTCGCACGGGAAAGCGCATCGCGGAGTAATCCACTCGTTCCTCGACGACACGGATCTTGCAGAGGCGTTCCTCGACTTGGGATTCCACATCGGCGTCGGCGGACCGCTGACGTACCCGAAGAACGAGGCGCTTCGCCGCGCGGTCGCCGCCATTCCGCTGGAACGGATTCTGCTCGAGACCGATTGCCCATACCTGACACCGGTTCCCTACCGCAGCCGGCGAAACGAACCGGCTTACGTGAAGCTCGTCGCGGAACAGATCGCTTCGCTACGCGGAACGTCAACGCCCGCGATAGAGCAAGTCACAACCGAGAGCACGCTTCGGGCGTTTTCCATCCATAGCAGTTGACAGCCTCCGTGAACCGTTCGCCGCTCGGCCGCGACGGACAGGCGTATGATTCGGGTTGCTGATCGGAGTGGACAAGAGCAAGGAGATTCTATGATCAAGTTGCGCGCAATGACGTCCGAGGAATTCGCCTCATGGCAGACGAAGGCCAAGGCCGACTACGCCGCCGACCAGATTCGCGTTGGCAACTGGACCGAGGAGAATGGGCAGCAGAAGGCCGAAGAGCAGTTTGCCGGCTACTTGCCGCAGGGGCTCGATACGGAGAATCACTATCTGTCACTAGTCCTTGACGCAACGACCGAAGAGACCGTAGGACATGTCTGGTACGCTGTGATGCCCGGCAGCACCGGGCCGACGTTGTTCATCGCCAGCCTCGGAATCGACGAACCATATCGCCGCAAGGGGTATGCCGCCGCCGTACTGCGTACACTGGACGGCGAAGCAAGAGCGCTCGGCACAAACAGCATTCGCCTGCATGTGTTCGGGGACAACACGCCGGCTCGCGCGTTGTACGCGAAATTGGGGTACGAAGAGACGAACGTGCAGATGGTGAAGCAACTGTGAAGCACGCGACCCAGCCGCCTGCAACGCGCCGGATCCCTCGGCTCGGCATAGACCCCAAGAGCGAATCGTCCTCTTCCCGCTACGCCGTAATGCCGACGATCGACAACCCGAACGCGTTCCCTGTTACTTCGGGAGCGGTCAGGTTCGAGCGATCAGCAAGTTCGCGCACCTCATCAACGGTGTATGCCGCATTGATCGACGATACAAGCCCGGTACGCATGGATCGCTCGCGGATGAATAGAAGCATCGCGCATCGGATCAGCGTACTCATGTCGCGACGAAGATCCGTGATGCAGTAGCGCCCGCCCGGCTTCAGAACACGTGCCATTTCATTAAGCACCGCTACCGGATCGGCCCACTCGTGCAGCCCTCCGTTGGCAAATACGTTGTCGAATGTCTCGTCATCAAACGGCATGGAACACGCGTCGCCGTGGACGTACTCCGCCCGATCGCTCACGCCTTCTGCGTGTGCGTTCTCACGGGACCGCGCCAGCATGTTTTCGCTGATGTCGAGTCCGATGAGTCGCGTTCCTTTCGTCTTGCTCAACCAATCGACTCCCAAGTGCCCCGGGCCGGGGCTGACTTCAAGCGCTGTCCCCTGTGTGATCTGCGCTTTCAGGATCTTCGTCGTCTCGATCAGGCCGCGCCGGCGCATCCTGCGCATCTCGCGGTCGTACGCATCAACGTCGAATGCATCTTGGATGCCATCCATTGTCTCAATCACTCGTTCTCGCACCATGCTTCCTCCTGCTGTCCTGTGTGTTGGAGCACCGTACGTCTCTCTAGTCGACCGCCCCACTGGCGGCAAGTTCCTGTCGAAGCGACCGCGTCCAGGCAAGCTCCGCGTCAAGATGTACTCGGCTGTGGTCGAAGATGAAGCGTGCGCGCGCAGGGACATGCGGATTCCCCATGTTCTCGGCCTGGTGGCGCTCCAAGTACTCGCACGCCTCTTCGAGTTCAGAGATCCTTCCATCCAGGTACCTGAGCGCCTCATCGAGCGACAATGCATCGAGGAAGAACAACCCAAGATCGGTGGCGAAGTACTGGCGTTCGGTCTGTCCCCAGAGTTTGCGTAGCAGCCGCAGGAATTCAGTCCGGCCCGCCTCAGTTGCGCGATATACCGTCCGAGACGGTCGGTGCCCCGATTGCTCCGTCGTCACAACCTCGATTAGCCCCTCGTCGGTGAGTTTCCTGAGGGCGAAGTAGATCGAGCCGAACGCAATCGACGTCCAGTCTCCCATGTGATCCTCGATGATGTGCTTAATCTCATATCCATGGAGCGGACGCTCTCTCAGTAAGCCGAGGACTACCAGACGAGTCGACATCAGTACCTCCACATCGAATATATAAGCTTGTATATTACAGATTGACTATCACTTGTCAAGCTGGCGCGTGACGCAGATCCGTTAACCGCAAGGCGGGCCGAGATGCTCACTAGACCCAGGGGGAGAATCCCGGCGCCGCAGGAGTCCGATCGGACCCCAGGAGGGTCGCTGAGCTTCGAATGTGAAGGAACTGATGCTCTTTCTTCTCTGGTTCCGAATGGCGAGCGATGAACGTAACTGCGAGGCGCCCAAAAGAACTCCCGGGCGCCTCGCAGTACTTCGGAATTACGCCAAAACCCAGTTACGGAGCAACCGCCGCCGCCGCGTTGACGCGACCGTAGCCGTAGTAGATATCCTGTCCTGGCTTGCCGAGATCATCGGCCGACTGGCGCAGCTCGCGCACGATGTGTGCCGGGCTCATATCGTCGCCGTTGGCTTCAATGATCAGTGCGGCCACGCCGGCTACGTGCGGCGCCGCCTGGCTGGTGCCACAAACCCACGCGTACAGGGAGACACCGTCCTCGCAGTAGCAGTTAAGAATCCAGTCATACCAGTAGCCGGGAACGGTCGGATCGTAGTTCCCACCGGGCGCAGCGAAGTCGATCTGCGGACCGTAGTTGCTGTACGTCGCAAAGGTGTCAAGCGACACCGTCGGATCCACTGCCCAACCAATTGGACCGGTCGCCGACACGCACACCGTCGCGCCAAGATCCGACGGACAGTGCACGAGCCCGCTGTCGCCCTGGCCGTTCAGCGCGTCGTTTCCTGCAGAGGCTACGATCAGCACACCCTGTGCGTCGGCGTAGTTGATCGTCTGCTTCACCAGATTGAGGAACGCAGCGACTTCGTCGGCCGTGACCCACGTGCCGTCGTCGTCGTAGAATCCGCCTTTGTCGAGATACGCGCCAAGGCTCATGTTTACGACATCCACGTCGCAGTCAACTGCGTATAGAATTGCGTCGAGCATCCAACCAAAGTTCCCACTGCCGGTCGCAGTGAGAACCTTGAGCTCTACGATCTCCGCGTTCGGCGCCACACCGATCACGCCGTATTCGTTGTCCGCTGCGGCGATAATCCCCGCCACGTTTGACCCGTGGCCGTGCTCGTCCTCGATCGTCGTCGGTTCCTCAATACTGACTGGAATGAACGACTTCGACAGATCGAAGTTGATATTCGCCACCAGATCCGGATGCGCTACGTCGATTCCCGTATCGAGTACGGCAACTCGCACGCCCTCACCGGTGTAGCCCGCATCCCATGCGCCGGCAGCATCGATCGCCGTCATGTCCCACTGATACCAGGAATACGGCTCATCGTCGCCGATCGACTCTCCGTCGAACTGGACGACCGGAACGTCGGGCAGCCAATGGACCGTCGCATCGGGAATCGCAATCTCGAACCCCTCAACGCCCCCCATCGCGATAAGGAAGTCGGAATCTCCCGCGACGAGAACGGCATCGATCTCCTCGAGGATCGAGTGAACCGTCCCACCGATTGCTGTAACCACGTCTTCAATGTCGCTCGGCAGCTTGTTGAACGCGAGGATGTAGTCCGCTTCGATTCCGATCGATTGCGATTCCATCAGATCCTTCGGACCGAACCACGTACACCCTCCGAGAACCATCGCCAGGCCAAGAATCAGCCCCAACCCCCAACCAAGACTTCTTCTCATGCTTCCTCCTTCCAAATGCAGCGCGTGTGATACAACGACAGCATTGCACGTATATCCGAATATAGACCGAAACAGATTTGCGAGCAACAAGCGTTCTCCCGGAAATCGCCCCCTCTCAAGAACGTGTCGCGCCCGCAGCGCTAGACACGCCGTGCAAGGACACCGCCGACCCAACACACTAGGAACTCGTGACCCAACGCTCGTTTACACAAGTTGATTCGGAATCGACAGAGCCCAACCTGGAGAGTGGCGTCCACAACCCACTACCCAACCATTTTCTGCATCGGCTGATAGACGTAGCCGGTGCCTTCGAAGATGGTCATCCGGCGCAGGCCGGTGGTGCGCTTGTAGCCGAGCGACAGGTAGAACGGAACGGCAAATGGGGACGCGGCGACGCGAATGCGCCGGCTTCCCTCGGCGATCGCCCACCGTTCGTACTTCATGACGAGTTGCCGGCCGATCCCTTGCCGGTGCCGGTCGCCACGCACGAATAGACTAGCAAGCCGCATCGTCCGGCCGCGTAGTACGCCGACGACCTCTTCATCCTCTTCGGCGATGAGCACCACTTCCGAGTGGATCGCGTCGACAATCGCCTCTCGATGCGCAGGATCGTCGGAGTTCGCGTGCCGAAACGGACCAAGACGCGCGTCGCGATCCACTGGAGAAAGGTCGGCGAGGTTGTAGCGAGAAAACGTGTCGGCGATCAAGCGTCCGACCGTGGACGCGTCCGTCGTCTCCCGGTACAAGCGGATCGTTGCCATGACGCCGGATTCTGCCGAACCAACGCCGACGGATCAACTGCCTTGATGCGACTTCATTGTCCGCCGCACGGCCAGCGATGAGGACTCCGGTTCGGGGATCGTTTCCAGCACGTCCTCGCTTGAGTTTTCCGCCTGCGTTTCCGTCTTTTCACTCCAGTGCTATATACTCTGCGTATTTTTGAACCGATACGGCGTATCTTTGAACCGATACGGCGTATCTTCAGGCCGATACGGCACGTCGTGGAACCAACATAGCGCCAGTGTGGCACTTGCCGGTCTTGACTTCCGACTGGTTATTCGCGAATATTATCATCGTTTCGACATAGTCGAAGCACGTGTGGAGGGGGCGACCGACCATGACCCGTGCCTACCGCAACAAGTCGATGGATCGAGGGCTTCGCATCCTTGACCTGTTCGATGAAGGAACCGTCCACCTAACAGCATCCGAAATCGCCGCCGCGTTTGAGACCACGCCGGCCACGCTGTATCCAACGCTGTGTACGCTCGTGGATCATGACTACCTTGCCCGCGATGCCAGCAAGCGCTACTCGCTCGGGCTCAAACTCCTCGAACGAAGCGGCCAAGTTCTCGCGCAACTCGACGTGCAACGCGTATCCCGTCCGTACCTTCGCGATCTTGCACGAAGGTGGCAGGCCACGTCGGATCTCGGAATCCTTTATGGGAAAGAGGTTCTGTACCTTGAGCGACGCGTCGGCCACCCCGCAGCAGTCGTGGGTGAAGTCGTCGGGCGACGCGTGCCGCTTCACTGCACGTCGATCGGGAAAGTCCTGCTCGCCTTCCTTCCTCCCGCGGATCGGGAACCGCTGATCGCATCCCTCGATCTTGAGTCGTTTACGCCGAATACGATCGTCGATCCGATCCTCCTCAAGAAGGAACTCGGTCGCATCGCGAATCGCGGCTATGCGGTCGACATGCAGGAGTTCCATTTAGGTAGCTCGTGCGTTGGTGCACCAATCCGCGGACACAACGGGAGTGTCGTGGCGGCACTCAGCCTAATGCTGCCCGTCGGGCCCGATGTGGAACACGAGAACCACAGAAAGCAGGCCGAAGCAGTAGTCGAGACGGCGGACGCCATCTCGAAGGAGCTGGGCTACACAAGCTAGGAAGAACGAGAATGCCGTTACCGTAAGTCAAGCGGTCGCGGAGTCGGGGTTGAGAAAGGCGGGAGCAGCAATGGCGATCTTGTTTGCGTTGGCCGCTGCTGCGTCGTGGGGGATCGCGATGACAATCGCCAAACCCATTCTGCGGTACATGGACCCGATCACGTTCCTTCTCATCCGATGGGTGATTGCCCTCGCTCCCGCTCTTGCGTACGCACTGCTCACGCACAGTCTGGTCATACCCAGCGCGGCCGCCGTTGCGTTCGTCGCCCTCGCCAGCCTGCTGAACGTTATCATCGGCTGGACGATCTACATGCTTGCCAATCTCAGCACGCCTGCGTACCAGGCAGCGACGCTCGCCAGCATCGCCCCGCTGTGGGGCGTAGTGGCAGCAATCCTCTTCCTCGGCGATCCTCTGCGCTGGCAGGTACTCGTAGCAGGGCTCCTCGTCGTCGCCGGCGCTGTCTTCCTCGTTAAGCGAAAGCGGCTGTCTGTTCGTGTCTCGTCGGTCGGCGGTGCGGCGCTTGCTACGTTGGCCGGCATCTTCTGGGGGATCTCGGAAACGGTCCCGACGAAACTGGCCATCCAGCACGGAATCAACTCGGAAACGATGCTCGTCGTTCTCGGATGCACCACGATCGTAGGGATGTCGCTCCTGTCGCCTTTTCTGCGCAAGAAGGTGCCACGACGATTCCAACGCAAGGGACTCTGGCTGGTGGTGCTCTCAGCCGTCTCCGGCGCGTTTCTTGGATGGTTCTTCTGGCTGCAGGGCCTTCGGCTTGAGGATGCGAGCGTGCTTGCGCCAATCCGCGGATCCACGCTGTTGTTCACGTTTGTCTTGTCAGTGATTTTCCTCCGCGAACGTCCGTCTCGCTGGGCGATCCTGGGGGTAGTACTCGTGTTTGGAGGTGTACTGCTGGTCTCGATCGGCGGATGAGATGAATCGAACATCGAACACACAACATACTGCGAATCAGGTTGCGGATATCGCGATCGTCGGTGCCGGCGTCGTTGGGGCGTCGCTGGCGTATGCGCTGAGCAAACTGCATTGCTCCGTGGCGGTGATCGAGAAGGAACACGATGTTGGAACAGCGGCGAGCGCACGAAACTCCGGCGTGATCCACGCCGGTCTCAACTACGCCCCGGAGAGCCTGCGAGCCCGGTTCTGCATGCGAGGACGCGATCTTCTGATGGCGTGGTGTGATGAACTCAATGTGCCGTACGCGGTGTGCGGCAAGTTGATCGTGGCGGCACGCAACGAAGAGATCCCCGGTTTGGAGCGTCTCCGGACGATGGGCGAGGCAAACGGGGTTCCCGACATGGCGTTGATCGATGCCGATGCGGCGGCCCGCCTGCAACCGGGGATTCATTGTGTCGCCGCACTGCACGTTCCATCCAGCGGAATCGTCTCGCCCTACGCATTCACGGTGGCGATGGCTGAGGAAGCCGCGGTCAACGGCGTCACGTTCCACCTGGGATGGGAAGCCAAGCGCATCCGAGTGACGGAGAACGGCGCCGCTGTCGACACACCTCAGGGAACTGTGTCCGCACGTTGGGTCGTCAACGCCGCAGGCATCCATGCCGGTCGGCTGGCGCAAACCATCGATCCGGACGCCCCTGGTCTGTATCCCTGCGTAGGCGAGTACCTGATCCTCGACAAGCAGGCAGGCGAATCCCTTGGCATGTCCGTGTATCCTGCGCCGCCGGTCGGAGGCGCAGGCTTGGGCGTCCATCTGACGCCGACGACGGAGGGCAACGTCCTTCTCGGTCCGTCGGATGAGTACGTCAGCGATCCCGAGCGAACATCGTGCACCGGGAAGACGGCCGATCGCCTCCTCGCCGAAGCGAAATCGATGTGGCCTGACCTTCCGACGAACCTCGTCATCGGGGCCTACGCCGGGATTCGCTCCAAGCGCACGTCGCCGCAGGAGGGCGGATTCGGTGACTTCCTCATCCGAAGAGAGCCCGGCACGCAGCGCGTAATCCACCTGATCGGCATCGAATCGCCCGGACTGACCGCTGCGCCCGCAATCGCCGAGTACGTGATTGAGGAGATCCTCCGCACCGAGGAAGCATGGGAACCGGTTCCTCCCGCGGATCGCGTTCGACGACCGTGGCCGGACCGGTTCGATGAACTCTCCGAAGACGAGAAAGCGCGACGCGTCGCCGAGGACCCCGATCACGGCGACATCATCTGCCGCTGCGAAGGCGTGACCAAAGCGGAGTTCTTGCACGCACTGGGTAATCCGTTGGGCGTCCGTACGCTTTCCGGAATCAAGTACCGCTGCCGTGCCACGATGGGCCGATGCAGTGGAGGGTACTGCCTTCCCCGCATCGTAGAGATCCTTCAGGACGAACACGGCTGGACGCCGGAGCAGTTCACCGTGCGCGGCCCGGACTCCCCATCGTTCGTCGGCCGCTTACTCGAGGAGAACCATGAGTGAACCCGTTTGCAGCACCGTCGACGTAGCCGTGATCGGAGGCGGTCCCGCCGGGTTGGCGGCGGCCGCCGCGGCCGCCCGTGCCGGAGCGAACGTTCTGCTGATCGACCGGAACCCGCAGCTCGGCGGCATCCTGAATCAATGCATTCATGACGGATTCGGACTGCACGCGTTTGGCGAAGTCCTGACAGGACCGGAATTCGCCGACCGCTACGTGCGGCAGGCGATCGGTGCCGGCGTCCGACTGCGAACCCGCACGCTGGTCACCGGGTTGTCCGCAGACGGCGAGCTGGTGTGCAGCCGATACGGAGCACGCGAGACCGTACGCGCGAAGGCAACCGTCTTGGCCATGGGATGTCGCGAGCGAACGCGTGGGATGATTCGCATCCCCGGTGCCCGTCCCGCCGGCGTGTACACGGCGGGAACCGCCCAGTGGCTGACGAACATTGGAAACGTGCGCATCGGCCGACGGATCGTGATCCTCGGCTCGGGCGACATCGGCCTGATCATGGCCCGACGGCTCACGTGGGAAGGGGCCGAGGTTGCCGCCGTAATCGAGAAGCTTCCGTATCCCTCGGGCCTTCCACGGAATATCAACCAGTGTCTACTCGACTACGACATCCCACTTCACCTATCGCACTCCGTAACCTGTATTCAAGGCAGGAACCGCGTCCAAGGCGTTACGGTGTCCCGCTTCGATGAGAACGGCCATGCGGATTCGGGAAGCGAATTCGAGTTGACGTGCGACACGCTGCTCTTGTCCGTCGGGCTCATCCCGGAGAACGAACTCTCGCGGCACGCGGGCGTGGCTCTTGACCGAACGACCTCCGGTGCAGACGTGACGGACGAGTACATGACGAGCGTTCCCGGGGTCTTCTCGTGCGGCAACGTGCTGCACATCCACGACCTCGCGGACTGGGCGGCGGAGGAAGGCGAACGTGCCGGCGTATCAGCCGCTCGCTATGCCGACGGCGGAGTTGTGCGTCAGCTGCAAGACAACGCGTCGATTGTCGTTCGTGCGGGCGCCGGCGTTCGCTACGTGGTGCCTCAACGCATACAGCGTGGTGTCGAGGAGGTCCTCCTGTCGCTGCGCGTCACCGCGCCGCGCGGTCCGACGACGATTCGCGCTGTCTGCGGAAACACCATCGTCGGCGAGCTGCGCCTTCGCAAGGCCCATCCGGCAACGATGGAGCAGATGAGCGTTCGAACGGCGGAGGCAGCCAAAGACCTGGAGGTGATCTGCGAGTGAGCGAACGGATCATGACCTGCATCCTGTGCCCGAACGGATGCGAGCTTCACGTAGCGTGGAACGGCGAGCCCAACGAGCAATCGATCGCCGTCGACGGGAACCTCTGTCCCAAGGGGATCACCTACGCAATCGACGAGTTGACGCACCCGATGCGCACGCTGACTACGTCCGTGCGCGTCCGGGGTGGCGTTCAGCGTCTCGCCAGCGTAAAGACTGCGGCTCCGGTTTCTCGGGACGCGATCGAAGCCTTTCGCGACCAGCTTCGCCCAGTCGTGCTCGATGCACCGGCAGCAATCGGGGACGTCGTCCTTGAGAACGTGAAGGACACCGGGGTCGACGTCGTCGTTACACGCGCCGTCGCCCGGCGGTGCGGGAAGGACTCCGCATGACTGTACATCCGGCCTCGCGTTACCTCCTATCGCCCAAGGTCGTGCTGACCGGCTCGGGGTGTCATCGCGCCGCGGTACCGGACATCGCACAGTTCGGCACGCGGGCACTCGTCCTCGGGGGGTCGCGCGGACTAACCGCGGCCGCTTCATTGCTCGACCAACTGGAGCAGAGGCTCTCGCACGTTCACGTTCAGACGTTCGCCGGCGAGTGCACGACCGCGGCCATCGCCGCCCTAGCGCAGGCGGCGGCGGGGTACGATCTACTCCTCGGCGTCGGTGGGGGCAAGGCGATCGATACCGCCAAAGCGGCCGCCATCGAGGCCGCCGTCCCATGCGTCACGATCCCTACGTCACCGGCGACATGCGCCGCCTACACGCCCCTGTCGATCCTGCACGACAAGCGCGGCGCGTACATCGAGAGCCGCCGGCTGCCCCGTCCGATCGACGTGATGGTCCTCGATCCGGAGCTGATGATCGGCGCACCCAGCCGACTCTTAAGCGCCGGCTGCATTGACGCCCTGGCGCGTGCATGGGACACGCTGCTCGCGGCCCGCTGTGGCGTGCCATCGTCGATGGCGGCGCTCTCCGTTGCCGTTTGCGATCGACTCTGGAGCGGCACGCTACGACCCCTCGCGGCCGTAGCCGTTGAGAACAACCGGACGCAGCGAATCACCCCGGCGTTCACCGCCGCGGTCGAAGCGTGTATCACCGGCGCCGGCTTGGCCGGGCAGCTGGGCGCACGCTTCTTCGGTCGCTCGTTCAGCCACGCGATTGGCTACGCCCTCGCCACCGTCGTGGACAACGCCGCAGTTCTCCACGGAGAGACCGTCGGCCTCGGAGTCCTCGTCCAGTGTGCGCTCGATTCCGAAACCCCGGTGTCGCTGGAACGGATGATCGAGTACTTCCTCACGTTGTCCGCGCCAACGCGGTGCGCCGATCTCGGATTCAGCGATCTCTCGAAAGACGCGGGAGAAGCGATGGCATCGGAAGCACACTCGCTTCTCGACCTTGAGGCAGCGGTCCCCTTTCCGGTGACCGTCGACGACCTGTATCAGAGTCTGCTCGCGGTGGAGCGGATCGTCTCAGGATGAGGCCCGGCGAGTTTCCGCCGGGCCTTCATCCATCAAGCACTGCGCATCTTCGAAATCAATCCGGGCACGGAGTGATGTGCCCTGACTGCATCAACGTTTTCGTCTCTTCCTGCGCGTGATGGATCTTCTCCTCCGCGCTCGCCCGAAGCTCCGCCTCGGTCAACACGCGACGCGCGATCCCCTGTTCGATCGCCTTCAGTCCGACGGCGACCGCCTGATTGATGAACACGTCGGTCTCCATCATGCTGGGCACGATGTACTCCTCGCTCAAGCCGTGATCCTCCGCCGTCTTTGCGATCGCGTACGAGGCAGCAATGGCCATCTCATCGGTGATCGTCTTGGCAAACACGTCAAGCGTTCCTCGGAAGATCCCGGGGAACCCAATCGAGTTGTTTACCTGGTTTGGGAAGTCGGATCGGCCGGTCCCGACGATGCGGGCACCCGCCTCCTTTGCCTCCCACGGCCAGATCTCGGGGATCGGGTTCGCCATCACCAGCACGACGCCGTCGCGGTTCATCCCCTCAACCCACTCGGGACGAATCGTCCCCGGACCCGGTTTGGTGAACGCGATCACGACATCGGCTCCCCGCATCGCCTCCACCGTTCCGCCGTGGATCCCTTCCGCATTCGTCTGTGAAAGCATCTCTCCGCGGTACGGGAACAGCGTTTCCAAGTCCATGTCGCGCGTCAGCACGCTCGGCACCCCGTCGATAAGATCCACAACGCGGATGTTGCCTGCCGGAATTCCAGCCTTGATCATCACACGCACGCCGGCCGCACCGGCCGCGCCGATTCCGAGCTGGGCGATCTTCGCGGAGTCGAGCGGCTTGCCGACCACCTTGAGCGCGTTGATCACGGCGGCGAGAACGATCGACGCCGTTCCCTGCTGGTCGTCGTGCCATACCGGGATGTCGAGCTCCGCTCGCAGCCGATCGAGGATGTAGAAACACTTCGGATTCGCGAAATCCTCCAGGTTCACGCCGCCGAAGCC
>Ga0272442_10008920_pt1 | contig 12622 bp, 15 predicted proteins | sample SSMForm2O_FD_200262 | JGI IMG/M metagenome (GOLD analysis project Ga0272442, IMG submission 200262) | Marine sediment archaeal communities from Little Sippewissett salt marsh, Falmouth, MA, United States - SSM-Form-2O | ecosystem: Environmental > Aquatic > Marine > Wetlands > Sediment ... | reverse complement strand
CTTTTTCGGCATTAACACTTTGAGCATATGTGATCTGTGGGATATTAAGCAGACCTGCGAGTCTTGGTCCAATTTGTCCAGAAAATAGATCAATAGATGCCTCGCCACAAAGTATGATATCGTATTCCCCGATCTTTTTTATCGCCTCTGTCAGTAAGGTAGATACAATATGATAATCGTATTTTTCTGGATATGGGATTAAAATTCCTTCATCTGCACCCATGGCAAGCAGCTCTTTTATCCTTTCTTTGGCATCGGTTGGTCCAACAGTTAAAACCGTTATCTTACCACCATGTTTATCCTTGATTTTTATGGCTTCTTCCATTGCGTTTTTATCAATGTCACTTATCTTTTGCGGTACGCCCTGCAAAATCGGTTTTTTTGTATTGGAGTCGATTTTCATTTCAGAAACGTCCACGACTTGTTTTGCACAAACAATTATATTCATAACTATCTGATCTCCTTATATTTTTTTCTTTTCTTTTTCTAATTCTCTTAGAACCTTCCTCTTTATTTTACCACTCTGGGTTTTGGGAAGCTCCTTAACAAACTCAATTTCCCTGGGATACTTGTAAGGTGCTGCAACTTTTTTTGTATGTTCCTGAATATCCTTTACAAGTTCGTCTGATGCTTTGGTTTTATCGTGAAGAATGACAAATGCCTTGACGATTACACCACGGATGTCATCTGGACTAGCTACAACTGCACATTCTAGTACGTCAGGGTGAGAGATAATCGCTGATTCAACTTCAAAAGGAGAAATACGATATCCACTTGCCATTATAAGATCGTCATCTCTTCCGCTAAACCAAAAATATCCATCCTTATCCTGGTATAGTACATCACCGCTTATGAACCACTCGTTTTTAAAGCTGTTAGAGGTTTTCTCAGGTTTAGTCCAATACTCTTTAAACAGACCTGGGTCGGTTTTTTTGATGGCAAGTAGTCCCGGTTCACCAGGTGGCAGAGGATTTCCATCCTTATCGATAACTGCGCAGGTATGACCAGGCTGAGGGCGACCACATGAACCTGGTTTTATATCCATATCTCTCATATTCGAAAGGTATACCATTATCTCTGTCATTCCAATGCCGTCGTATATTTCAAGATCAAACATTTCCTTCCATTTCTTGATAACTTCAGGATTTAATGGTTCGCCTGCTGAAATACAGTGTTTCAACGAGGAAAGGTCATATTTTTTTTCAGCATCTTTTATGGTTACAAACATACGATAGGCGGTTGGGACTGATGCAAGATTTGTAATCTTATATTTTCCCATTAATTCAAACCAACGCTCGGCGTTAAACTTACCATCATATACAAACATAGTAATGCCCCATCTCCATGGGTAAAGGAAGCCATTACCTAGTGGGAAAATCCAACTTAGATCTCCGGTATGACCTATGATATCATTCTCCTTCGCGTTCTGCCAATAAAGTACACTTGGGTCATTACCAGGGACCCAACGATGTAAATGCACTGCACCTTTTGGATTGCCTGTTGTTCCGGAAGTGTAGCAGAAGAATGCCATATCGGAACTATTTGTATCTTCTATTTTCAAGGATTCTGAGGAATTTTTCATAAGATCGCTATAAGAAAGCTCATCGTCTTTTGCATCATCTACGATTATTACTTGCTCAAGTGTTGGACATTTGTCCTTGATTTTGTCCACTTCTAAAACATATTTTGAGGTTGTAATCACAGCCTTGGAACTGCTATCCTTAATTCGATATTCTATTTCATGTTCCCGAAACATCACGCTGGATGGTATAGGTACGGCACCAATCTTGACACCACCAATAAATGAAATTTGAAATTCAGGAATATTTGGGAGACGAATAAGAAAACGATCTCCCTTTTTAAAACCAAGATTCCTTAAAACGTTACCAAATTTGTTCGAAAGAGATTTCATTTCTCCAAAGGTAAATTTCTTGGAGTTCCCTTTAGAATCCTCCCAAAGTAGTGCTATTTTATCTTTGTTTTTTCCCTCAGCATGTTTGTCAATAACGTCGTATCCGATGTTGTATTTCTCTGGTATGGTCCATTTCCAATTATTAAATTCTTCGTTGTAGGTAAACTTCCCTATGAATATTCCTCCCACGTCTTATTATCTTAGTAGGCTTCCAGCTATGACCATTTTTTGTACTTCGGAGGTACCCTCATAAATCTCAGTTATTTTGGCATCTCTGAATAGTCGTTCAACAGTATATTCTTTGGTATAACCATATCCACCGTGAATTTGCACGGCTTTTATTGCGGCGTTCATTGCTGTTTCAGATGCAAACAATTTGGCCATGGCAGCCTCTTTTGAGAAACGCCCTCCTTTGTCCTTTGTATATGCAGCGTTATAAAGGAGGTATCTGGCAGCCTCTATGTTTGTGGCCATCTCAGCGATCATCCATTGGATTGCCTGGAATTTTGCTATGGGTCGCCCAAACTGTTGACGCTGTTTTGAATATTCAATACTTTCATCGAGTGCCGCCTGAGCGATTCCTACTGCTTGTGCAGCAATACCTATTCTTCCACCATCTAGGGTACTTAACGCGATTTTGAATCCATCACCTTCTTTTCCTAGAAGATTTTCTTTTGGGACCTCCATCTCTTCAAAAATAAGTTCAGAAACCAAGTTTGCATTGATGCCCATTTTATCAAAGATGCTACCAACCTTAAATCCCTTCATGGTATTTTCCACAATAAATGTGCTAATTCCTTTTGTCCCTGCACTTTTGTCTGTTACTGCGAAAACAATGATGATACCTGCTTTAGGTCCGCTGGTAATAAAAGTTTTGTCACCGTTTATTATGTATTTATTTCCTTTAAGTTTGGCAGTTGTCTGCATTGCTCCAAGATCGGAACCTGCATTAGGTTCCGTACCAGCAAAAGCACCGATTTTTTCTCCTTTAGCAAGAATGGGTAGGTATTTCTTCTTTTGTTCCTCAGTGCCATATTTCATTATAGGGTAAGATACGAGAGAGTTATGTACGGAGGCTATCACTCCTGTTGATGCACATTTTCTTGATATTTCCTCAATGACTGTTGCGTAGCTGATTGTATCAAGTCCAGCTCCGCCATATTCGTTTGGAATAAAAATTCCTAAAAGCCCAAGTTTCGCCATTTTTTCAAGTGTTTTAGTTGGGAATTCTCCTGTTTCATCCAGTTCCGCAGCTATTGGTCCTACCTCTTTTTCAGCGAACTCTTGCACCATCTTTTGTATCATTTTTTGTTGATCGTTTAATTCTAATTTCATGGGGGGCTGAATAAAATTCGAAAACATAAAGGTTGCGGTGTGAGTTTTTATAATGTAAACAGGAGAAATGTAAAAAAATAATGAATAATTAAATTATTATGGAGTACGACAATTAACGTTATGTCAATCACTGATAGCAGTGATTCATCTCATTTTTGTTTACGGTTTTTTTCGATTTTTTGTCGTAGTTCTTTCCATTCATCCTGATTTTCTTGTTTCCATTTACTAAGATCTAGAGTCTGTATCTTATTTTCTGTTGATGATTTAAGTTTGTCATTTCGATAAGATGATTTATTGAATCTTTGTAGTGTTGTTATTGGGATGTTTTGTTTATCGATGTTTCCATATTGTGTGCTTTTTTCTTTTGCTGGTAAAATCAGTTTTCCATCTTTGAATCTTGCGCGTCCTACTATTTTTGTATTATCCATGTGATATCATCTACTTGTCGATGTGATTTGTTGTCTTTATATCTTATTAGTAGGCATAAGTCTTTCTGTGATGTGTCAAAATGGAGATATTTTGATAAAAGAAAGAAATATAACAACCTTGCTAATTAAACGTATGATACTATGACATTGGAAAAGGGTCTTGTTCATATATATACTGGTAGTGGTAAAGGGAAGACTACTGCTGCAATTGGATTGGGGGTTAGGGCAACGGGCAATGGTCTTAAGGTTTATATGATCCAGTTCATGAAAGGAAGAAGGTACAGTGAGATAGATGCTCTGGAGCGTATTAAAAATTTTACTGTTTTTCAATCTGGTAGAGATGAATTTGTTTCAAAAGAAAATCCTGAACAGGTTGACGTTGATCTTGCTAGAACGGGTTTTGAGCATGCGAAAAAAATAGTAAATGCTGGAAAACATGATTTGGTTATTTTAGATGAAATAAATGTTGCAATTGATTATAATTTAATTCCTTTAGAAGATGTGATGAAACTTCTTGAGGAAAAACCAGCTAAAGTTGAACTTGTGTTGACAGGTCGCTATGCTGATCCGGAAATTGTGAGAATGGCAGATCTTGTCAGCGAGATACTAGAAATTAAACATCCTTATCAGGGTGGTGTGCAGAGTAGAAAGGGGATTGATTGGTAGTTTTGGGGGAGATTTGTGTGTTTAAAAAAGAGAAATTAAGCCAGATAAAAGAGAAAAGAACTGATTGGGAGAAAAATTATTATTCAAATATTGTGAAAAATCATCCAGAGCGAAAGGGTAAGTTTGAAAATTTATCTGGTACTGAAATTAGGAGTATTTACACTCCAGGGGATATTGCGAATCTAGATTATAACGGTGATGTGGGTTTTCCTGGGGTTTATCCTTTTCTGCGTGGTGTTTATTCGACAATGTATCGTGGTCGTCTGTGGACTATGCGTCAGTTTGCTGGTTTTGGTAGCGCGGAGGAGACTAATGAACGTTACAAGTATTTGCTTGGGCATGGTGAGACGGGTCTTAGTGTAGCTTTTGATTATCCAACTTTGTATGGTTATGATACGGATCATCCTCTTGCTCGTGGTGAGTTTGGTAAGTGTGGTGTTGCCATTTCCTCTCTTAAGGATATGGAGATTTTGTTCAGTGGCATCCCTGTTGATAATGTTACTACTTCTATGACAATTAATGGTCCTGCTGCTATTGTATGGGCTATGTATATTGCTAATGCTGAAAACCGTGGTATTAGTAATGGTGTGATAGGTGGGACGATTCAGAATGATATCTTAAAGGAATATATTGCCCAGAAATCTTATATCTTTCCACCTGAGCCTTCGATGCGTCTTATTGTTGATACGTTTGAGTATGGTTTTAAAAAAATACCTCGGTGGAATACTATAAGCATCAGTGGTTATCATATTAGGGAAGCAGGTTCAACTGCTATTCAGGAACTTGCATTCACTCTTGGGGATGGTCTTGAATATGTGAAGGCTGCCATGAGTCGAGGTCTTGAGATAGATAAATTTGCGCCAAGACTTAGTTTCTTTTTTAATTCACATAATGATTTTTTTGAGGAGATAGCTAAGTATCGTGCTGCCCGTAGAATTTGGGCTAAAGAACTCAAGAAGTTGGGTGCTAGGAAAACTCGTTCACTTTTGATGCGTTTTCATACGCAGACGGCTGGGTGTTCTCTTACTGCTCAGCAGCCTGAGGTCAATATTGTTCGTGTAACGATGCAGGCACTTGCCGCGGTTCTTGGTGGTACGCAATCTTTGCATACTAATTCAATGGATGAAGCACTTGCACTTCCATCTGAGAAGGCGGTGAGAATTGCTCTTAGAACCCAGCAGATTATAGCTGAGGAAAGTGGTGTTACTGGTACAATTGATCCATTGGGTGGTTCCTATTATGTTGAATGGCTTACCGATAAAATGGAAGAAGAAACCTACCGTTATTTTGATAAGGTTGAGAAATTTGGTGGTGTTATACCTGCTATTGAGAAGGGTTTTTTCCAACGTGAAATAGCTGAGAGTGCATATAGGTATCAAAAGGAGATTGATGAAAATAAACGTGTTGTTGTTGGCGTTAATGATTATAAGACGGATGAGGAGCTTTCTATTCCAATTCTTAGGATGGATGAAAAAGGGGAGCAACGTCAAATCAACAGGTTAAAGAAGCTTCGTAAGGGGAGGAATGGATTAAAGTTTGATAGGAATCTTAAACGTCTTAAGAGGGCAGCTGAGGGGGATGAAAATCTTATGCCGTATATCCTTGATTGTGTTCATGGCTATGCTACTCTTGGTGAAACCTGTGATGTTTTAAGGGAAGTTTTTGGGGAGTATAAAGAACCTGCAATATATTGAGGGGGAATGATTAGTTATGGAGAGAAAGATTAGGGTGCTTGTGGCGAAACCTGGCCTTGATGGTCATGATCGAGGTGCGAAAATTGTTGCACGTGCATTACGTGATGCTGGTATGGAAGTGATTTATACTGGTCTACATCAGACTACTGAGATGATTGTGGAAACCGCTATTCAGGAAGATGTTGATGTTATTGCTCTTAGTCTTCTTTCAGGTGCACATATGACGTTGTTTGTGGATGTAACTAAGTTACTTGAGGATAAAGATATGGGTTATGTCTTGGTTGTAGGTGGTGGGGTTATACCTGAAGAGGATATTCCTGCACTTAAGAAAGCAGGTGTTTCAGGTGTTTTTGGACCTGGTACTCCTACTGATGATATTGTTGATTTTATTAGGAAGAATGTGAAAAGATGAATGATATTGCTTCTAAGGTTTTGAAGGGTGATCCTAGATCTGTCGCTAGGTTGATCACACTTGCTGAAAATAGTTTGCCTGAAGGATATCATGCGATGAAAGATATTTATCCTCATACTGGTAATGCTCATGTTATTGGTGTTACTGGTGTGATGGGAAGTGGGAAGAGTACACTTATTTCTGAGCTTACTCATGAATATCGGAAACAAGGGTTAAAGGTTGGTATTATAGCTATTGATCCAACGAGTCCGTTTAGTGGTGGTGCACTTCTTGGTGATAGGGTTAGGATGATGGAGTTGGCTACAGATGAGGGTGTTTTTATTAGGAGTATGGGGACACGTGGTATGCTTGGGGGGCTTACTAGTGCTGTTTATGATGTTGTGGAGATCCTTGATGCATCTGGTAAAGATGTTGTGATAGTTGAAACGGTGGGTGTTGGTCAGGCTGAGGTGGATGTTATAAAGATTGCTGATACTACTCTTGTGATTTTGGTTCCGGGTCTTGGTGATTCCATTCAGGCGATAAAGGCAGGTATCATGGAAATTGCTGATATTTATGTGGTGAATAAGGCTGATAGACCTGGTGTTGATCAGACTGTTGCTGAGGTTGAAAGTCTGGTTGATATTTCATGTTCAAATAGGAATAGAAAGACACCTGTTCTTACAACTTCTGCTAAGGAAAGTAAGGGTATTGTGGAGCTTGCTCAGGCAATCAAAAAACATATAAGTTATCTAGAAAAAAGTAATGAGTTTGAAGCTCAACGCAGGAAACGTTATGAAGCTGAACTGGTTGAAATCATTCGGAAGCGTCTGATGAATTTCATTTTTGATGAATCAACGTTTAAGGTTAAAGTTGAGTTACTCATTGATCAAATCAGTAAGAAAGAGGTAGATCCTTATACGGCTGCAGATGAAATATTAGGTAAGATTTTGAAGTAAAAAAATAAGGTTTTGTGAATGTATGAAATAACAAGATTTCCCAGTTTGTTAAAAGCAATGATTTCCTGTTTTAGTTGTAAATATTGGATGGTTCATGGTGTTAACTTAGTTTATATTGGTGGTATAAGCAGCCCTATAGCCAGTCCTGCTACACCTAGTGCTACAATATTAGAATAGATAGTAAACGGTGGTTCACCTGGAACCGGTGGAAAGACACTATCGAAGGCAAACAACATTATTCCTACGAATCCAGATAGGAAATGAACTAAAAATGGTGCGGTAAACGTGATTTGTATATATAGGGTACTTGTGAGCCAATCTAAACATAAAACAGCTCCTAGACCAATGAGTCCCACAGTGAAAATGTTCCCAGCGATTCTTTTAATTATTGGTAGTCGTCTAAAACCAAAACCGGCACCAAATCCCATACCTCCAATGAATATAGGAACAAAAACAGATACAAAAGGTTCCATTTCAGATCTATTGAAAGGTTTTGAATTATAACTTTCAAGTTTCTCAACATCCATAATATCTTCCAAGGTAGTATTGTTTGGTATGAGTTTGTATTCTTTCAGTATCTCAAGTTTTTCCTCAAATATCTCTTTTGGAGTTAAATTTGATATTTCAGTTTGCATCAGTTTGCCCATCATTTCATGGTTCTCGTCAGATGTCAGGTTTTTTACTGTTTTGTCTGTATCTCCATTTTTCTGAAATTGGTAAACTCTTATTTGTATAGTATCTGGTTTTAATGTTTTTTCTTCAGGATCTTTGATGTTTTCTGTGTTTGTCAATTGATTTTTTGGATCATTCTCTATCTCTACTGATTGTGTGCAAGGGGTTAAGATTTGGGTTAAAACTAGTATTAGGATCATTCCAATACTTGCTATCCATGTTTTTGCTTTCATTTTGCCACTTCTATTAATATATTATACATACATGTTTTAATTTAATATAAATATTTTCGTAAAAATAAACGTCATTTGCCGAATTATTATAATAATTACATATAACAGTTAGTATACAGGTTACATGATTTTAATATAATTAATTACCATAATACATTAAAAATTCACTTATCTTTGTATTTACTTTGTATTTATACTCTTGTGGTTTTGCAGTCCAGCCAATCATTTTGGTCTTTCGAGCCAGCTACTCTGGTTCGAATCCCGATGGCAGCATTTACAGTTATAGTTAAATGCCTCCCATCACATAAGTAAGAGAGTGAACCAATGGGGGTAGATTATTCAAAAAGATTGGAAAGAGCGAAATACCATTTTTTACAATCCAATAGAAGAGATGAAAATAAAAAGAAAATCATAGAGTTCACAGAATATCTTTTAGCAAACGATTTATCACCAGCACGACAGTTAAAATATTTATACACACTCAAGACAATAGAGGGGAATTTTCATAAGACTTTTACAAAAGCTACGAAAAAGGATATTGAAAAATTTGTCAGATGGGTAAATATGTCTGATTATAAATACTGGACAAAAGGAGATTTCAAAATCATCCTAAAGATATTTTATAAGTGGTTACGAGAAGAAGAGGGATATAACTTTAGCAAATATGAATACCCTTCTGAAGTAAAATGGATAAGCACTGGCAAAAAATGAAAATTAATGTCAAGTGACTTAGATGATTGATATAAATAACCTATCGAAAAAATTTGGTATTTTCGCTACAGTTGAGAATCTTAAATTGACTCTGTGTAATATGAGTATGGGAATTTTTGTGTGTGAAATTCAGGTTGATTAAAAATATATTCTTATTCATTTCTAATTGTACAAAATTCTGGCAAAAAATTTAAATATTCAACATTTTTTTTTTATGATAGGTAAGAAAATGATCGATTGGTTATTGATTTCTATAGCAATTTTTATCATATCAATGGTAATAGGAATACTTACTGTAGTTTTAGTTTGTAAGAAGAAAAAGGGAGGAACATACAAAGAACCGAATTACCGTGTTTTTTATAATATGGGAATGGTACTGTTATTCATAGGTCTTGGCTTTATGATTATATCTTTATTATTAGATTATTCATTTATAGTTTCTATTCCAATTTTTGCTATAGGGGTTGTTTATTTGGTAATTGGTTTATCTCGCAAAGATACTTTGAAGAAAAATTAAAACCAATCTATTTTTCCCATACTCATATTACACAGAACCCTTAAATTCCACAAATAAATAACATTGACAAAAACTATTGAAAATAGGTTATTTTGCACTATATAAGTATATCGTGTTTTTATGAAATTCTATAAATCAAAATTAACAGTAAAAATTCAAATAAAAAAATTTGGGAATATATTATCCAAAGCAACCAGCCATTAGATATTTAATGGCGTCCATTTATCCCATTTTTTATAGCTTTTTTTAAGGACAAGTAATGTAGGAATTAACAGAATAGGGCTTGCAAGCATAAGATATGGATCTACTATCGAAGCAATTGTAAAAACAAAAAGCAATGGACAAACAGTGCTAACGTATTGAGCAAATATCTTAGAATTATAAAACAAAATAGTAGGATGAAGACCTGCAAAAAAGATAGTCATAGATAAAGAATAAACAGAGATAGTAACAAATGAAGATAAAGCAGGGATAAACCATTCTAATTGATTCATGCTAATTGCTGCAAAAACAAGTATGACAAAAGAAATAATGCTGATAAGTAAATAACTAATTATTTTGCTCTTAATAATCGTTGAAACCTTGACAGGTAAAAACATATATGGATTAAACGTATCAAAAGCAGTAAGCATATTGTAAATCGATGCGGAAACAATACCCAAAAACACAGCAAAAATCATTATAGCTTTAACTGTTGGAATAATCTCCAAAAAAATATAAAGAAAGAACCAAGTTAGACCTATGGGAAAAAGAAACGAAAAAATTATTTTTCCAAGGCCACCCTCACTTCTTTTCAAATCAAGAAAATCCTTAGCAATATAATAGGAATGCGTACTGAACTTAAACGTATTGGAAAGATCCGTTAAAGAATTTTTATATTGTCTTTTTTTCTCAGGGTAATCAACTTTGAGAAAAAGTAGAGACAAAGTTGATGGTGCAAATACTAAAAACAGTATCAGTAAAAATTTTTTTAAAGATGGATTGTAATAAATTGAGTAGGGAAGCAATAAAGTTGCCATACTAAGGTTATAGTATTTTATAAAAAATACAAAAACAACTACCCCTAAAAGTAATAAAGCAATCAGTAGCTTACTTGAATGAGCATAAAGAGTTGAAAGGAAAAAAACAACTGACAGACCAATAAGAAATGATAGTATTAAAGTTGCACAAACCAATAGCATAGAGGTTGTGTTAACTGGAATAAACAATGATGCAAGTATAAGCCCAAATATTATTGGTACTATCCAAAGGATTACATAATAAATTACATCTTTTATAAGAAAGTTCAAAAAAATAGTTCTTTCAGACACAGGCAAACTTCGTGAGGAATATGCTACAAGGCTTGCCTGACCAAAACGCCGATTCATTATTTCCTTTCCGGCAAGACCAAACGTGCCAATAGTAACACCAAATAATATGAACAAGTAATGAGCAGATTGCAGCATTTGTTTTGTTGTCATAATTGTTTGAATATATGGTAAAAACATTGATGCAATAAAAGTACCAGTGCCAATCATAAGTGGAAAAAACGCAAACATACGATTTCCAAATAGACTTGTATGCAGCCGCCATTCCTCTTTCATCATTATTTTAAGAATTCCAAAAACCATTTTTTATCCTTCTTTTACAAGTTTTAAAAAGAATTCTTCTAGATGTTGTTTTTTCTTTTTCAATTCAGTTATGGGCCCTTGATGTAGCAGCTTACCTTTGTCAATAATTCCAATTTGAGTGCATATTTCTTCAGCGATTTCAAGAACATGTGTTGAAAAAAACACCGTGTTTCCTTTTTTAATATAATCGAGTAAAAAATCTTTTAGTGTTCTCTGAATAATTGGATCAAGATTAATGAGTGGTTCGTCAATAAACGCTATTCGTGGTTCATGCAAGAACGCTTGTGCAACCATTAATTTCTGACGTGTTCCACGTGAAAGATCTTTACAAAGAACGTTTTTTTGATCTTCAAAATCAAGTATGTTGAACCATTTTTCAGATAATTTTTTAATATTGTCTAGTTTTCTGATGCTTCCTACAAACTCAAGGTATTCTTCTGCAGTGAGAAAACTAGGGGGGGTTTCTTGTTCAGGTATTATTCCTACTTGTTCTCTGACCTTAATAGGATCGTTTAAAACATTTACATCTAGGATTTCTGCAGTACCATTTGTTGGTCTGATTTGTCCTGTCAGCATTTTTATCATTGTTGTTTTTCCAGAGCCATTTGGTCCTAGAAGTCCAAATAATTGTCCTTCATCAATTGATAATGTGACATTATTTATAGCTATTAAATCTCCAAATTCTTTTGTTAGATTATTTATGTTTATTACAGTCATCGCTCCCATCTCACAAATTAAAATAAGTATTCCAAAGAAGTTCTTATAAATTTATGTGATTTAAACTCCCAATTTGAGTCACGTCCCCTGCATTTTTACTAGTAAACTGGTATTCACATCTCGTCTCGTCTGGTGAAAGCAAAGATAATTAAATTCTAGTATTATTTATTCTGTAGGAATTAGTTTAGAAACAAAATCATCTAGTTTGATGGAGGAGTTAAATATGGAATTGTTTCATGAATATATGATTGAATATAAAAAACAGATGCAGAGAGGTATTATTATTGAGGCATATAGAGGATTGATGGAGTATATAATGGATTTGAGAACGTATTTAAATAAGAAATATCCTGATTATAACGTTCCAAGCAATATTTATTTTGGATATATGGATATGACATATTTTTCTTTCTTTCCAGAATCATTAAAACGTCGAAAATTGAAAATTGGCATAGTTTTTATTCATGAAACCTGTAGATTTGAAGTTTGGTTATTTGGATATAATAAACAGGTTCAAACAAAATACTGGAAATTGATTAAAGGAAAAAATTGGAATAAATACCGTATTGTTCCAACTACAAAAGGTTTTGATTCAATTGTGGAGAATATTTTAGTTGACGATCCAGATTTCAGTGATTTAGATAATCTAATAAAGCAAATAGAGAATGGGGCTTTGAAATTTATTAAGGATGTTGAGAACTTTTTATATAAACATGATAACTGATCAACAGGAGAAAACCTGTATTTTTTACCGGTAAAAATGCGTTCGAATCTCTT
>Ga0272442_10008919_pt1 | contig 12624 bp, 7 predicted proteins | sample SSMForm2O_FD_200262 | JGI IMG/M metagenome (GOLD analysis project Ga0272442, IMG submission 200262) | Marine sediment archaeal communities from Little Sippewissett salt marsh, Falmouth, MA, United States - SSM-Form-2O | ecosystem: Environmental > Aquatic > Marine > Wetlands > Sediment ... | reverse complement strand
CCTTGACGGGCCGGAGAGCTTCAGCGGTTATGTTGCCAACGTAATCATTTCGGAAAACCTGTTCAGGGCGTGCCGGGATCTCGGTATAACAAACCTTGTGCTCGCATCGACCGGATCGATCTACAATGAGCAGCGGAATAAGCTGCCCTTTAGGGAAACCGAAACTGTTTACCCTGCGGGATTCTACGCGCTCAGCAAGCTGGCGGCCGAGAAGCTCGGGGTCATTTACGGCTTGCGGATAAAGTCCCTGCGCATAGCCCGGGTGCTCGGATGGCATAGGCCGGACCGCTTCATGCTCATGACCTTTATTAAAAACGCCCTTGAGGGTAGGCCGATCACGGTGTACGGAACGGGTTCGGGCAGACGGGAGTATCTCTACGTCAAGGACGCGATCCGCGCCATAGAACGGGCGCTTGAAAAACCGGATGCATGCGGGATTTACAACATCGGATCGGGGCGGAACGTGCCCGCCGACGAACTGGCCGTGCTGATAGCCGACGTACTGGGAAAGGGAAAATCGGAAATCCGTTTTGACGAAAACAGGGACGAGGACCGCTCGAACTTTATCATGGACTCCACAAAGGCCCTGCGGGAGCTGGGCTGGAAACCGGATTTTAATATGCGGCAGGCCCTCGTGGATATGAAAGACGACAGGGAACATATGTCCATGTTCCTGAACGGATAATGTCGCGGCTCCTGCTCTGTCTTAAAATAGATTGATTGCCGGGCTTTCCGAATTAAATAATACGCGGGGAATGAAGGAGACAAGTTACACAGTGGATCGTATACCCTTTAACAAACCTTATTTCACGGGCAGGGAAACGGAATACATCGGGGAGGCCATTTCCCGGGGGACCGTTGCGGGTTGTGGTGGATTTACGGATCAATGCACCCGTTTCTTCGAGGACAGGTACGGGTTCGGCCGTGTGTTTCTCACCACCTCGTGCACGAGCGCCCTGGAGATGGCGGCTCTCCTCCTTGAAATCAAAGCGGGGGACGAGGTCATTATGCCCTCGTACACCTTTGTTTCCACTGCAAACGCCTTTGTATTACGCGGAGCCAATATCTTGTTCGTTGACTCCACCGGCCGCTCTCCCCACATGGACGTAGAACGCCTGGAGGAGCTGATTACGCCGCGAACGAGGGCTATTGTTCCCGTGCACTACGGCGGGGTTGGGTGCGACATGGAGCCCATTACGGCGCTTGCCCAAAAGCACGGCCTCACCGTGGTGGAGGACGCCGCTTCGGGCATCGATTCGTTTTACAGGGACAAGCCGCTCGGCAGCATGGGCCGGCTCGCAGCGTTCTCTTTCCACGAGACCAAGAACATCATATCCGGAGAAGGAGGGCTCCTCGCGATCAACGACGAGCGCCTGTTCCGGAGAGCGGAAATTTTGTGGGAAAAGGGAACGAACCGGGCCGCGTTCATGCGGGGGGAGACGGACCGGTATGTCTGGATGGAGGCGGGCTCGTCTTTCTCGCCTTCGGATATATCTGCTGCCTGCCTGTGGGCCCAGATTGAGAAAATGGATGAAATAAAATCAAAACGAATGAAGATCTGGGAAAAATACCGGGAAGAACTGAGGCCCCTGGAAAACGAAGGGCGAATCCTGCTTTCCCGCATTCCGGATTACAGCATGCACAACGCACATCTGTTTTATCTTCGATGCGCGAACGGAAGGGAACGTGACGGGCTTATTCGATTTCTGGACAAGGCGGGAATCAAGGCGGTGTTCCACTATCTTCCCCTTCATAAAAGCCCTTTTTACCGGGACCGGCACGACGGGAGGCCGCTTCCCGAGAGCGAGGGGTGGGCGGAGCGCATGGTGCGGCTCCCCCTGTTCTGTGGAATGACCGGCACCCAGGTCGACAGGGTGGTGGAAGGGGTGCTTGACTTTTTTTCTTTGAACGGCTCATAGCCCGGGAGCGGGGACAGGGGAGCGTATTTACATGAGACTTATGTCTTTCTTCACCGGATTTTTCAGGGAAGAGAAAAAGAGCCGTATTCTTGCGCTCGCCGCGCTCCTCTGCATCATTATCGGTGTATCGTGCTTTCTGCAGTTCTCGTACGACAAGCTCCAGCAGGACGATTATTTTCACATACGGCTCGCCGAAATGATGCGGGAGGACGGTCTGATCAGGGAGTTTCCCTGGCTGAGCCATTCCGCATACAGGGAGAACTTCGCGGACAACAAGCTCCTCTATCGCCTCATTCTCATACCCTTTACCTTCGGAGACCTCATATTAACCGGCAAGCTGGCCGCGGTCCTGCTGCTGGCCGTGCTCGGGGCATGTTTCATGATATTTCTCCCAAAAAACGACATTTCCTATCCCCTGTTCTGGTCCCTTCTGCTCGTTTTTTCGAGCAGGACGCTTCTCATCAGGCTGCTCTCGGTGCGTCCCATATCGCTGGGCATACTCATGCTTCTCGTGGGAACGCACCTCCTCCTGAAGGAGAAGTACGTGTGGCTCACACTCCTGGGGTACCTCTTCGTTCTCACCTACGGGACCTTCATTCTGTTCATCGTCATGACCGCGGTCTACGTGCTCTCCTACCTGATCTACTACGGAAGGTTGAAGCCGGGGCCCCTTCTTTATTCACTTGCCGGTACCGCGGGAGGGATTGTTATCAATCCCTATTTTCCGAAGAACATCAAGCTGCTTGTCACGGCTTTTCTGAGGGGGAGCGTGAGACGAACCGGTCTTGAGCCGAATTTGGAATGGCTCCCCCCTATCTCGTGGAATTTTTTCATGGACGTATGGCCCGTGCTCCTGGTGCTCGCTGCCATACTCTTGCTTACGCTGAAAAAGCGGGAGAAGCTTGGGTTCGCCCCGTTTTTTCTCTTCTTTCAGAGCGCGGTCTTCCTCGGGCTCTACTTCAGGGTATTCCGGGGCATCGATCAGTTCGTTCCCTTTGCGCTCCTTTTCGCGGCATTCGCCTTTTCCGAGCTGAAAATTCGTATTCCCCGTCCGGCACGGTACCTTCTCTTCATTTTACCCCTGGTACTCCTGTGTATCAATGGCTATGCGGTGTACCGGTCCTTCCAACAGGTCGAGATGATCGACAACCGTGGGAGCGCCCTGTGGCTGAAGGAGAACACGCCTGAAAAGAGCCTCGTTTTCGTTTCAAATTACGGGGCCTTCCCCCAGCTCTTTTTCTACAATACGCACAACGTATATACCTCCGGGCTTGATCCCAATCTCATGAAGGAGTACGACGAACGGCTCTACTCGCTCTTTGAGGACGTGATATGGCTGAGAAAGAACCCCCATACAGTCATAGGCGACGAATTCGGCGCGCGGTGGGTGCATGTCGAGAAGATTGGGAAGAACATGCGCCTCTACGAGCACCTGAGCGGGAATCCCTACGTTTACAGGAAGATGTATGAGGACGATTTTTCCGCCATTTTTTTACTGCGGGAGAGGAAAGATGTGAATTAAAGCGAGGGAAAGTTAAAAGGGCTAAAATAAATCAGATATATATTGACAGATTTTCACGATAGTGGGATAGTAATTAGTGTAAAGAGGGGAGAAGTGCATCCGTCGGTAAGGGAGATTGAATTTTACCCCTGGTAAATTACATGTTAATAAAAAGGGCGTAAAAGGGGATGGATCATGGGAAAGAAAAGCACTCTTTTATTTTTTCTTATTTCAATAATGACAGCCTCGCTTCTGCTTTTTTCCTGCTCGGGCGGGGGAGACGGTGACGGCGATGAAGCGCCCCCGGAAGAGGAGGCGGTGTTCACCGGCGCCCTCGTTGTCAGAACCCTGGGCGACCTGCCCGAGCCGAGCGATGAGAACGCGGGGCAGCTCTACTTCGTCATCAACGAGGGCAAGTTCTACTACTCCAACGGCTCGGAGTACATTTACGTCGACCTCTCCGGTCCGGCCGGAACCGCCGGCGATGCAGGAGCCACGGGCTCGTCCATAAACTGGCTCGGATCACTCACCTCGGCTCCAGCGAATCCGCAGGTGAACGACGCCTATTACAACAGCTCCGATGGGATCGCGTACCTGTGGGACGGCGATTCCTGGGAGGTGCTGGCACGGGACGGGGAGAACGCCATAAGCCTGAACGAGAGCGGCATGATCGGTCCGGGAGAGGCCCTGGTGCTCGATCACAACCTGGACAGGGATGACCTGACCTTCTCCGGGCAGTTCGTCAAGAACAGTTTCCTCTACGACTACTCCGAATACCCGGATCTTTTCGGCGAGGTTTTTCCCAGGGCGGAGGAGGACTTTGTTTTCAACTTTTCCAGCTCCAATAATGCGCAAACGGCGATCACGAGAACGGGTGTCAACGACATGGTGCTGGCCTATACCTGGGATTACGGCGGCGTCGCCTACGCGTATCTGGATGTTTACGCCTACGACTCGCAATCGCTCGGGTGGGAGCAGTCAGGCGACACCATAAAACTCGGGGAAGCGGACCAGGCAATGTACTCCGGCAAGCCCGTGGGGCTCACCACGCTGACCGATGGGAAAATCGCGGCCGCGTATTGTGCCCAGGAAGGCGGGATCGGCGTCGGGGATTACTACTTCTACTACGACATCTTCACCCCGGGCGGCACCACCCCGGCTTATTCAAACAGGGTATACGGGACTGACAAGGACCACACAGAAATACTGGACGTTGGAACACTGGAAGGCGGCAACTTCGTCGTGGCCTACGATTCCTGGAACGGCTTAGGTTATTACGGGTACTTCAACGTGTACTACGGTTACGGCGATCCGGTTACTATACAGGATATCCTTTCCCCTGATTTCTCAGGGCAATACGCCAATAACCTCTCTGAGATTGCGGTCGCGCCCCTGAAAAACGGGAACTTCGCGGTTGCCTACAACCAAAACGGGGCGAACGGTTATTTCGATGTGTACCGTCCGAACGGATCTTACGGATCCCAGACCACGACCATACAGTTTGTGGCAGCCGCCACGACCCAGCATATTAATGTTGCGGGACTGAAAAACGGTTCCTTTGTTATCGGCTACAGTGACGGTTCGAAGGGGGAATTCGTCATATACAACAACGGGGATCCTTCACTGGTATCCCCTCCCGTACAGATCGCGGGTCCCGTGACCTTTTACGAGGGATCAACGGAAGAGCTGGAGATAGTCTCCCTTGCGAGCGGCGATTTCGTCATCCTGATGGAGTATTCCGTCGGTGAGGGCTCTTACGGCATATACAAGGTCTACGATGAAGGCGGCAACTTCACGGGCGACTCCGGGCAGTTCTACGATAACTACCCCGCGAACATATCCGCGGCCGAGCTGCGGGACAACAGCTTCGGTGTTTTTTACATCGACGCGGAGGACGGGCTCTATGAAAGCTATTTCAACGTGTACGCGGAGCCCGTGCTCCTCCTGGAAAGGATCGACGAGGACACGGTCAGGCTCTGGAACTACACGGACGAGACGCTTGAGCTGATTCTCTCCGTGAACCAGTAGGGGTCCCATCCTTAATTGCGGATAAATAAAAGAGGGCAGAGTGGTCTGCCCTCTTTTTTCATGGGGCGTCATGGCGGGACTCGACTTTTTTCTACAAAGAAAACGGCTGCTCAGATATATTGCCCTCATCGCGGTAACGGTCTCGTGCCTGAGCGCGGTCCAGTTCACGTACACGGGGTACCAGCAGGATGACTGGTACCACATACGCGCGGCCGAGATGCTGCGGCAGGACGGGATACGGCGCGATTTTCCCTGGATGGCCCGCTCCATCCTGAACGAGAACTTCTGCGACCTCCATTTCCTGTACCACGTGCTGCTCATTCCCTTCACCTTCGGCAACCTCATGATCACGGGAAAGATCGCGGCCGTGCTCTTCGCCGCGGGGGCCGTGGTGATTCTGTGCCGCGTTTTCGAGATACACAAAATTCCATTCCCCCTTTTCTGGTCTCTTCTCCTTTTCGGGAGCCTGTCCTTCCTCCTGCGCATGCTGGCGCTGCGACCCATTTCGCTCTCCGTGATCTTCCTCGTCCTGCTCTTCCACCTGCTTCTGCGGGAGAAGTATATATGGATTCTACCGCTCACCTACTGCTTCGTGCTCTCGTACAGCGCGTTTCCCGTATTCTTTATCGTGGTCCTGGTGCATGGAGCGGTGTACGCCGCATATCACCGGCGGCTGGAGTGGAGGCCCGTACTCTACTGCTTCGCCGGAACCGCGGCCGGGCTCCTGCTCAATCCCTATTTCCCCGCCAATCTCAGGGCGCTCTGGGTGCAGGACGTGCTCCAGCTTCTCCCGGGTCAGAGTGTGGAGCTGTCGGCCCAGGTCTTCCCCCTGGACACGTGGAGCCTGTTTATAAATTCGTGGGCCGTTTTCGGCGTTCTCTTCCTGGTCCTGCTTTTTTCTTTCAAGCGCGGGCGAAAATCGTCGTTCGCCCCTGTTTTTCTCTTCGCACAATGCGCGATCTTCCTGCTCGTTTTTCTCAGGGTTCCCAGGGGTATCGATTTCTTCATTGTTTCCGCCGTGTTCCTCGGTGCATTCCTGTTTCAGGGAGAGCAAATTTCGCTGTCCCCGGTGGTAAAGGCCGCTGGGTGCGTATTCCTGGCGTGCATGATTGCGGTCAATGGTTTCCAGGCTTACGAAAAGTTTCGCGTGGTGGAAAAGGTGCGGAACGAGGGGAGCGCACTGTGGCTTAAAAACAACACGCCCGCTGGGAGCGAGGTCTTTCTCTCAAACTACGGGGCCTTTCCCCAGCTCTTCTACTACAACCGGCACAACGTGTATACCTTCGGTCTCAGCGGTATTTTCATGTACGCCCAGGACCGGAAGCTCTACGGCCTCTACCTGGACACGATCAACCTGAGAAGTGATCCCTACCCGATCATAAAGAATGATTTCGACGTTCGGTGGATTCACGTGGAGAACGTAACCAGGAGCATCGCGTTCTACCGGTATCTCAGGAATAATCCCCGTCTCTACGGGATGGTCTACCAGGATGAATTTTCCACCGTATTCGAGGTGCACTGAGGAGAAGAACGGGCATGGCCGGCATGGAACACACCACCATACTGGGATGCGGAATGGCGGGGCTCGCGGCCGGCTACTATTTGAAACGCCGCGGATTTCCCTTCACCATTTACGAACGAACCCACCGCGTGGGCGGCAACTGCGTCACCTTCGAACACGGCGATTTTTCCTTCGATTCCGGGGCCCATCGGGTGCACGACGTGGACGAAACCGTGACCCGCGAACTCAAGGAGCTCCTCGGAGACGAACTCTTCAGTACCGCCGTACAGAGTTATATATTCTGTCAGGGCGATCTCATCCGGTTTCCCCTGTCCCCGGGAAACCTGATCCTGCGGCTCGGTCCATCCGTATTCATGAGGGCTGCGCTCGAGGTGGCCGGAGGAAGCCGAGGAATAAGAACGGAGCCGAAAAACTTCGCGGAGTTCGCGATCAAGGCGTACGGGCCAACGATCGCAAAAACTTTTCTCTTGAACTATTCCGAGAAACTCTGGGGGGTGCCGTGCTCGGAGCTTATGGCCTCGATCGCGGGAAAGCGGCTGCAGGGTATTGACCTGAAGTCGTTTGTAACCGGATTCCTCTCCGCGCGTGCGCGGGGAGGGCACATGGAGGGGCCGTTTCTCTATCCGAGTAGCGGTATAGGGTGCATAGCGGAACGGCTCGCGGATTTCTGCGGACGGGAGCGTATAAGAACGGGATCGAAAATAACGAGTATCATACATGACGGCGGGAGCATAACCGGGGTCGAGATGGAGAATGACGAGGGGAATCACGCAGAACGAACGGAAAGGGTGATAAGTACCCTCCCATTACCCCTGTTCGTGGAGATGCTTCGCCCCGAACCTCCCGCACCGGTGCTCCGTGCGGCCAGGGGCCTTCGGTTCAGGAACATGGTACTGGCCTGCTTCCTGCTGGATCAGGAGCGGGTCACAAGGGCCGCCACGGTTTACTTCCCGGACCCGGAATTTCCCTTCACGCGTGTTTACGAGCCGAAGAACCGCAGCGATTTCATGGCCCCGGACGGCAGGACATCGCTCGTTCTGGAGATACCCTGTTTTTCGGATGACCCCGTTTTTCGGATGAAGGACGAAACGGTCATCGAAACGGTGCTGTCCCATATGGAGCGGATCGGCTGGATCAGGAAGAAGCGGATTCTGGATGCATGCGTGCATAGGATGGAGTACGCCTACCCCGTATTGGAAACCGGTTCGGAGGAGAGAAAGAAGATCGTCCTCGATTATTTAAGAAGATTTTCCAACCTCAGGCTCTCGGGAAGGGGAGGGCTCTTTGTCTACGCGTGGATACACGACATGATGCGGCGCGGCAGGGAGATCGCCGAAACCTTTCCCAAATAATAATTATATAAATCTCTTGAATTGGTTTTATCCTTTTTTTCATCCCGTTTATTTCAATAAGTAAACTCACTGTATTGATATGTTTGGGGAAAATCGGGGTTTTTAAAAGTGTTGTATCCATATGATTTTGTTTTATGATTATAGGACGGTTTGAGCCTTTAAGGATAAGCCAGGCCTTTCAGAAAAAAGGGGGAGTAAATATGAAGCGCGCCGATAACGGTAAAGCGGTCAACCTGGAGTCGGAGGTCTTTCAGCCCGGTAAGCATGTTATTGATCATGCACTCATCAAGGAGTACGAGAAGCTCTACGCACGTTCGATAGAGGACCGGGAGGGGTTCTGGGCCGAACAGGCTGAAAACCTGGAATGGTATAAAAAATGGGACAAAGTCCTTGACGACGGGAATCCGCCCTTCTACAAGTGGTTCACGGGCGGGAAAATAAACATAATCCACAACGCCATAGACCGGCACCTGGAAAACTGGAGGCGGAACAAGCTCGCTTTTATCTGGGAAGGCGAGCCGGGCGATCTTCGTTCTTATTCATACTACGGCTTGAACAGGGAAGTTACCAGGTTCGCGAATATACTCAAGAGCATGGGAGTGAAGAAGGGCGACATCGTAACCATATACATGCCGCAAATACCGGAGCTTGCCTTCGCTATGCTCGCGTGCGCCAAGATCGGGGCGGCCCACTCAGTCGTTTACGGAGGATTCAGCGTGGAGGCGCTTGCCGAGCGGATTATGGATGCGGACAGCCACGTGCTCCTCACCGCCGACGGGGGATGGCGGAGGGGAAAAATCATTGATTTGAAAATCATCGCGAACGAGGCGATGATGCGCACCCCGACCATAGAGGTTTGCGTGGTCGTGAAGCGTACGGGGCATGACGTTTACATGGAGACCGGAAGGGATTTCTGGTACCACGATTTGCTGGAACTGCCGATCGCAAATGCTTCCTGTGAAACCGAGGAGATGGACGCGGAGGACTTCCTCTTCATCCTCTACACCTCCGGAACGACGGGGCGGCCGAAGGGCATGGTGCACACGCACGGCGGTTACGCGGTCTACACGGGCACCACCCACAGGATGGTGTTTGATATACGGGAGGAAGACCGCTGGTGGTGTGCGGCGGATCCCGGCTGGATCACGGGTCACAGCTACATCATATACGGTCCTCTTATTAACGGGAGCACGATCTTCATGTACGAGGGGGCGCCGAACCATCCATTCCCCAATCGATGGTGGCAGATGATAGAGAAGTACGGCATTACGATCCTCTACACCTCGCCCACGGCGATTCGCGGGCTGATGCGGTTCGGGGACGCGTGGCCGAGCCGTCACAACCTGGAAAGCCTCCGCCTTCTGGGGAGCGTGGGAGAGCCGATAAATCCGGAGGCATGGCGCTGGTATCACAGGATCATCGGAAGGGAGAAATGTCCCATCATCGACACCTGGTGGCAGACGGAAACGGGCGGCTTCATGATCACCCCCCTGCCCATAACGCCGCTCAAGCCGGGATCCGCGACAAAGCCCTTCTTCGGGAACGAGGTCGCGGTCGTTGACGACAAGGGAAAGGAGCTCCCTGCCGGTGAAGAGGGGAAGCTCGTGATCAAATCGCCGTGGCCCGGGCTTGCGCGGACCATATACAAGAACTCGGACCGGTACCGTGAAATTTACTGGGATGATTACAGGAAGCAGGGGTGGTACAAGACGGGGGATTCAGCGCGAATGGACAGGGACGGTTATGTATGGATTATAGGCCGGATCGACGATGTCATAAAGGTGAGCGGGTACCGGCTCGGTACAGCGGAAATAGAGAGTGCGCTCGTCAGTCACCCCGATATTTCGGAGGCCGCGGCCATCGCGCTTCCGCACGATCTCAAAGGACATGCCATCCATACCTATGCCATACTAAGGGCCGGGCTTTCCGGGAGCAAGGAGCTCGAGGAGGACGTGAAGCGTCACGTGAGTCATGAGCTTGGCCCCATAGCCCGGCCGGAGTCCGTCACGTTCGTGGATTCTCTGCCCAAAACCAGGAGCGGCAAGATCATGCGGCGGGTGCTGAAGGCGCGCGCTACGGGGCAGGACGAGGGCGATTTGACGACTCTGGAGGAATAGGCGGATAACCCGGCACTCCATCGAATAGACCGTTTTTGGTTGCCACAATATATATCGGTGCTATAATTATCAACTCGGAAATAAATTAAACATGCCTTTTAATAGAGTTCAGGCTTGGAGCCGATGAAAAACAGCTTCATCTCGATTGATCTGGGAACGACGAATATCAAGGCCGTGGTTTACGACGGCTCTTTTCGCGAAGCCAGTTCCGTTTCCATAAAAGTCAACTACGACAGGAAGGGGGATTTCGTCGAATTCGACGCCGAGGAGTACTGGCACGTGTGCGCCCGCTGTATTCGAGAGGCCCTCGTATCCTCCGAACTGGATCCCGGCTCTGTCGCGTCCATAGCGCTCACGGGCCAGGCCGAATCGCTCGTGGTACTGGATCGGAAAGGCCGGCCGCTGCGAAAGGCCGTTTCATGGCTCGACGAGCGCTCCAGGGAGGAGTGCGATATCATCAGGAGAGAGTTCGGCGCGGACGAGGGTTATCAAATCACAGGACTCCCGGACGTGGTGACGACCTGGCCCGTCACGAAGATGCTCTGGATAAAGCGGAACGAGCCTGGCCTCTTCGGCCGCGCGTACCGGTACCTGCTCATAAAGGACTACATCATTTTTAAAATGACGGGCCTGTTCGTGTCGGAATACTCTGTGTGCAGTTTCACCTATTACTTCAACATCGTTGAGAAGCGGTACTGGCGCGGAATACTGGATTTCATCGGGATCGGGGAAGATCAGCTCCCCGAGCTCCTGGAGCCGGGAAAGAAGGCGGGCCCGGTTTCAGCTGAGGCGGCTCGGGAGCTCGGCCTGCCGGAGGGCGTGAGCGTAAACACGGGCGCACTCGATCATTTCGCCGGAATGGTCGGGGCCGGGAACATCGCGGAGGGGGGCCTGAGCGAAACCACGGGCACGGTCATGGCGATCGCGACCCTGATAAAAAAGCCCCTGATCAACGAGTTCAGGCTCCACTGCCACTGCAGCGCGATACGTGGAAGTTACGCGCTCCTCCCCGTGTGTGAGTCCGGGGGAATATCCCTGGAGTGGTTCAGGGACAATTTTTATCCGGGAACGGATTTCAGCAAGATCAACGCGGACGTTGAGGCCCGGATAGAAGAACCGAACAACGTTATCTTCCTTCCCTATCTTACCGGGGCGAACTCGCCCGAATTCAACCAGGACGCGGCGGGTGTATTTTACGGGCTGAAGATCAGGAATAATAAAGCCGATCTCGTCCGCGCGGTCATGGAGGGGATCGCGTTCCTTTTACGGAAGAATATCGATCACATGGCCCGCATGGGTATCTCGGTCGACACCATCGTGTCCCTCGGAGGAGGGTCCAAGTCCGAGGTCTGGAACCGGATGAAGGCGGACGTCACGGGGAAGAAGATCATGATCCCGGAGAACGGGGAGGCGACCTCGCTGGGCGGAGCCATGCTCGCCGCAGTGGAAGCGGGTATTTTCAGGGACCTGGAGGAGGCGTCGTCGCGGCTTGTGCGGTTTTCCGATGTTTATGAACCGGAAAAGCGAGGGGATTACGAAAGAAACTATGAAGTCTTTTCGGAGCTTTATGAACGGCTGAATCCGCTTTTCAGGAAAACAGCCGGATTATAGCCGACCGATCGGGATTGTTCATAATCCAATGGAACGGGGGAGCGAATACATGAGGTTCAGTAACAGGGTCGTTTTCATCACCGGAAGCACGCGCGGAATCGGAAGGGGCATCGCGGACGCCTTCGCGCTTGAAGGCGCGACGGTCGCGATAAACGGATCGAAAGCCGACGCCTGCGAGCGGGTCTCCGAGGAGATCAGATCGCGGGGGGGCAGGAGCCTTGCGGTTCATGGTGACGTTTCGGACGGAGAGTCGGTGAGGAATATGTTCGGGAAAATAACGGACGAATACGGAAGGCTCGACGTTCTGGTAAACAACGCGGGCGTTATATACGTGGCGAACTGCGTGGATACCACGGACGAGCAGTGGGATAGAACGTTCGCCGTAAACTGCAGGGGTGTTTTCCTCTGTTCGCGGGAGGCCGCGCGAATAATGATGGAACAAAAGTCGGGGCGCGTCGTGAACGTGGCGTCTCAGATGGGGAAGACGGGGTGGGCGCTCTACAGCCACTACTGCGCGTCGAAATTCGCGGTTGTCGGCTTTACGCAGTCGCTCTCCCGCGAGCTCGCGCCGTAC
>Ga0272442_10008917_pt1 | contig 12627 bp, 10 predicted proteins | sample SSMForm2O_FD_200262 | JGI IMG/M metagenome (GOLD analysis project Ga0272442, IMG submission 200262) | Marine sediment archaeal communities from Little Sippewissett salt marsh, Falmouth, MA, United States - SSM-Form-2O | ecosystem: Environmental > Aquatic > Marine > Wetlands > Sediment ... | reverse complement strand
AACGTAGCGCTTTACTGCGGCATCTTCGACGGAACGGGTGCTATCTCAAGAGAGAAGGTGGTGCGCATTCTCTGTGGCTCAATCCACAGACAGGGAATATTGAGGCCGTACCTCGCCATTCAGAGATCCCGGACAGTCTTGCTCGAAAGATCTGCCGCGGTCTCTCTGTGTCTGAAATCGGCAAGGGATAGATGATGCCTTTGTGGCCCATTCACGATTGTAATAATGTCAGGAAGCTGATTGGATGGAGTGTCTTCCTTCTATGAAAACGGTTTTTATTGATTCGATGGGATTTTTATTCCTAACCGCAGTGATCCTTCTTGCCGGCGGAGGGCGAAGTATGTCCGAAAAAGCGTACAAACCCAAAGAGATGAACGAGATGCTCGTGATCAACGAGGACAACAGTCACTTCTTTGGAAGTCGGACTGAGGATCAGATGACTCTGGAGGGACTTCACGCCTTTGTGAATCAGTATGCCGACACCTGCGTGACCCACCTGTTTCTCTGTCCCAACGCTATGCGGGCCAGCTTTCGAAGCGAATCGCGGGATGCCATCTGGGATCCTGTGAACGGCGTAGAGCCCGAGCATAAGTGGCCCAAGAACGCCAAGCTTCTCCATGAGAGGGGACTCGACCCCTATTTCGTTTGGATCGAACGATGCAGGGAACGGGGGATCTCGCCTTGGCTCACGCAGAGGATGAACGACATCCATAGCGTGGACGAGAGGGACAATTTTATGCATTCCACGTTTTGGAGGGAAAATCCCGAGTATTGGCGGGTGCCGGAGGGATCGGCTTCTCCATGGCAGAATCGCGCCATGAACTACGCCCACCCAGAGGTCCGCGACCATCAGATGGCCTTTGTGAGGGAGCTTTTGGATAGATACGACCCGGATGGCATTGAACTCGACTGGATGCGGTTCGGGTACCACTTGACTCCTGGCAAGGAAGACGAGGAAGGACCTATCCTTACTGCCTTTGTGCGGAAGGTGCGAGAACTCACCGTGAAAGCCGGTGAGAAGCGGGGACATCCGGTCCTTCTCAGTGCCCGTGTGCCTGCCCATCCGGACGCCGCCAAGGGACTCGGCATGGACGGCGTGCTTTGGGCCAGGGAGGGACTGGTCGACCTTCTTGTTCCGTGTCCCTTCTGGAGTTCTTCCGACTTCGACATTCCTGTGGAGCTCTGGTTGGAAAGATTGGGAGATGCTGCGTCTCGCGTGGAGGTGGCTCCCGGCATCGAGCACAATGCCAGGCCTTGGCCGGGAGGCAAGGCGGTCGGGAATGATCTGGCTTCCTTGGTTGGGTTTGTGGTCTCCTCTCGGTATCGAGGAGCGAAGAGCCTTTATCTTTTCAATTGGATGGATTCGGAAACGAGGCCAGTGAGTTCATCGCAGTATGGCACCCTTTTGACGCAGGGACTGGGACCGAAGACCGTGCTATCCAGTAGAAGACGTCATCCTGTCTGTTACAGGGACACAGTGCCGCCAGGGGTGTCCGCCAACGTGCGGCTGCCCATAGACTCTCTGTCCGGGGAGAAAGTCGCCATTCCCATCGGCCCTAAGCCGACGACGGGTGAAGCGTTCCTAGTGCTCGGGCTTGCGAAGAAAGAGGATGCTGCTTTGGCGAAGATAGCGGCTTTTCTGAACGGACAAGAACTTGTCCGAGCTGGTGATATTGCGGATTTGTCCGCCATGGGCGGTTCTCCGGCTTGCGCTCTCCGCTTCACCATTCCCTTGGATGTCCTGCGCGACGGACATAACGAAGTCCAAGTCCGCCAAACAGAGGGACCTTCCCAGCAGATCGTGTGGATGGAGATCGAAATCAAGCCTTGAGGATCCGCACGTAAGCTTTCAGTGAACCCGATACAGGAAGGGAGATGGGACAGAGTCTGGGAGGAGGAGAGGGTGACCCTGGCTCATGCTCGGCTCACTGGAATGCGATCTTGCTCCGCAATCTCGGGAGAAATGTGAGCCTGCGCGGGCGGGAACGCCCCGAAGAACCGAGCTGTCGCTCGGTAGTCGGGCCGTCCCCGAACCCGCCAAGGTCGCCCTCTCCCCCTCCCAGACGTGAGCCTTGCCCTGTATCCGTATCGGGTTCACTGAAAGCTTACGTAAGCCCTGACCCGCACTTCTCCTTTGATGCCGTCGACTTGAATGATCTGTCCCGTCTGAATGATGCGCGTGGCCGGTCCCACGTTGACCACGGCAGGGATGCCGTACTCTCTGGCCACGATGCTCCCGTGAGAGAGGAGCCCCCCCTGATCCATCACGATGGCGGCGGCAGGAACGAAGTAGGGCGTCCACCCCGGATCGGTGAAGGGCGCCACCAGGATTTCGCCGGAAAGAACTCTCTCTTGCGAGTCGGCGCGCTGGATGACGCGGGCGGGACCTGTCACCACGCCGGGACTCACAGGAATGCCTTTGAGTATTTCCGTAGCCGTGTCTAGAGTCTCTTCCACGTAGCACAAGGGATCGAACACGCCTTTGACGACGTGGGGAGGGGATAGCTTCATGTTGGCCTGGTATTCGGCTCGCCTTTGGAGGACGAGCTGTCTCGCGTCCAACGATGCGCCTGACCCGAGGGACTCCAATTCCTCTACGCGCAAGTAAAAGATGTCCCCTCCCTCTTCGATGATGCCCTTCTCCGCCATGCGTTTGCCCAGTTCCACGAGCGCCGCCCGTATGGAGGCGAGTATTCGCACGGCTTCGCTTTTCACGTTCTCTCTCACCACGGACCCTCGTTGGGCCTGGAAGAGGATGTATTTAAAGAAAACCCTCTTGATCGGATTCCGCAGGCGTTTCAGGCAGTCCGAGGTCAAGGCTTCACGCTCTTGGGCTTTCCGTTCGTATGTTGCCAACGGATCGATTTCGTCCGCGCTGGCAAGGTACGCGCGCACGGTTCCCAGAATGTAGTCTGGCTCCTCTTTCCAGCGCGCGTTGGAGAGTTCCAGTTCTCCCCTCGTGTGATGACCATGCGTTTCCATGAAGGCATTCCAAAGTTCCATGAATGCCTGTCCCGCTTTCGTTGTCTCCAAGTCGCTCCGCACCGTGACCCAGGGCTTCTCACTCCTCAGGACCGTCTCCACTTCTGGATGGGCTTTGCCGTAAGAGGCCAGACGCCATAGGGCGAGTCCAGCTTCCGCGCTGTCCATCTTCCCCATACTCGCCAGGAGGCGGTTGGCATAGGTTCCATCCTCGTCATGGAGCCACCGTCTACACAGAGCGTCCAAATGCGTGAAATAGAGCATTCCCATGCCGGCAAAGGCCACACCGCGTACGTTATCGTAGATCTCTTCAGGGAGGCGTTGAAGGGCGAGGACCAGTTCTTCGTCCGAAAGATTGGCCCAGTCCCGTTGAGCCAGCGCCAAGCCTCGAGTCTTCATTTCCTCCACGAATCGAGACCCCCGTTTCGGTGTGTGTAGGATCACCCTGCAGACGAAAAGCGGCAGTCTCACCAGAAGCTTCAAGGGGTGGAAGCCCAGGTCAGGGATGTCCTCTTCCGGGACTTCGAGGAAGGAAAGATCGTCCATTTGTCCGGAGGCCCCGCCCAAGACGCGGGTGATGTCCATACGCCTCAGACCAGGAAAGTGCAGGAGGGCGCCCACAAAGGTGTTGATGTTGAAATAGGCTCTCCCCGCAATTTGGCCCACGAGGGGATGGTCCCCAAAATCGATTCCAATCCATCCGAAGACCGAGTCGAAAATAGCGTCACAGAGCGTGTCCACCATGCACCACGTGAGGGGCGTGACCACGTCGGGAAGGACCTCGCCAGTGTTGGCGTTCGTCCAGATTTGCCTCTCCTCCCAGGAACGCTCCGACGAAATCGTTGTGATGGGTCTGGCCTGAAGAAGAAAGAGTTTTCCGTCGGCCATAGACCATTCCAGATCCAGAGGCGTTTCAAACGCCTCTTCTGTCCTGAGTGCCAAAGCCACCAAGCGCTTCAAATCCTCTTCTTCGAGCAGGGGCTTGTCGCGCTTCTCGTCTGCCAGGACGATCTCTTGTGCGGTTGGGTCGCGTCTTGCGACGAGAAAGCGATCCGGAGTCACTTGTCCCTGGACCAACGCCTCTCCCAGTCCTGAGCAGGCCTCGATGACGAGTCGGTCTTCTTTGTCTCCCACCGGGTCCACGGTGAAGAGTACGCCGGAGACTTGCGGATGGACCATGGCCTGAACGACGACCGCCATGCTCGCCTTTTGATGATCGAGTCCCATCCGTTCCCTGTAGGCCACTGCGCGATCAGTCCAGAGGGAGGCCCAGCAATTCTTGACGGCCTGGAAACAGGCTTCATCCGCTGGGACGTTCAGGAACGATTCGTACTGTCCCGCAAAGGACTGTCCAGGCAGGTCTTCTAAGGTGGAGGAGGACCTCACTGCGACGAGAGGGGAAGAGAGCGCGGACAGTTCCTCTGCGATGGCTTCCTGAAAAGGAGGGAGGAGCGGAAGGCCTCTGATGGCCTTGCGAAGCGTCTGCAGAAACGTGGACCGCTGCTCCTCGGGGCCGTCTAAGTCGATGGTCTTGAGAAAGTGGGCGAGTGTTTTTTCGAGGTGCTCGGCTATGTGCACCTCGTAGGCCTCCTTCGTGACGCAAAATGCCGGGGGAACGGGCAGTCCCAGCTTCGTCATTTGAAGGAGACTCGCGGCTTTGGCGCCAATGCTGGCCTCGGCGCAGTCATGCTCTTTGGAGAGAGGGTGGACCCACTTCCGCGATTGATCCATGCCCATCATCATACACTGAGGGGTTGGCAGCGATCAGCGCGGGTTCACACCTTCAACATGAACTCCAGAGCTTTGCGGCGGGAGGGGCGGAGTTGGGCTTCACGTGCGTTGGCGCGGCAGTATATTCTTTTCCATGCTTGACTTAGTCAAGACTAAGTTGCTACTTTATTGTGTATGAAGGAAGTCACGACCCATTACGCCAAGACCCACCTTTCCGCGCTTCTCAAAGAGGTCCAGGAAGGTGAGACCGTGATCATTCTTCAGGGACGCATCCCTGTAGGAAGACTCACATCCGTCGAAAACAAGCGACTGGAACGTCCCAAGGTGGGAACAGTGACCTCCGAGCCTGTCGCGTATGCCGAGGATGCCTTCGAGCCGATGAGCGACGCTGACCTGGAGGAATGGGGCTTGTGAGCTACCTCCTGGATACCTGTGCATTCATCTGGCTTTGTGCGGAGCCTCATAGGCTTTCCGATGCAGCTATGCAAATCCTTGGCCTTCAAGAGAACGTCATCCACTTGAGCCATGTCTCCCACCTGGAGATCAGCTTGAAATGGGCGGCCGGTAAGATCAAGCTTCCTCAGCCCCCCAGAACGTGGATATCTCAGCAAGTTCGAGCGTGGCATATCAAACGGGTTCCCTTGACGCTCGATGAGATCTATCGATCCGTGGAACTCCCCAGACACCACAGGGATCCGTTCGACAGGCTTCTCGTCTCTTCGGCGGTCAGCAGGAACATGACCATCCTCACCCCGGATGTTGCCGTGCAGAAGTACGACGTGGCCTGGCGTTGGTAAGCTCGCCTTCCTCCTTGTATGATGCTGACCATGGATGACACACCCACACTGAGGCTCCAGTCCGTTTCTAAGTCTTTCCCAGGGGTGAGAGCTTTGCATGACGTGAGCCTAGATCTCCTGCCTGGGGAAGTCCATGCCCTGGTGGGGGAGAACGGTGCAGGGAAGAGTACGCTCATCAAGATCCTGGGGGGACTCTACCGAGCGGACGCCGGAGAGATCGTCCTTCAAGGCGAGGAGGTTCACATACGGTCCCCTCACCAGGCGCAGCTGTTGGGGATTAGCGTCATCTATCAGGAATTCAACCTGCTTCCAGACCTGACCGTGGCTGAAAACGTGTTCGTGGGAAGGGAAGCCACGAGAGCGGGAGCCCTGCGGTGGCGGAAGATGGCCGGGGACGCGGGAACGCTCTTCCAGGAATTGGGGGTGTCCGTCGATCCTATGGCCTTGGTGGATTCCTTGTCCGTGGCCGAGAAGCAGCTGGCAGAAATCGCCAAGGCCATGAGCCTGGAGGCGCGCATCATTGTGATGGACGAACCCACCGCAGCCTTGTCTGACAGCGAAACCGACAAGCTTCTTTCCTTGGTGGAACACCTGAAAGAGCAGGAGAAAAGCATTCTTTTCGTCTCCCACAGGCTGGAAGAGGTGTTTCGCGTGGCGGACAGGATTACCGTGCTGAGGGATGGACAGCGGGTGGATACCCGAAATAAGGAGACGATCGACAGACCTGAGGTGGTGCGGCTGATGGTGGGACGCGAGATGGCGGACCTTTTTCAGAAGGATTCCTCCCCGGAAGAAGAGGTGCGGCTTTCGGTGGAGAAGGTGTCCGTCGGCGAAACATTGAAAGATGTCTCCTTTACGTTGAAGAAGGGGGAGATTCTGGGGGTCTTTGGCTTGATGGGATCGGGCCAAACCGCGTTGGCGGAAGCGTTGTACGGCGTTCGTTCGATGGTCTCCGGAAAGATCGAACTCGATGGAAAGCCTGTGTGTTTTCGGGATGAAAGGGACGGCATTTCTCATGGCGTTGGGTTTTTGAGCGAGGATAGGAAATCCGCGGGACTTTTTCCCCAGATGTCCGTGACCCACAATTTGACCTTGAGCGTGTTGGACCGTTTCGCCAGGTGGAAGGGACTCGCCCTCAAGCGGAGATTGGAGAGAGAGTACTTCATAAAGGAGCGGGATCGACTGGATATCCGGTGCAGTTCCTACCAACAGGAGATACAGCTTCTGAGCGGCGGCAATCAGCAGAAGGTTCTCCTGGGGAGGGCCTTGGCCGGGAAATGCCGTGTCTTGATCTTATGCGAGCCCACGCGAGGGGTGGACGTCGGTGCCAAGGCGGAGATCCATGCCCTGATGAATGAGCTGGCCGAGGAAGGAGTCTCCATCCTTCTCATTTCCTCGGACCTTCCTGAAGTCATGAGCATGAGCGACGCCTGTCTCGTCATGCGAGAGGGCAGAATGGTGGGAAGACTCGAAAAGGCGGAGATGACGGAGACGCGCGTGGGCGCGCTGGCCACCGGAGAAGAGGCCTGCGTAGAGGGGGACAGCAAGGAATCCTCCCTTGGATCGAAGAGATCCGCGACGACAGAGAACTCCAGAGGATGGGCGCTGTGGGACCGTCTTGGACTGGCCTTGATCATCCTAGGCGCTGCGTTGGCGCTTTCCCTGTTGAACCCGATGTTTAGAACCTGGAACAACGTCTTTAATTTCGTCAATCAGGCCACGATCGTGGCCATCACAGGGGCAGGCATGACCTTGGCCATTGCCTCGGGTGGGTTTGACCTTTCCGTGGGATCGGCGTTAGCCCTGGCTTCCTGCCTGGGCGCGCGCGTTCTCAACGACGTGGGAGTACCCGCCTCTCTTGGAGCTTCCTTGACTGCAGGGGCACTCATAGGCGCCGCAAACGGACTCATCATCACCAAGTTCAGGGTGCCCCCGCTGATCGCGACCTTGGGCATGATGGCTATCCTGAGAGGGATCGTCCTGTTGTTCACCAACGGGAGGGACATCAATATCGCGCCGGAAAGAATGGCGACGTACGGCTTTCTGGGGGGGGGACGTCTTCTGGGAGTGCCTGTCCCCATTCTTCTCATGGGAGCGGTCTTCCTGGGACTCTACGGAATCCTATGGTACACGCGGTTCGGAAGGCATCTCTGTGCGGTGGGATCCAACGAAGACGCAGCCGCTTGTTCGGGCCTTGCTGTGGACCGCATTCGGGTGACGGTTTTCCTGCTGGTCGGGGTGTGTGCGGCGCTTTCGGGAATCATCCAAACAGCTCAGATTAAGGGGGTGAGCGGCGCTTCTGCTGGACTCGGATTCGAGCTTCAGGCCATTTCCGTGGCCGTGTTGGGAGGCACTTCCCTGCAAGGGGGACGCGCCAAGCTGTGGGGCACCATGATGGCGGCCATCCTGGTCGCCATGGCCAACAACGCCCTCAATCTTTACAATACCCCTTCCTTCTATCAGAGCCTGGTGATGGGACTCATCCTGCTGTCCGCGGTGTCGCTGGACGGACTCCGAAGGAAAAGCGCGGTTCGAGAGGGGAAAAGCTGACATGAATCTCCGTTCCTTTTGGAAATTCTGGGACCGCGCTGGCATCTTTCTGATCCTTTCTTTGCTGGTCTCGTGCGTGGCGATCACGAACGAGGACTTTCGAAGGCCCGCCAATCTGCCCAACCTGTTGCTGCAGTCTGCCCCCATTGGCTTCGCCGCGATCGGCATGACCTTGGCTATCGTGAGCGGCGCATTTGACCTGTCCGTGGGATCCATCATGGGACTCACCGCGTGCGTCTTCGTGAGCCTCATAGAATCAGTGGGCTTCATCCCGGCTCTCGGCGTTGCCTTGGCGTTGGGAGCTGCCCTGGGCTACCTCAACGGATCGATTATCACGAGGATCGGGATCAACCCATTCATCACGACATTGGGAACCATGTGGGTCTTCCGGTCCTTCGCTTTCATTTACACCAAGAACCAGCCTTTGTCCGCACAGAGCGCTGTGTTCTTCTGGCTTGGAGAGCCCTTCCTGGGTGTTCCGCGTCTCTTTTTTCTCATGTTGCTTGCATACGGTTTAGCCTATCTCATCTTGTACTGGACGTCTTTCGGTCGGAGTCTTTTCGCCGTGGGCAGCAACGAGCGGGCGGCGAGGCTGTCAGGGATTTCTGTGGACCGGGTGAAACGGCGCGTGTTTGCCTGCGTGGGACTCTTTGGCGCGTTGGGAGGGACCGCCCTGGCCGTACGGCTTCAGTCGGCCAAGGCGGACACAGCGTTGGGTACTGAACTGATTGTGATCGCTGCGGTGGTGTTGGGTGGCACCAGTCTGAGAGGAGGGAGCGGCACCCTCGCCGGCACCCTGGGGGCTGCGCTTCTTTTCGCCGTGGTTTACAATGCTTTGGACATGTTCGAGGTACAGAGTTATTGGCAGCGGATCGCCCTGGGAGGGATCCTTCTCGCGGCGTTGGCGCTGGATGGACTGAGGAAATGGAGGGAGAAACGATGAACGTGAGATGGATCAGGACAGCAACCTGCGGCATGATCGCCGTTACCATGGCCATGGGGTTGGGATTCTGGGGATGCAAGAAAAAGTCAGGGACCCAACACGGAACACCTGAGAGGGCAGGAAAGAAAGCCAACGTTTCAGGCCCGTCAGAGAAGAAGGTGGTCGGCTTCTCTAACTTCGATATGCAGTACAACTTTTTCCAGGAGATGGAGAAGGGCACCAGGGAGGCTTGCGAAGAATTGGGCTATGAGTACAAGCTGCACGACCAGAAGTCCGACCCCGCCCAGATGGTCTCCGGCTGCGAGAATCTGATGGTCCGCGGGGTAGACGCCCTGATCATCTCCCCGTTTGAACCTTCCGCTTTGGGACCTGTGGTGCAGAAGGCCAAAGCCCAGGGGATTCCTGTGGTGATCGACGACATCGGCGGCGGCGGCACCGATTACGATGCGATCGTGATTTCGGACTGTTTCGGAGGGGGAGAGCTGGCCGCCGAGTATATGGCAGAAGAGCTTGCCAAGCGTCCTGAGGCGTCCAAAGAAGTTGGAATCTTGAAGGTGGCGCCGGGACACGTCTACGCCGTTAGGCGGGGGCAAGGCTTCAAGAAGAGGATCCAGGAGCTGGGATATACGGTCGTGTCCGAGCTGTGCGCCAACGATTCGAGAAGCCAAGGATATCGGGTAACGCAGGATATGTTGACAGCCCATCCCCAAATCGCTGGCATCTTCTGCGAAAATGATCCCATGGCTTTGGGCGCGGTGTACGCCATTCGGGACAAGGGACAATGCGCTATCGCGGACATCCTCGTCGTGGGCTTTAACGCCGACCCGGAAGCGATCGAGGCCATGAAGGCGGGACACATGGCCGCCACCATCCAACAGGTTCCCTACGAGATGGGAAAGACCTGTGTGAAACTCGTGGATCAGCTTCTCAAGAAGGAAGCCCTTTCCTTTACCGATCCAGAGCTTCGCGAGATCACTGTCCCGGTCAAACTGATGACCAAGGATAGCGTGGGATAGTCCGATGGCCGGATTTTCCAAGCGGTTCGAAGTTCTTCTTGGCCCGGCTCAGTATAGGAAGTTAAGAGAGACCGGGGCGGCGAGAGGCCTGTCAGTGGGTGCGTTGATCAGAGACGCCATAGACCTAACCTACCCGGAACGCAAGTTGGGTTCCGGCGTGGAGGACCGTTTGGAGGCAGTGGCCGCTATGGCCGGTTTGTCCCTACCTGTGGCTGAGTGGGATGTCATGGAACGAGAGTCCGTGAAGTAGCTCTCAAGGAGAGATCAACATGACTTGTCGAACCAGATGGATCGGATTTCTGTGTGTGGGCCTGGCTGTCCTGTCCACCTGCGCAACCGGGAGGAGTGTCAACTTGGACGAATCCATCAAGACCCATCGGATGGGAAGGATCGTGATTGAGGGGAAGCCTGGGGCCCAAGTGCGCGTCGAACAGATGAGACACGAATTCTGGTTTGGCGCGGCCCTGGCATCGCACATGTTTCATCCTGCTGCGAATCCGGAGGACGTAGAGAAGTACAAGAATGTTTTTTTGAAGAACTTCAATTCGGCGGTCACGGAGAACGCTTTGAAGTGGTACTCGATGGAGCGGGCAAAGGGACAGATCGAAACCGACACCGTGGACACGATTCTGGACTGGACCCATCGAAACGAGATCCCTTTGCGGGGGCACTGTATCTTTTGGGGCGTTCCCAGGTTCATCCAGGACTGGATCAAGGAGCTGGACGATCGGGAACTGGAGGATACGCTTCGAAAACGAGCCCTGAGTGTTGCCGAACGCTATCGGGGACGGTTCGTCGAGTACGACCTGAATAACGAGATGATGCACACCAACTACTATGAGGACCGTTTGGGGGAGGACATTACCCTTAAGATGGCTCAATGGGTGAAGGAAGGCGATCCAAACGCCGTCCTTTTCATCAACGACTTCGACATCCTGACTGGGAAAGAGGTGGAGCGTTTCGTGGCGCATGTCCGAAAGCTGCTCGACCAAGGAGTGCCTGTAGAAGGACTCGGCGTGCAGGGACACTGTCACGGACTCACCTTTGATCGAGATGAGGTATGGAGCGCATTGGACGCCCTGGCAGAGCTGGGACTCCCCATCCGTGTCACGGAGTTCAATGTGCCTGGACAACGGTCGCCCTTCTATTTTTCCAAGAAGCTTAAGATGACCCCTGAGCAGGAGGAAACCCAAGCCAAGGAACTGGAGGACTACTACCGGATTTGTTTCGCGCATCCTGCGGTGGCAGGCATTTTGATGTGGGGATTTTGGGAAGCTGCTTGTTGGATTCCCGCGTCGGCCATCTATCGGAGGGACTGGTCGCCCACGCCTGCGGCATTGGCGTATCGCAGGCTCGTGTTCGACGAGTGGTGGACGAACTGGGAGGGGGAGATCGGCGAAAAGGGAAGCTGTGGAACGAGGGCCTTTTTCGGGAAATATCGCGTGACAGTCGATGGGGTGGAGACGATCGTGGATCTAACGAAGAGCGAAGGCGCCGCAAAAATAAGACGTCCTAAATAAGTTCTAGTAAGTCTTGAACGTCCAGGCCGGACTTCCTCAAAATTCCGCTGAGAGTTCCCTTTTTCAACGTCTTCCCAGCGCGAACCGGCACAGGGAAAGTCCTGACGGTGCCGTCAGATTCTTCTCTGCGTACCTACACGTGACTCCCCCGCTGACGTACAACATTGAACCCAGCTTTCTTTAATGCTCGAACAAGTTCGGTATCGGTAATTTGAGGGAGGCTAGGCACTCGTCTCTACCTCAATCCGGCGTCTAATTAGTACGTGTTGCGGAAAGGGCAATATGGCCGAATGTCCGATGGGAGGAGAAACCTGCCTTGGCTCATTAGCTCCTTCGTCGCCCCTTCGTGTCTCAGCGCGTTTGAATATCTATATACGCGCTTCCGAGGACGGGAACGGCCCGAGGAACCGAGCTTTCGCTCGGCAATCGGACCCTTCCCGAACCCGCCAAGCCAGCTCTCTTCACCCATTGGACAGCTGCATAGACGCTTTCCGCAACAGGAACTATCTACGCAATACACGGCCTGTCTCGAATATTTATCATCTGTTACCGGAGGCAAGGACGTAATCAACATCGAGATGGGATTGCGTGAACCACTCCTTCGGCCAGGAAGAACTCGGAAGGCACACACACTACTGGTCAGCGGACTGACGCGTCAGCCAGTGATACAGCCATTTGATGTTGTAGCCATGGACGTCCAGGAAGTATATGCTGAGAAATGTCGAGCAGCGCTGACTCGGCGGGAGCCAGCGATTAGGGATATCTTTGACGTCTACTACGGGACAAAGCAGCTTGACGTGGACGTCTTCGACCCCGAGTTCATCACAATGGTTAAGATGAAGATCGCCGTGCCTGGGAACAGTCCCGTCGATACAACACCCGAGCGAAAAGAGGCCCTCGTGAGGCAGCTCGGTGCAGAGCTTAGACCTGTTCTACGCCCGGGCGATTTCCACGGCTTCGATTTCGACGAAGCTGTCGAAATCGTATATCGTCTGGCCAAAGAAGTGGGGAACTGACCCAAAGAATCTGAGAGATGTGGCGGTGAGCAGAACGCTGTGAAAAGATCGGATAAGAGGCTAATAGAGGGC
>Ga0272442_10008915_pt1 | contig 12627 bp, 8 predicted proteins | sample SSMForm2O_FD_200262 | JGI IMG/M metagenome (GOLD analysis project Ga0272442, IMG submission 200262) | Marine sediment archaeal communities from Little Sippewissett salt marsh, Falmouth, MA, United States - SSM-Form-2O | ecosystem: Environmental > Aquatic > Marine > Wetlands > Sediment ... | reverse complement strand
AAGCCAATAAAGAAGCGAGTCTGAAGGCCCTCGACAGCCTCTGTCTGACTGCAGATAAGGGAATTATCGCGATTAATAGAAAAGATGTGCCCTATCATATGGACCTGGAGTACGGGACGTCGCTCATACGTATTTCTGATGGTTTAATGCAGCACAGAACAGCAGGGGACATGGAATTTACCGTTTTTAAGGATGATAACAAAACGTCCATGGGCAGTATTGCAGTGAGCGGCAGTACGCAAAAAGAAGGAGCAAAAATCAGTTTAGACAGTAAAAAATGTGCTGTCATGCTTGATGGTGATAAGGATGTGCTGGAACTGCGGGTGACAGAAGATGGTAAGAAACCTATGGCTGTTATCACAATGGATCTTTCGTCAAAAAGAATCCAAGTGATGGCAGAGAACGCCGTCGAAATCGATACTGCCGAAGTAAAGATAGGGCAGGGAACGCAACAATGTAAATCAGTCCAGATGGGCGGCGGCAGTACACGCATTAATTTCAGGGGAAGCGAATTTAATTTTAATGGGAAAAAAATCAAAATCGGTTGACGAAACGAGCGATGAATATCCATAAAGAAGATACCCATTCGGTATTTCCCAAATATTTTCAGGCACGGGGTGCACATCATCTGGCCGTGACGATCATGGGAGCCTTTGCACTGGATAAATCGGAAGAGCTCCTGGATGAGACCGATCTCTGGGCTGCCGCAGGCGAAGCCCTGTCGGCCCATGAGGTGCTTGATATGTTCATGCCCAAGCAGAACGGCGAGTTCCTGGCGGCAGGGAAGTTTTTCAGCCCCGGCGGACGGCCGGTCCCGGCAGGGAGGGTACGAATATCCGTGGGGTCCGTGAATAAAGAACTGCATGTCTTCGGGGATCGTAACTGGATCACCAAGGCGGGGATCGCGGTCGGCATTTCGGAACCGCAGCCGATTACCACTATGGAAATTGCTTATGGCAACGCCTTTGGCGGTCCCGGGTTCACGCGCAATCCCCTGGGAAAAGGCATGCAGCCGTCCGGACCGGACGGGGTGTTGCCTCTGCCGAATATAGAATATCCCGATCAGCACATCGGGGCGCCCTCCGATCGTCCAAAGCCGGCTGGCTTTGGTCCCCTGGGATCCGACTGGCAGCCGCGGGCCGGCAAACTGGGAACGTATGACCGCACATGGTTTGAAACCCGGTGGCCCTGGTACCCGGAAGATATGGACTGGACATATTTCAACGCCGCCCCGGAGGATCAGATAATTGACGGGTATTTCCGGGGCGATGAAAACGTCGTCATCGAATACATGCATCCTGCGCATATGAAAATTGAGGCAAAGCTTCCCGGTCTGCGCATGCGATGTTTTATCGAGATGCATGGGGCAGGAAAAGAAATTTTCAATGAGGTGAACACCCGTCTCGATACCGTATGGCTGTTTCCCGCACAGGGGGTGGGTGTGCTCATCTGGCGAGCTACCAAAGCGGTAACAGATGAAGATGCCACGGATATCTCCGCTATTGTGATCGGTCACGAAATGAACGCCGACGAGGAAAAACCAGTCGAATATTACCGGCAGCTGCTGTATCAGGAAGAAATGGAGAAACCCGGGCGTCTCGAACCGACGGAAGAGGCGGTAACGGAAGCACGGGACCAACCGGAGCAGCCGAGGGTGCCGGAACAGGAGAGCGATCCTGAAATCGAGGCGATGATCAGGAAACTGGAAGACGAGATCACTGCCTCGGAACAGGCCCTGATGAATGAACTGAAAGACAAAGGCATCGATCTTGCGCAGCTTATGAAGGAGCTGCCGGTCATGGCGGGTGTGCCCGTGGAGGAACCTCCGGCACTGCCGGCAGAACTCTCGCTTAGCCAACTCGAGAAAGATCTTGCCCAGGGAGAGACTGAACTGGGTAAAATGCTCACAAAACTCGGATTTGATCCGAATGTGCGTGTGGAATTACCGACACACAAAGGTCAGGCGGAACCTCCCTCTGCGAAAGAGTTTATCGAAAGTATGCGGAAGGCGGGGATCAGTGATCCCGAAACGGAACAGTACCTCCTGGAGCTGGAAACGGGACACGAAGAGGCGGAGAAGAAATTGGCGGCGCTGCTCGAAGAGGAAGAAACACAAGACGCGGCACGTGAAAAAGAAAAAGCGGCAGCGGCAGACGTACAAGAACCGGTCGCGCCGGAACTGGAAGAGGTGTTCACCCGGGAAAAGGTTGTCGAATGGTACGCGGCGGGCAGAGACTTTGCGGGGAAGGATCTGTCGGGCCTTGATCTGTCCGGTCTCGATTTGAATGGTATCGACATGCAGCGAGCCCTCTTGGAAAACGTCAATTTTACCCGGACCAACCTGGCCGGAGCTGATCTGTCCAAGGCGGTCATGACAGGCGCAGTCCTGGATAGAGCGTATTTTCGATCATCTCAGATGACCGGCTGCATACTCAATGCCGCCTCTGGCCGCGACGCGGATATGTCGCATGCCGATCTTGAGGGAGCGGATCTGACCGGGAGCGCATTTGATGGGGCGAGCTTTATTGAGACGCGGCTCGATTATGCACTCTTTGAGGAATCCCGGCTTAAGGGGGCGCACTTCCGTCACGCATCCGCCAGGTGGGCCGAATTCAATGCAGCCGATCTTACGGAGGCGGACTTTCATGAGGCTGATGTTTCCAGCGCAGATTTTTCAGAAGCCGTCATGCAGAATACCGGGTTTTCGGAAGCACTCGCGCACGCAGCCACATTCGATGGGGCCACGGGTCACTATGTGACATTCCGGGATGCTGACTTACGACAAAGCCGCGCAGACGAGACCACATGTCTCGAACGGACGAATTTTCAAAACACGGATCTTTCCGAGGCAAACTGGGGAGGAGCCGATCTCACCTCGTCAATCTTCCGTTATGCCACCCTCACGATGGCGGATTTCTCAGGATGTAATCTCCTGGGTACCGATTTCTATCGTACCGTGGCAAGAAAGGCCAAATTCAGCAGTGCTAATCTGACTGATGCCAACATGACATCCATCAACCTTTTCCGGGGAGATATGACCAAGGCGACGCTCGTCCGTACCGATCTGAAGGGTTCTAATCTCTTCGAGGTTGAATTTTTAAAAGCGAAGGTGGTCAAAGCCAGTTTTAAGGATGCAAATCTGAAGAGGACCAAACTTGCCGGATGGGTGCCCAAATGAAAAGAGAAGAATTGATTGCGCTGATTCAACGGGGAGAGACAATTCGATCGGAAAACTGCTCCCGTATGGACCTGTCCGGTGAAGACCTGTCCGGTGCGGTGTTCGATGGGATTGTATTTAAAGAGGCACGTTTCGTAGAGGCCAGACTTTCCGGCAGTACGTTCAGAAATTGTGTTCTGACAAGAGCCGATCTGGCTTGGGCCGATCTTACGGAGGCAATGCTGACGGCGTCAAGTTTTTCACGTGCCAATTTAACCCGGTTGGAACTTGGTACATCGAGGATAACCGACTGTGATTTCGCCGGGGCCGATTTCACCGAGGCCGATTGCACCGGGATTGATTTTACGGGTAGCAGGCTTTCCGGGGCCTCATTTATCAAAACTGATTTCAGCGGTGCTGATTTGAGGGAGCAGGATCTTGCAAAGTGCGTCATGCGGAATGCCGATTTACACGGAAGCAATTGCACGACAGCGGATTTTTCGCAGGCCGACCTGACACAGGCCAATTTTACCGGTGCGGTGCTGACAAAGGCGAATCTCGATTATGTAAGGGCCCGTGCCGCCGATTTTACACGGGCGGAGATGAACGCCGTCACCTGTCGGCACGCATTGTTACAGGAATCGTTTTTTGAAGGGAGTGACCTGACTCTGGCCGATTTTTCACACAGTGATCTTACTGCCTGCATGGTATCACAGGCCGTGTGCCGGAGTACGAAATTTGTCCGGGCCACATTCACTTACGCCGATTTATCTTATGCCGATCTTGAATTTGCCGATTTTAACAGGGCTGCTCTGGCGGGGGCAAAGCTGCATCGCGTGCACGAGAAAAACACGATCTGGCGGGGTTCCACCAGGGCCGACGCCCATGGGACAGATCCGGATCTGGCCGAAGCGGAGGAGTGGCAACCGCAGTATTAGAACAAAATTAATAGATAGAGAGAGGGTGTAGCATGTTTGCATCAACAAAAGAGGGGGGGCAATTGATGGGGATGCCGGATGTGTGTAACGTCCCCGGTCCCGTCGGTCCCATTCCCACACCGTTTCCCAACATGGGCATGTGTAATCAGGCCAGGGGCAACACGGTTTCGAAGGTTGTCAAGATCTGCATGAAGGAAGCGTTGACCAAAAAAACCGAGATTCCCCAGAGTATGGGGGACGAGGCCGGATCTGCCGGGGGGATTATATCGGGCATGATCAAAGGACCGGTTAAATTTACTTCATTCAGTACCAAGGTAAAAATTGAGGGCAATCCCGCCGTGTATCTGGGCTGTCAGAGTGCCCACAACGGAAACAATGCCAATTGCCCTGTGGGCAATCAACTTGCCCCAAGCCAGACAAAGGTCATGATTGGCGGGTGATATGACATCCCGCATGAGGGAGAACCATGGGAAAATCAATTTGCTGTCAGATGGGTGATTCTTTTTATCTGCTGCACGGGTCGGTGAAAATGCAGGCAGGGGAATATTTCTGGGTGGAGACAGCCGACGGGCTTCGGAAGGCAGTCAAATCATTCAGCTGTCTGATCGAGCCGGTCGTCTTTGATGAGGTCCTCATCACCACGAACGACTCGGGAAAATGTTATATTCTCTCCGTGTTGGAGCGAATTCCGGAAACCCCTGCGGAGGTGGTTTTCGACGGTGATACGATCCTGACGGTGAAAGACGGTGATTTTCATATCGGGGCCCACAGGGTGGGGCTTACCGGGAAGAGAATTGATCTTGCATCGCATGACCTTTCTCTCCGTTCTGTGCGGGGTGAGGTGGCCATCCGCAATTTTACATTTCTGGGCTGTATCGTAAAAGGACACATAAAATCAATTAAAATTGTTGCGGAAACCGTAACGAATGTTGTAGGCAGGTTAGTACAGAGGATAAGGAGTTCTTGCAGGCAGATTGAAGATTCGGAGCATGTGTCCGCCGGTCGGATAAAGTGTATTGCGGAGAAGTCTCTCTTGCTCAAAGCTAAGCGATCAAGCCTGATAGCAGAAAAGAAAGTTAAGATTGATGCGGAAAAAATCAATCTGGGGTGAAAGGATTAGTGTTAATTTATTGAAAGGATTTGGTTATGAAGAAGCTCTGGATCACATCGTTGGATGGGGACGATAAGAAGGTTCAGACACTGATGGAAACAGCGAAAACCTATGCACTGGAGGCAAGCGGGCATTTCTGGCTCGACGATCTGGAGAACCTGGGCTGGCTGGGACCAAGGACTGAACTTATTAAGGATGACGTTGCCGTGTGGGTGATCATTTCATCGGAAACCACTCTTGCCTCAACGTCAATGCGCTATGGTCTTTCATTGCTTGCCGTATCCGTACAGGCGGTACGGGGGCATGGATTCCCGATCATACTGCTTCATGATGGGCCTGTACCATCGATTGAATCATTGCCGACACCGCTGCAGGGAGCCGAGGTGCTCGCATTTGACAATCCTTCCCTAGGGGCCAAAATTGTTGCCAAGGCAAACATTCCTGCCCGGCAGGTTCCCGTCGATTATCGTCTCGATATTCACGCTATGCCGAGACTGGGCGTGTGGTTCGAGGTGGGGCCGGTTGAAGAGTCCTGGAAAGGGGTATTACTGGGGGTGTGCGACGGTGCGATAGACGCCCACGGTGTAGGACCCAGAGGTACGCTGCCCGAGAAGGCACTGCTCGAATATCCCTTACAGGGCATGAAACTCAATATCGGTGAGAAGGATTATACCGCGTGGGCCGTGCACAACCAGCTTGATGTGAATTCGTCTTATTTTGTCAGGATACAGGGTGACCCGGCGTCCCTCCTGTTCGGGCCTTTGGCAGAAGGTGATGAAGCCGAAGTGTTCATGATGAATGTCAAATAGAAGACGTATCCGGCACGATAGCTTACGGGCATGTGATCAATCGCAGTGCGCATGCCGGCATGGACTATTTGCATGCCTGTGCCGGCAGGGTGCCCGTGATTAAAAGATACCCTCCGGGAAAACGGTTCCGATAAAACAGCTTCCGCCGCCGGAATCGGGCGGCGGGGTGCTGCCGCCGGTGTCTTCTGTCCGATATTTCACGATAAAGACATCCTGATTGCCGCCTGAATTGACTTGGTAGGGGGTGCCTGTAATGGGGAAGTCTGTCGAAAGAGTCCTGCCCGTGACATACGCATTTTTTGATGAATCCAGTGTAATACCGAGGGCGGCATCCTCCAAGGTTCCTCCCAGGTACGAGGAAAAGCCGAGCACGACACCGGTATCATCGAAGACGGAAATGAAGGCATCCGATGCACCCCTGATGAGGGTCTGTGTCGGATTCTGCAGTGGAAAATCTGCCGACAGCGTGCTGCCCGTAATGTAGATATTCCGGTCGTCGTCCAGTATGATGTCGTAGGCTTCGTCGTCGCCTGCACCGCCCAGATAGGTGGAAAGAAGCAGCGGCACAGTGCCGGAGGCATTCAATTTTGTTACAAAGGCATCCCGGCCCCCGGCTGACTTTTTACTGAATGCAGTGGCCGAGGTCGGAAAATCATCGATGGAGAGGGTATAGCCGGTGACACAGGCCCTGCCGTCCGGATCCACCGCGATTCCCTGTCCGTAATCGTCAAACGTGCCCCCGAGGTAGGTGGAGTAAGTGCGTGACGACCCCGCCGCATTCAATTTGGTAATGAACACATCACTGCCGCCCTTGAGAACCTGCTGGTAGGCTGCGACGGACGTCGGGAAGTCTCCCGAAAAGGTATTGCCCGTAATGTAGGCGTTGCCTGACGCATCGATGGCGATATCCTGCCCGAAATCGTTCGCACTGCCGCCCAGGAACGTCGAGTACACCAGGGACGCCCCCGCCGCGTCTACCTTGGCAACAAAGGCATCATTCCCTCCGCCCCATGCTGCCTGCGCCGGGCTTCCGACGGTAGGGAAGTCGTTCGACACCGTAGATCCCGTGACAAAGACCCTGCCGTCCGCATCTACATCCAGGGCCGTGCCTTCATCGTATGCACTGCCGCCGAGATATGTGGAATACGAAAGGAAGGTACCCGTTGCATCAATCCGGGTCACAAAGGCATCATAATCCCCCTTCCGTGAGTCCTGGTACACGGCTGCCGCAGTGGGGAATATTGCAGTGGGAAAATTGTCCGATACGGTTCTGCCGGTAATATAGGCATTGTCGTCATCGTCGACGCATATACCGAATGCCTCATCGATGCTGTCTCCGCCGATATAGGTGGAATACAGAAGTAGAAAGCCGTCGGCATCTAACTTGCTCACAAAGACGTCTTCAGCAGTTCCTTTTGACCCCTGTATGGCATTTTCTGTGGGAAAATCGGCTGAGAGTGTCGTTCCCGTAACGTAGATATTTCCGTCGTTATCGACGGCGATATCGTTGCCGCTTTCCAGGTTATTGCCGCCCAGATAGGAGGAATAGGTCAGTTGCGGATCGATCACGAGTGGCATCGTGGGATCATAGGCCGCCACCTCGAACCCGAAAGAATTTTTGCCCCGGATCACATACCGGCCCCGGATGGATCGTTTGGAGCCGTGATGCATCTGGTACACGTGGGGTGGATGCTGCACGATTGTTCCCGTCGCAGTCCTGAGGGCAAGGCCGCCGTCTTTTTCTATTGTGACACTGTCCTGACCCGCAAATGAAAGCATGATTTTCCCGGGATCGCCCCCCGGTTTCACGATGAAATCGTATTCCAGGCGTTTTCGTGTGCCATACATAATGAGGTCGATGCCGGGATAGACGTCGTGATATCCGACACGGGCATATCGGGGAACGTTCGTGTGCCATTGTGCCGGGTTATTACCGATAAAGTAGTGTGCACATCCGGGAAGCCGATCCATTCCGGCAAATCCGGTTCCAGGGATGGCACCCTTGAAGTACATGCGGACCACAGGAGGAATTGAAGCGTTCGGCATGTCCGATACGTGATGGGATGGACGCAGCATGAAGGCTATTTCATCGGGCATGATGCACATACGAAACCCGGGTGATCGTGCAACGAACCTAACGGCCGGGTCGCACTGTCCCCGATTCTCTTCAAAAGCAATCGGCGCGTGCAGGTACGATGCAAGGATCTGCGTTTTTTTTGCATCCGATAGCGGTATTGATGTGCTTTCAGTCAGGTGCGCCGAGAATAAACACGCACCCTGCAACAGTACCGTGAATACGACAACGACTCCTGCCTTTCGCATATCCATGTCTTCCGTTCCCCCATTTTTCAAGAGCCTTATGGTTTTCTTATCCTCCAATAAGGCACTTTCTCAGATTGTGCCATTCACCGTCCCGGACCCATATATATTTATCCCAGAAAAGCTTGTCGCTCAGGTAATATCGCTCTTTTCGCTGGCGTTTGAGGAACTTGTAAAACTGTCCCGGTCCCCCATTATACATTGCGTACACGAGGCGGGCAACAGTGTCTTTATCAATCTGGTCTTCCATGTTCATTTTCTTCATTCGCCGTAATGTGTACCTGCACAGGTACAGATCCAGAATCCGGCACCCGGCAGCGGCATTATAAGCGATGTCCCACCGTAACTGGTGGGGGTCGTAAAAACCCCGCCAGACGATTTCGTTTATCTGCATAAGCCCCACAGAGGTATCATTGTAGGATCGAAGGTACAGGACTTCCCCGTTGTTGACCTGGAACTGGCGAAGACAGCTCTCCTGCCATGCCGTGGCGAGTACGATTGTGCGGTAAAACTCGTGGTACTGTGTCGGCATGGAGCTGTGTTCTATTGCCGTACGGGATATGGTAGTCAGAAGTTTCCTTATTTTCTCCGCATAGGTGTCCATGTCGGACTTTTTTAAAATCCAATCTTCAGGGTCATTTTCTTCCGATTCCTCTACCGCCCAGGCAGTGGCAGGTAGAAGAAAGGCAAGTGTGGACGCGAATGCAGGGACGCAGTCGAACCGCGACGAACCCGGCAGAGGTAAGGGGGCTGACCCGTCATCCCCGGACGGAGTAAACTTGAGAATATGCTGCAGGGTGTCGTCAACCTCGTGCGTGTAATCAAGATTTATCGGGGTGCCCCGGCTGAGAAGCCGTGCCAGGAACACAAGGCTCCTCTTGTTGAGTTCGAGGCCCAGATCGGCCATGATCTGATCAAGGGCAGTCAGGGCGTCGGCCGCCGTAATAAAGGCGAGATAACTCATCAGGTCGGGTGAGGGCGTGTCTCCCAGGTTGTTCCTGAACACGGGAGCCAGTTGTTCCCATGCTGTCGTAAATTCGTGACGCACAAAATCTTTTGTGAACGTTCCCTCCGACAACGCGGTCAAAAACGAATATCGCGCATCCAGTAACGTATCCAGGAGAACCTGCCGGTCGTCATCAGAGAGCGGTTCCCGAATGATCACATCGATTATATAGACGAGAAACGCATCCCAAGCACGCCATGTGTCCTCGGTGAGTTCCTCCTCCTTCATGGCAGCGAGAGTGTTCCTTATGTCTTCGTTCTCTTTGTGAATAGCGTTCGTATCGAGGGCGATGTAAAATCGCAGGGCATCGGGTTCGGCCGTGACATGCCCCGGCGTCATGCTGCGGATCATCTTTTCGGCCAGGAAACACAAATCCGGCGGAAACAACTCCCGCATGAGGACCTTGATCTTCGCCACCGGAGGCATCAGGTTGACGGACATGTGGGCAATGTAGTCGTACGCCCAGGTATCGATGAGCTCCTTGATCACCGGCGGCGGATCCGTCTTCTTGTGATGCGTGTCGACGAGCACCGAATCGATGATGTCGAATGAGAGCGTCCAGCCGGTCTTCGAGAGCTGCGGCTTCTGCGTGACCTTCAAAAATCCTTTCCATTCTATAGGGTTGCGGCAGGCTGTATCCGTATATATGCCGGCCCGGGCGATGATTTTCGTTTCAAAGTGTATATGCGAGCCGCGTGCCGTATAAGTGGGGTCCGTCAGGGTTATCTCCTGGCAGCCGTTGTCGACATTGAACACTTTTGCGGTGCCCCCGGGACCGCTGTAGGCCGTCTGGATAATGAGGGATCGGAGAAACTGATAATCCAGGGTCACGGGCAGGTAGACCTGTTCCGATCGGGTCTCTCCCGGCAGACTCAACCACGCACATAGCAGCAGCAACACAGTGAAAAGGACCTTTCGGTGTATCCTCATGGCAATATTCCTCTTGAATGCTGTGGGTAAACGTAATGTGACCGTACAGGATCATAGTAAAAACACGTCGAACAATAACATATTACCCCGGAGTGAAACAATAAATACTTCTGCGGCGCATTTTGCTCGGGACCATGTCTGTTCACGTTGTTGACTGTGTGTGGAATATTTACGATCCTCGGGGAGAGATCGGTCTTCACAACAGGGGGGAAACAGGACATCACATACGCAAAAGAGTTACGGAATACACTCCGTAACCCTTTATTATCTCTGGTACCCCCGGCGCGATTCGAACGCGCGACACCCGGATTAGGAATCCGGTGCTCTATCCGACTGAGCTACGGGGGTGTTATGTACATTCGTGCGAAGGTGGCATTTCTACCATTATTTATAGTGGGTGTCAATAGGATTTGAAGGCCTTGAATCCACCGTCTAACCGAAGATAGAGAGCCGGGGCCTCTCATCAGAGAGAATTTTTCAACCCGCGAGGCCCATCACCCTCTCAGGAGACGCTATTTTCACCAAGATGACAGGGCAATTTGTCCGTACAAGGGCGAAACGAGCCGGTAATCTTTGCCTCCGGGCATACCTCCCCGCCCCAGGTGGCGGTATCTCCAAAAAATCTATCTCCCTGTCATCTTGGTGAAAACGGCTTTAACGATCACCTTCTAGCACAACGGCATCGGCTGTAGCCCCGCAATCTTTGCCCGTATCCACACTAACCACTCATAGGCAGGGTGGCCTGCATTGAAGCGCAACGACAACTGCCTGGATCGTCCGATTACCCGCGCCGGGATATTGATCAGATGAAACCTCATTGCTTTCATTCGTTTCCAAAGCCATTTATCTCCTAATACCAATAACTTGAGGGTGGCATCGAGATTGAGGGCCACAATCATGATCCACCACCATGCCGCATTCTCTCCAAAATACCCACTGGGCAGCGTGCCTCCCGCCAAATCCTCCTTCATCACGCTGTGGGCTTGCTCGCTCCTGCCGCATCGCTTGTAATGCCACTCAATCAGCCTTTGACCATCCCAGTCCATGTTCGTGACGATCCCGAACACCTTGTATTTTACGTTGCTCTTCATCATAGTCTGGAAGGGGTATTGCTTCTCATTCTGCTCCATCCCCGGCAGTGAGAGTTGATCCTCCATCGGTTCCCGAATCGCCAAGAACCTATACTCAGGACCATTTTTGCTGCACCCAATGGCGTTGGGCACAAAACACACCTCCGCCCACTGCCGCTTCGTCTCCGTTAGTTCCCCGGTTCGCTCTCGCTTCATCAATCCATTCCAGTCTTCTTCCACAACTTCTCCCACCGCTCTCTTGAATGCGGGCGTCACATCACAACTCACCGTAAATTCAATCCGGCCACACCACTTGTTGTCTGTCCGGTCACAATACTTCAATAGCTCATGTTGATACCCCGCCGTATCGGAACGCATCCGGACTTTTTTAACCCCAGAGGGAAGGCACCTGATCGCCTCCTCAAGCACCCTTTTCTGCTCAAAACCCGCAGGAACATTGCCGTCTCTAAATTCCGTATGCAACACCAGCCCCTGCTCAGCCCACCATGTATTGAAAGGCTGATAGGCCCGATACCCCTTATAACACCACAGCGCATCAGCCTTCTCTGTTTCCACCACCGTGGCATCCTGGTCCAGGGTGGCCGTTGACTTCGGGCGGTTTTTTTGCACAAAACCAACCAGATCCTTGTTCGACCGGCAAAGCCCTTTGAGCGCCTCCTTGGGGGCAGGGATAAAGGCCTTTTTCGGTTTCCTCAACCGTTCCTGATCCCTGTCGTGGAACTCGGACAAATACCGAAATATCGATGAACTTGACGGAACGCTCCGGGTTTTCTCTTTCCGCCATCGCTTCTTCAATGCCTTGCGGCCCTTTCGGCTCAACCCGTGGCGCAGCGCCTTGTCCAGCAGTGCGCAAACTCCTTTGTCTGCTTCAAGCCTGTTGATATCATCCACACACTCCCCGCCCGTAAGGTTCAGCATGATCAGCGACAGGACAATCTCAGCGTCCGTCCAGCCCTGTCCTCTTTCACGCGCCTTCACATGCCGCTCGATGCTCCTCACCAGACCCGATCGACAGGCAAGGTCAAGGTAGGTTCCGATTCCAGCCATCCCCGTCATTCCTTCACCCTGTCTGTCCTCTTCGTACTTGAATGCAAGCTCGCCCTGTGTCATCATGTGGCTTCACCTCGTTGATGATAGTTTGTTTTGGGAAAAACCATTCTATCTGCTTGTTATTACAAGATCAACGAGGTGTTTCTTTTTTTTGACGGTGGATCTAAGCTTCTGTGCCGCACGGTAAATCATGAGAGCATTGTCACGTCCGGCCTC
>Ga0272442_10008914_pt1 | contig 12628 bp, 13 predicted proteins | sample SSMForm2O_FD_200262 | JGI IMG/M metagenome (GOLD analysis project Ga0272442, IMG submission 200262) | Marine sediment archaeal communities from Little Sippewissett salt marsh, Falmouth, MA, United States - SSM-Form-2O | ecosystem: Environmental > Aquatic > Marine > Wetlands > Sediment ... | reverse complement strand
AGGAGGGGACGGCGCGGGTGAAAGAGACCAGGGAAGCCCTCGGAACAATCGGGAACAGGGTGAGGGCATTATCCGAACTCTATACACTGCTTTATCAGTCGGATGCTTTTCAGGAGATAGAGCTTGATGAATACTGCGGCAAGGTTGTCGCCTCCATGAAACATCTTTCCGAACGGGTCGAAATCCGGGCGGATCTCGACAAAATCACCGTACCGGTAAAAGAAGCGGCTACTGTAGGTTTGATCCTCACGGAGCTGGTGACGAACGCGATCAATCATGCTTATCCGGATAATGCCATGGGAATGGTGAACATCAGGCTGGAAGAGAAAGAAGATGGTATACGGCTTGAGGTGTCCAGCAGGGGGCGTACGCTGCCGGAAAATTTTGATGTGGCCCGTACCAGAGGAATCGGCCTGCAGCTTGTCCAGGCTTTAACAGAGCAGCATGACGGTTCCTTGAGCTTTGAGCGGGGCCCGACAACCAGGATCATCGCGGAACTCAAAGTATACTGATGAATGCAGAACGACAGGAGGGTGTATGATGTCGAAAACTGGCAGAGCGCGGAGTATCGTGTTCATATGTATTGTATTGGCTGGCATATTGCTCATCAGCGGCTGCGCGACCCGTTCGGCGGGCGTCCCGGAAAATGTCCCCGGTTTTTTCAGGGGGCTGCTGCACGGATTCATAATACTGTTCAGCTTCATCGGCAGTCTTTTTACCGATTACGAGGTGTACGCGCTGCCGAACTCCGGAGGCTGGTATGATTTCGGTTTTCTGCTTGGGGTTTCCATGTTTTTTGGAGGCGGCGGGGCCAGTTCCTGTAAGAGGAGATAATATCTTGAAAAGAGATAGCTCCGCCGCGGACTGAACACCTGCTTACCGGGACAATTCCTTCAGCCAGGTCAACATGGTCCTCACTCCGACTCCGCTCGCACCGCCGGGATTGCATCCCCATGGCTTTTCGACGAAAGCGGGCCCCGCGATGTCGAGATGAACCCATTTGTCCCGATACGGATCATCGACGAATTCGGAAAGGAAGAGACCGGCGGTGCTTGCTCCTCCGTATCTTGTGCTGGCAATGTTCGGGATATCAGCGACATCGCTCTTAAGCAGTTTCTTCAGATGCGAATTGAAGGGAAGGGTATGGGCCAGCTCTCCGCTGGCCCGGGCCGCCCGGATGATGCTGTTCTTCAGGTCTTCACTGTGTCCCATTACTCCGAAGGTGTATTCTCCAAGGGCCATTACGCAGGCCCCGGTGAGGGTAGCCATATCAACAATGTAATCCGGCTCGAGTTCCTGGGCGTAACAGAGACAGTCCGCCAGTACCAGCCGTCCCTCCGCGTCGGTGTTTTTTACTTCGATAGTCTTCCCGTGCTTTGTTGTGAGGATGTCGTCAGGGCGGTATGAACTGCCGCTGACCATATTTTCAGCGGCTCCGAGGATGGCGTGGATTTCAACATCCAGCTTTAACCCTGCCGCGGCGAGGATGATTCCCATCACCGTCACCGCCCCTGATTTGTCCGCCTTCATGCTGGTCATGGAAGATGTTGGTTTCAGACTCAAACCGCCGGTATCATAGGTGATACCTTTACCGACGAGGGCTACTTTCGCCCGCGGGGACGCGGGTGTATAGGTGAGATGAATGAGTCTGGGTGGGTTTTCGCTGGCCTTTCCCACGGCAAAAAAGGCGCCCATACCCGCTTCCCGGATCCACTTTTCATCATACACCTGACAGGAAACTTCCTGTTCGGAAGCAAGTCCCGCGGCGATCTCCGCGATCCTTTCGGGAGTCGCGTCCTCCGGGGGAGTGTTGATAATATCCCTGACCTGGTTTATGACACCGGCAGTATGGACGGCCCTCCGGATTGCCTCTTCCGCCTCCCTGGTCTCGATTTTTTTCATGGAATATTCACTGCGCGATATAAAAACCTCTTCGATCCTGTTTTCTTTTTTCTTGCTTTTGTATGTTTCAAACCTGTATTCTCCCAGCAGAAGCCCTTCGCAGAGCGCTTCAACCGAGCCGGCTTTGTCCTTGATATCAAGATACAAACCAATCTTAACGGTTTTATAGTCTCCCTTCAGGTCCCTGACTGCGGCAGCGGCGGCGAGACGTATATTTTCACTGCGGATAGAGTCTATGGCGACGAATACTCTGGAACTTTCGTGCAGTGCGATTTTCTCTTCATGTTCACTTTTAAATCCGAGCCTGCGCAGCAGCGGCTGCTGTTTCTTTACCCAGCGGTGATCGAGGTCCTGATCAACTATAAAAACGATTTCAAGGTCCGCCTTGATATCTGTAATTTTTTCATCCGTAAATCTGATGTTCATTAGGGCAACTCCTTTATTGAAATATGTTATATTCTTAAACGGTAGTATACAGGACTTTAGAGTCAACGGGTAGATAAAGGTATCGATATACCTGTGAGCTTGGGCAGATTTACTCAGCAGCGGAAGAGGACATGTTCAAGCTTCGTCTATCCCGGATGATTTTAACCAGGAATGAGAGATGCATGCAGGTTTTTTTTGTAAAGGGATAGTAGCCGGGTTCTCCATAGCGGCCCCTCTGGGACCGATGGGGGCCCTCTGTCTGAGCCGCAGTATAGCGAAAGGCTGCCTCTCGGGATTTATTTCGGGACTGGGAGCGGCGTCCGCCCATGCCCTGTTCGGGATGGCCGCCGGATTTGGATTGACCTTCATTTCCTCCTTCATGCTGCGGTATCAGCTGTGGATTAGATGGGCCGGAGTTATTTTTCTCACATATTACGGGCTGCGTGTCCTGTTCTCAAAGCCGGCGGACCGTGAAACCGAACAGGGCAGGTCCGGATATACAGGTGATTATATGTCCGCCCTGTTTCTTACCCTTACGAACCCGATCACCATTCTTATCTATAGTGCAGCTTTCGCGGGTATGGGTATGGTCCGGACGGGAGATACTTATATTTCCACGGTCAGCCTGGTGCTGGGTATATTCACCGGATCATCATTGTGGTGGTTTCTGCTGAGTAATGGAGCAGTCTTTGTTCTCCGCAAAGTGCAGCGGGGTTCAATGGTGTGGATACAGAGAAGCTCCGGAGCGGTCATACTCCTGTTTGCTTTGATGATTTTTATTTCATTAGTTTCTTAGTGTGCCCGAAAAGGCACTTTTTCGGATAAAGGCCGTAGATAGTAAGGCATACAGGCGCGGGGACCCCGCGAACAGTGCCCGAAACGGGAGGGTTCATGCAGAATCAGAAATCGGCGGAGCCGGAGGAGATTGATGTTCTCTGTGTTGGGCATGCCTCCTGGGATATTTTCCTCTATGTAGATGAGTATCCCGTAGAAAACTCGAAACAGCTTCTCTCCGAGAGCGGTGAATCCGCGGGAGGACCGGCCCTGAACGCTTCAGCGCTGCTCGCCCGCTGGCGGCTGCGCTGTGATTTTGCCGGAGCGGCGGGGAACGATCCTTACGGTCTTCAGATCCTGAAGACCCTTCAGGATGACGGGGCCGGAATCCAGGCCCTGGACCTGCGGCAGGGCTCATCCACAGCGCTCTCGGTGGTTATGGTCCATAAACACAGCGGCTCCCGCACTATTCTGACCAGGCGCAGGGGAAGCGGAGTGTACGCTCTGCCGGAATCTTATCTGCGGACGAAAAGACCCCGGTTTATCCTGATGGACGGACACGAACCTGAGGCTTCGCGGCAGGCGATGCTGGCTTTTCCGGAGGCAGTAACAATTCTGGACGCGGGCGGATACCGGCAATCCACCATCAGCCTCGCGGCTGAAGCAGACTATCTGGTGGCGAGTGAGCGGTTTGCCGCTGAGCGCTGCGGTGAGGACAGTCTCGTGGATGATCGACAGGTGATTACCGGTCTGCAGGCGCTGGCGGAGATGTCTTCAGGACGGATCGCGGTGACCCTCGGGGAGAGAGGCTGCGCTTTTCTACAGGATGGAAATATCCGGCGCATACGGGGAGTACCGGTGCGCGCCGAGGACACCACCGCCGCGGGAGATATCTTCCACGGTGCATTCGTGTATGGCCTGCATACCGGACGAGAGTTCGACGAGGCCCTGGATTTTGCCAATTGGGCTGCCTCGATATCCGTAACGAAAAGAGGAGGTCACAATTCCATTCCCGCTCTGGAGGATATTGAAGCGCGCTGGGATAGTTCTTTCTATTAGAAATTACTCAACGCCCTGTTCTGTCATACTCCGAGATACGGTCTACTTTTGGCTGGGAACGAGTTCCTTCCGTAAATTCGGATTCCAGCCAGGTTCGGGTTAGAACTTGAGCAAGTTTGTCGCCTGTCACCTGGGAACCCATGGTGATGATGTTCGCGTTATTGCTCTTCGCTGCCCTTTCCGCTGAATAGCAATCTGAAACCAGGGCAGCGTAAGCTCCTTTTACTTTGTTGGCCGCAATACTTACTCCGATACCGGTTCCGCAGATGAGGATACCCCGCCAGTATTTCTTCGCAGCTACAGCCTCAGCCACAGTGAAAGCTGCGTTGGGATCACAACCGATGGCTACCTTATTGTTCGTTAGTCCCTCCTTATGAAATATCAGCGTTCAGGTGATTTCTAAACACGCTCCCGCCTCCGGGGGGGCTTATTTGAAATACTGTTGTATTGTATTGCATTTAAGAATTTTTAAGCCTGGATATCAAGATGGTGAAAAGTGGTGAGGTGTCCGCGTTCGGCGGGATTTAACGCGCAGTTTGAGCTGTCTGCCGCAGAACACAGGGCACACCGCTTGTTTCGGCAATCTCAAACAGCCTATGCATGTACTCTCCGGAGAGGGCGGGCAGAGAGGAGTAGCGCGGATCGAGGGTGTGTCCGGGCCGAAACGGTGTCAGTACGTATCTCTTCGCTCCCTGAATCAGCGGCAGCATTGCCCGCATATCATTCTCATCTACAATTCCCGGCGCGGCGGTTGTTCTGAGTTCGTATGGAATACCCGAGTCTCTCAGCCACCGGATTGAACGGCGGACTGCCTCACCGGTATAAACCGCGCCGGTGGCGCTGGCATCAGAATGTCCCGGGCCGGCGACTCTGGTACCGGCATAAACCGCGCCGGTGGCGCTGGCATTAGAATGTCCCGGGCCGGCGACTCTGGTACCGGCATAAACCGCGCCGGTGGCGCTGGCATCAGAATGTCCCGGGCCGGCGACTCCGGGATCTGCATATCCCCCGCCGGTTACACCGGCACCGGGCTCCCCTTTATATTCCCGGCCCGGCGGCAGCAGCCGGTGGTACTTTTCAGGATCCGTCTTGAGGTCCATGGCGATATAGTCCGCATCTATCCGCGCGAGCCGTTCGGGGAAGGTCCCGTTGGTGTCAAGTTTTACCTTTAATCCATGAGACCGTATCAAACTCACCAGATCACCAATATTATCATGCAGAAGCGGCTCACCCCCCGTGATGCATACTCCTCCCAATAGAGACGCCCTCTTTTCCAGAAATACCCCGAGTTTCTCTAAAGAAATCATTTCATCGGGAAAGGGCGGCCGGACCAGCTCGGGGTTATGGCAGTAGGGGCAGCGGAGGTTGCAGCCGGGGGTGAATACAGCTGCCGCCACCTCTCCCGGGAAGTCCAGGAGGGTGGTTTTCAGCAATGCTACACGGGTCAGAGACATGGAATTCTTCAGAGTGAGGCGGCAGCGGCGGCGGCTGACCGGGCGGGATAAAGGATCTCGTCGATTTTATCCGGAGTAAAAGCCCTCCCTGTTTCAAGTCCTTTTTCACTCAGAAAAATCACTGTAGGTGCGGCCATCACATTGAGAGAGACGGCCTCTTCCAATCCTTCCGGAGTATCCACATTTACTTCACGGCCCCTCAAGTCCGTTTCCTGCAGCTTTGTTTTTACCGGCGGGCAGTTCGGGCAGGTCTCGCGGAAGAACAGTATGTAGGATTCGGTATTCATGTCTTCGGCGGACGTGCCGGCGGGCCGGACGATCTCAGGAGTTTCAACCACCGGGGGTGTATTTGCTGTCACCCGGGCTTTGATCCCCGGTTCATCGAAGAGCCTGCGGATACCATACTCCTCCTGTTTACCCTTGTTCCAGTTACGCACCGACCTGTAGTAGCCGACTATACGGGTATATACCTCCGCCTCGGCTCCGCAGTGCGGACAGTTGAAATGTTCACCCGCCAGGTAGCCGTGGGTAGGACATACGGAAAATGTTGGTGAAATAGTGAAATAGGGCAGGTGGTAGTTAACGGCGATAGCCTTCACAAGGTTTCGGCAGGCCTCCCAGTCACTGACTGCCTCACCGAGGAAGGCGTGGAATACTGTACCGCCGGTATATTTGGTCTGAAGACGGTCCTGATGGTCCAGGGCCTCAAAAACATCGCTGGTGCGGTCCACCGGAAGCTGTGTAGAGTTTGTGTAAAAGGGTTCTTCCTCACCGCTGGTGATAATATCCGGATACTCTTCGCGGTCATGTTTCGCGAGACGATAACTGGTACTCTCAGCCGGAGTGGCTTCAAGGTTAAACAGGTCCCCTGTGTCCTCCTGAAGGTCCGAAAGATGTCGACGCATATATTCCAGCACCTCTTCGGCAAAATCGGTGCCCTCAGCAGTGGAAATGTCTTTTCCGATAAAATTCAGCGTGCATTCATTCATGCCGCATATACCGATGGTGGAAAAATGGTTGTTCAGGTGCCCGAGGTACCGCCTGGTGTAGGGGAACAAGCCTCCCTCCATCAGTCTTTCAATGACCTTTCTTTTGATGACCAGGGACTGGGCAGCCGTGTCCATGAGCTTTGTCAGCCGCCGGAAAAAATCAACCCTTGAATCGGACAGATAGCCGACTCTGGGAAGGTTGATGGTCACCACTCCGAGGGAACCGGTGAACTCGTCGGATCCGAAAAGCCCGCCTCCCCGTTTTCGAAGTTCCCGTTTATCCAGCTGAAGCCGGCAGCACATGGACCGGACGTCATTGGGATCGAGATCGCTGTTGATGAAGTTCTGAAAATAGGGGGTCCCGTATTTCGCGGTCATCTCGAACAGGAGCTGGCTGTTTTCCGTGCTCCAGTCAAAATCCTTTGTAAGATTATACGTGGGGATCGGATATTGAAATCCCCGGCCTTCGGAATCGCCCGCGAGCATGAGTTCTATAAAGGCCCTGTTTATAAGGTCCATTTCTTTCTGGCAGTCCGCGAATGTAAAATTCTGCTCCACTCCGCCGACAATTGCCTCCCGTCCCGCGAGATCGGCGGGGACCGTCCAGTCCAGGGTAATATTGGTGAAAGGCGCCTGGCTTCCCCAGCGGGAAGGGGTGTTTACCCCGAAGATAAAGGTCTGCAGGTTCTGCTTGACTTCGCTGTAGGAGAGCTTATCCGCCTTCACGAAAGGGGCCAGGTAAGTGTCAAAACTTGAAAAGGCCTGGGCGCCTGCCCATTCGTTCTGCATGATTCCAAGGAAATTCACGATCTGCTGCACCAGTGTAGAAAGGTGCCGTGCCGGTTTTGATGAAATCTTGTCCGGCACGCCTCCCAGTCCTTCCTGTATCAACTGCCGCAGTGACCAGCCGGCGCAATAGCCGCTGAACATCGACAGATCGTGGATATGAAAATCAGCATTGCGGTGGGCCTCAGCAATTTCCTCAGTATATATATTTTTCAGCCAGTAGTTGGCGGTGATGGTCCCGGAATTGTGCAGGATCAGCCCGCCGAGAGAAAAGTTGACGTTCGCGTTTTCGTTTACCCGCCAGTCCGACCTTGACAGGTAGCCGTCCATGGTTTCATTGATATCGAGGACCAGTTTGCGTGTGTCCCGAATGGATTCATGCCGGGCGCGATAGAGGATATACGCCTTTGCGATAGCTACTTCTTTCGACTCAATCAAAACGGTCTCAACGATGTCCTGTATTTCTTCAATGGCAGGTACTGAGTTGGGATGTCTGGTGGATGAGAACTCCTGCAGCTGCTGTTCTACCTTTTGGGAGAGCGATTCCGCCAGATCGGGATCTTCGGCTTTTTTCACCGCCAGTATCGCTTTGGCGATTGCCGCGGTGATTCTGGAACGGTCGTAGATCTCAATTGAACCGTCCCTTTTTACCACTCTCCGGACCGCCGGCGCGAATGAATGCGCGGTAGTGCGGGCGGGATAATTCCCGCCGAGTGATACCTCCCAGTTCCCGTTTTTCAATTCAACTTTCAAGTTTCCCCCTCCTGTGCTTGTCCTTCTTCTGATTGTCCGAAAAAAGAATATCCATCTCCTGCTTGAATGCCTCGATATCCTCAAACATTTTATAAACAGAGGCAAACCGGATGTAGCCCACCTTATCGAGCTTAAACAGGACCTCAAGGACCATTTCGCCTATACGGGAAGTCTCGATCTCTCTGACGGCACCCCCTTCGAGAGACGCCTGGTCCTCGATGGTGTTGATCAGCTGCTCGATGCTTGTCCGCGGTATGGGACGTTTCTCGAGGGATGTTTCTATTCCCCGTTCGAGTTTTTTCCGGTCAAAAGGCTCTCGGCGGCCGTCACGTTTGATGACCTTGAGCTGTTTTTCTTCAATATGCTCATAAGAGGTAAACCGGTAGCCGCAGGAAAGACATTCCCTCCTGCGGCGGATAGAAGTTCCGGCTGAGTTTGTCCTTGATTCGATTACCTTATCATCCTGTTCAAAACAATGCGGACATCTCATCAATCATACTTCCCATGAATGACACTATATATAGCGCGCTCTAACCCACAAAGCAGATGATAGCACACTATATATGTGGTATCAATAATTTATCGGAAAATAATCGGGGAAGTTTAGATATTGCTCCGAAGCTCGCGGATTACCCGTGAAAAACAAGCGATTTTATCATTGACATCCATTTTTATGATGAAGGATTTAATGGTGACGGGTAAAAACGAAATGAGCCGCCTTCATCGAGATGAGAGGAAGGATCAGCAGCTGCAGGACCGGGGATAGTCCTGTATCTATCAGGGGGAGGACCGGCATCAGGGAGGAGTAAGCCCATCTTCCGGTACGCAGAGCGTGCAGTTCGATAATGACGGCAATTGCTATGCCTGATACAAACAGTACGGCAGCTCGTCCACGGGACAGGGGGGCGAACCACTGACAGGACCCGAACAGAATCCGGCCGATTGTCCATATTGCGAGGATGATAAACCCGTCTCCGATACTTGCCTTGAGACACATCCTCCAGCTATCGATAGTGTCGAACGGCATTCCCTCATAGAGAGGCATCTGCAGCATCTCCCAGATATAGTTGACTGCCACGGAGAGCAGGAACAGGAGAAGCAGAAATCGCAATTCCGACACGTATGAATGCTTTGAATTCATCAGTCATCGCCTTTATGCTTGAGGACATGATCTTCGTTTATATCCGGATACCCGGGCTTATTCAAAGGGCACCCATCCATGAATAGTAGCGCAGCTGAAACCGCGCTCCCGGTAATTCTGAAGTCTGCCAAGATCATCAGTGAAAGGACTCCCGGCTGTACGTGCCGAGGATATGATCGGCTGCAGAAAATTATCATTGCCGCGGTGCTGCTGAGAAATGCGGTAATGTGTCCACTGTGATTTTTTATAAGTATCCAGCAGTTTTGTTTCCCGGAGCCGATGCAGATGCCGCGAAGCGTTTGATTGTTTCAGATCCAGTATCCTTTCTATCTCACAGCTGCACAGGTCTTCGGCCTCCCAGAGGAGGTTGACGATCCGCAGCCTCGAAAGATCGGCCAGTGCCTTCAGTGTTTCTACTGTCTCACTCGTCATGGTATGTCTCCATAGTGCTGCCGGCTTTGATTGTATACACCATTACACGGCTGTGTCAAAGGACCCGCGGGTGGCTGCGGCGATCTTTACCAGGGTGAGCATTATCGGAACCTCCACAAGAACTCCTACCACCGTCGCCAGGGCGGCCCCAGATTGAAGACCGAAGAGACTGACAGCTACTGCCACCGCCAGCTCGAAGAAGTTGCTTGCGCCGATCATTGCCCCGGGAGCAGCGATATTGTGGGGGATCTTCCATATCTTTGCCCAGCCGTAGGCGATGCCGAATATCAGAAACGTCTGAATAGTCAATGGGACCGCGATGAGGAGAATGTGCAGAGGATTGTTCAGGATAATTTCACCCTGGAATGAAAACAGGATTATGAGGGTCAGCAGCAGGCCGCCGATAGTGGTGTTGTCAAATTTTCTCAGGAACACATTCTCGAAGTAGTCCTGACCCCGGCGGCTGATTATCATCCGCCTGGAGATATAGCCGCCGGCCAGGGGGATCACGACGAACAAAACTACTGACAGGAACAGGGTGTCATAGGGAACCTGAATATCGCTTACTCCCAGCAGGAATGCGACTATCGGGGTGAAAGCGACGAGGATGATCAGATCATTCACAGCGACCTGTACAACCGTGTAAGCCGGGTCCCCGTCTGAAAGATGGCTCCATACGAAAACCATGGCCGTACAGGGGGCCGCTCCCAGCAGGACCGCTCCGGCCAGGTATTCAGTTGCCAGAGAGCCCGGGATGAAGGGGGCGAATACGACCCTGAAAAAAAACCAGGCGATGAAGTACATGGTGAAGGGTTTGATCAGCCAGTTTGTCACGGTGGTGACGGTTAGTCCCTTCGGCCTCTTCGTTGCATGTACAATACTCGAAAAGTCCACCTTCAGCATCATCGGGTATATCATCAGCCAGATAAGAACAGCCACGGGGATACTGACCCGGGCGTATTCGAGGCTGCCGAGAAGCTTGGGTATCCCCGGTACATATCTTCCGATGAGGGTACCCGCTATGATGCAGAGAGCGACCCAGAGGGTGAGATATTTCTCAAAAAAACTGATCTGTTGTTTATGAATTGTATCAGCCATGGCGTGTTCTTTCTTCCTTAATATGAGTAGTTGAGCATATACTAATATAATGAGCCTGTTTAGAATTGTCAAGACAGCAAACCGCGGTTAAAGAAGTACAGCTGAGGGCGCCTTATTCAACCGATGTCCCTTCTCATCAGATAGTCGGACTGCAGTTCCTCTCCCATTCTGAAATCATGAGAACCAAAGACCGTAAAGCCCATGCGCCGGTAGAAGGCGACCGCGTTCCTGTTCCGCTTCCACACCCCCAGCCATACATAGCTCTTATTTTTACTCCGGGCTGATTCCATCGCTTTTTCGATGAGTACTTTCCCCAGTCCGCGTCCCTGAAACACCGAGCGCAGATAGATCCGCTCAATTTCCAGGGCTTCATGCTCATACATATCTGTCTGAGCGTCCTCTTCATTCAGCTTGAGGTATCCGGCCAGCTCATCGTCGCAGAACAGGAAAAGAAATTGAGAATGTTCGGCGAGCAGCTCTTTCAGGAGGGTCTCCCGGTTAAAAGCGGTGTCCAGGTAGGTCCGCATGTTTTTCAGGGTATTCATGGCCGCAAAGGTATCGTGATATGTTTCTCTGCCCAGGGCTGACAATGTGTCAATGTCCTGCACGGTACATTCTCTGAACTCTATACTCATATCAATTGTCCCTGTCCTGAACGGGAGGTTTCTCCCGGCTGGTTTTCTCCGGGAGGTTTTTCCCGGGGGGATATCTCCGATTTGTTTTAATCTGTAATTTTGTGAGAAACAAGCCTCCGATAACCAGGGTCCCTCCGATTATGACCGGCAGGGTGAGATGTTCCCCCAGGATCAGTATCCCCAGGATAATTGCCGATACCGGTTCAAGGTTCAGAAATACAGCCGCCCGGGACGCGCCGACCGCCCTGATGCCGTCGTAGTAAAAGAGGTACGCGATTCCAGCCGCGCCGAAACTTAAATACATCAGACTGTACCAGGTCTCCGGCGGCTGGGTACCGAGGGTATGCAGCACTCCTTCATAGAGGGTGAAAGGTATCAGCATGACCGCCCCGATAAGCGATCCGTAGACCAGGACTGTAAAAGACGATAATTCGCGCATGGCGTATTTCGCGCTTATCGAGTATGCCGTCCAGGTAAAGACACAGCCGATCAAATGCAGGTCTCCCGTCGAAATCTCTCCGCTGAGCAAAATCCTGAAATCCCCGTCGGTAATGGTCACCACGGCGCCTGTGAAGGCAGCGAGGATACCGATCCTCATCAGGGCGGTGATTTTCTCATGAAAAAACATCCCCGAAACCAGGGCTACCACCGCCGGTGTGAAAGCAATAATAACAGAGCTGCGGATGGCGGTAACGGTCCGCAGACCCGAGAAGAGAAAGAAGTTGAACAGTAAAATCCCGGACGTACTCATGGCGATGAGGAGTATGGTCCCTCTCACCGATGGTACAGTGAATTTTCCCTTTTTCAGGTAAAGGACCGGCAGCAGAAAGAGACTCACCAGGAGGAAACGCAGAAAGGTGATGGTAAACGGCGGCAGCTGCACGGCGATTATCCTGCCGGCCACAAGCCCTCCTCCCCACAGTACGGGGGCCAGAAAGAGCTTGAGATAATGGAACTGGATCACCTGAATTCCCGGATGTTTCGCACCTGATCATCATATATTTTCCCCGGGCCGCGGTCAACGATACCCCGTCCCTGTCATTCGGGCCTCCGCGCTGAGCTTGTCGGGCGGCGCCGGGAGGAGCGTTCACCGGCAGGAGCGTTCACCGGCAGGAGCGTTCACCGGCAGGAGCGGAGGCATTTGAAGCACTTTAAAAACTGAACTTCCCGGCCAGAGAG
>Ga0272442_10008913_pt1 | contig 12628 bp, 8 predicted proteins | sample SSMForm2O_FD_200262 | JGI IMG/M metagenome (GOLD analysis project Ga0272442, IMG submission 200262) | Marine sediment archaeal communities from Little Sippewissett salt marsh, Falmouth, MA, United States - SSM-Form-2O | ecosystem: Environmental > Aquatic > Marine > Wetlands > Sediment ... | reverse complement strand
GCGCCAGGGTCATGGGGAGGGTGGGCTGGTTGGTCAGCGAGAAGTCGGCGCTGGAGTCTTCGGCCATGGCCACCGCCTCCAGCTCCAGATCCAGCAGGCCGCAGTTGGTGATGGTGAAGAACTTCTCCTCGGGTTCTCCCACGGCCACGTTGCCGAAATCGAGGATCAGCGGCTCGGGGCACACCCGCGGGGCCAGGCCCCGGGCCGAGAGCAGCACGCGCAACTCGCGCTCGTTCACGTCGTCCGAGATGATCTCCAGGTTGGTCTGGTGGTCCCCCCCCAGGATGGGCTGGTAGGTGGCGACTATGTGGGCCTCCTCCCCGGCGGAGATGATCCCCGGCAGGTCGCCCTGGGTCACCTGAAAGCGGAACTGGCCCAAGTCGCCCTCCCGAAGCTGCAGCCCCGAGACGGTCAGCTGCTGGTCCCCGTTGTTGCGCACGATGATCTGCCGGTCGACCGTTTCGCCGGCGACCGCATCGCCGAACTGCACCTCCAGAAGCTCGGGCTCCACCTCGTCGTTGCACTTCTCGGAGGCGGTCTGGCAGGCGGAGCTCATCTGGTCGCCCTCGCAGTCGGAGATGCATACCTGGATCTCCGGGGTCACCCCCTGCCCGGCCAGGTTGACCAGTATGTTGCGGTAGTCGGTCGCGTTGGTCTTGAGCAAGAAGGCCGCGCTGTTCTGGGCCACTTCGGGCGGCGCGTAGGTGATCTCGACGATCAGGAGATTGTCCGGATCGATGGAGAGATAGTTGTTCTGGTCATACTCGCAGCCGCCCTCGAAGGTGCCGTTGTTATAGCAGGCGATCACGAAGGCGGGATCCATCTGGCGCCACTCGGTGCCCACCAGATGCAGCGGGATGGTCCCGGTGTTCTCTACGAAAAGGTAGCGCTTGGCGGTCGAGGCCACGTCGACCAGCCCGAAATCGATGCCGATCTCTCCCTCGCCCGGCGTGGATCCCTCGGCCGTGGGCGCAAAGGACGAACTGGCGGGCGGATCCTGGGTGGTGCCCACGTGGTACTTGCCGGCGCCGGCCTCGTCGGGGGTCAGCCCGTCACCTCCCTCGTCGCATTCGCAGTTCAGGGCCACCGGAAGCAGACCCACCACCAGCAGGACGGCCAGGGATCGCTTTATCAACATGAAAGACTCCTTGTGAAACGGGTCCCGGGATTCTGGTAAACGGTGAAGATAGTGCAAAACACATGCCAGGAGCTTTCCCCCGGCGATCTGATTTCTTCTTTGAATTCAGCAGACTCCAAACCGGGATTGCTCCAGGGTTAACCCTGTGCGTGAGTATTCGGGACAGCTTTGCACGCTTTTCGTAACTTTTTTTCTTCTAGCATGCGGTGTAAATGTTTTTCAAGCAAAAACGTCTGTGACAACATGGCACAATGCCGCGCATGGTCGAGGAAACTACGATTCCTTGCCCGGATCAGCGTATTTTCCTACAATACAATCAAATGCTTCGCGCCTTCCTCTCTGGTGTCCTGGTGATCGCGGTTTCGGGGTGTGCCGCCAAAAAACCCGCGGACGACCGCCCCTGGCCACCGATCTACCGCACCGACGCCGCCTATCACCGGGCGGGCAGCATCGTAGACGCCCCGGTCGAGGAGAAGCCCGCCGAGGCCAAGCCGAAGCAAGAACCCGACCCGGCGCCCGACCTCGGACGGGTGGAGCAGGCCATCCTGACCTTCCAGAAACAGCGCATGGCCCGCGGGCCGTCCATGGACACCGCCTGGCAGCCGTTCTTCGACGTCATCTTCGCGTATCTGGATCAACCCGTCGAGAACCTGAGCTTCTCCCCGCTGATCCGGGCGCGGGTGGCCGCGGAGTTCGAGCTGGACTTCGAGCAGAGAAGCGAGGGCGGCGCCCCGCCCGATCTGGAAGAGGTGGTGGGAATTCTGCTTTCGCGAATCGACAGCCGGGTACGCGCGCTGCGCGCGAGCTGCGGAAAAGACCGGCAGCCCACCCGGGCGAAGGCCGGGCAGCTCGCCTGGCCCCTGACCTGCGGACTGATCACTTCCAAGTTCGGAATGCGCAAGGATCCCTTCAAACCCAAGGTGGAGCGGTTTCACAACGGTGTCGATCTGGCCGCGCCGCCCAACGAGCCCGTCCACGCCGCCGCCGACGGCGTGGTGGTTTTCGCCGGCTGGGCGGGGGGAGCCGGACGCGCCGTCCGCATCCAGCACCGCGGCGGCCGGGAGACCCTTTACGGGCATCTGTCCACCATCCTGGCCAAGGAAGGCTGGGAGGTTGCCCGCGGGGAGGTCATCGGCCTGCTGGGCAAGAGCGGCCGGGCCACCGGCCACCACCTGCACTTCTCCTACTTCTTAGACGGCAACGCCGTCGATCCCCTGGAGCACCTCGAACCCATTCCCTATGGCTTTTCCGACTCCACCCCCGGGATCCTGTTCGGCTACGGGGGCGAACTCCCTGAATAAAGGCAGCGGTTGACTTGCCGCGAGGCGGGATTATAGCATTTGAACAGAAATGCTAACTTCCTGCGGGGGGGCGGGAGCTCAGCCAGATGGCAATTTCGAAGAAGATCAACTCGTTCATGACCAAGGCTTCGTGGATCCGCAAGATGTTCGAAGAGGGGATCCGCATGAAGCAAGAAGTCGGTGCCGACAAGGTATTCGACTTCTCCCTGGGCAATCCGATCATGGAGCCCCCGGAGCCCTGCCAGCAGTCCCTGTGCGAGCTGACCAGAAGCCCGCCCGCGGGCCTGCACCGGTACATGTCCAACGCCGGGCACCCCGAGGTCCGCGCCCGGGTGGCCGAATACATCGCCGCCGACACCGGAGCCGCCCTTCAAGCCGAAGATGTGATCATGTCCTGCGGGGCCGGCGGGGCGCTGAACGTGGCCCTGAAATCTCTCCTGGATCCCGGTGATCAGGTGGTGGTCGTAGCGCCATTCTTCCCCGAGTACCGGTTCTACACCGACAACCACGGCGGCGAACTGGTGGTGGCCGAGTCGGCCGGGGACTTCGATCTGGACCTGGAAGAGCTGGACCGGGTGATCAACCCGCGGACCAAGGCGCTGATCCTCAACTCGCCCAACAACCCCACCGGCCGGATGTATTCCGCCGAACGGCTCAAGGAGTTGGGCGATCTGCTGAACCGCAAGGAAAAAGAAGCCGACCAGACGATCACCATCCTGAGCGACGACCCCTACCGGAAAATCGTCTTCGACGGGGCCAAGGCGCCGCCGATCTTCGACGCGCACCCCAACACCATACTGATCACCTCCCACTCCAAGGACCTGGGGCTGGCCGGCGAGCGCATCGGGTTCGCGGCCATCGGCCCCGGGCACCGCGACCGCCAGCCGCTGCGCGACGCCCTGACCTTCACCAACCGCACCCTGGGTTTCGTAAACGCCCCGTCGCTCTTCCAGCACGTCGTCGCCCAGAACCAGTCGGTCAGCGTGCCGGTGCAGGAATATCAGCAGCTGCGCGACATGTTCTGCGACGGTCTAGACCGGGCCGGCCTGGACTACATCCGGCCCCAGGGCGCCTTCTACCTGTTTCCCAAGACCCCCGGCGAAGACGACCTGGCCTTCGTGCGCACCCTGCAGAAGCACTACATCCTGGCGGTGCCCGGTTCGGGCTTCGGACGCGGCGGGCACATCCGCCTGAGCTTCTGCGTCACCAAGAAAGAGATCGAGGGCGCGCTGCCGGGGATCAAAAAAGCGGTGGAAGAATCGCTGTAAGGGCACACCTCCGTGTGTGCCCTTCAAGGGCGGACACAGAGGTCCGCCCCTACTCGAGAATCAAGGAGGGGTCCTGCCGGACTTCCTCGCTCTTGTCTTCCTCGATCCGGGAGGGATCCGAGATGACCGGCGGCTCGCCTTCCTTTTCCTTCCAGTCCAGCCCGCCCGGACGCGTTACCACCATGGTTTTCTGAACCGCGTATTTGACCCCCTCGCGGGCGATGATGGTCAGGATGTTGGGCCCCGGATCCAGGCGCACGGGGACCTCCAGATCCAGCGAGCGGGGGCTGTCGCCGGAAGTGCCCGAGCGGAGAAATACCTTGTCGTCCCCCACCCAGACCGCCACGTCGCGCAGGTCCCGGTCGGAATCCTCAACCTTGCCTTTCAGGGTGATCGTGGACCCCTGGCTCACGTAGCCGGGAATCTTCTCCAGCGCGATCCGCGGCGGGGTGATCTGCTGGAAGGGGATCAGGGTTTTTTTGGCCAACGGCTTGGCCCGGCGGGCGGGAACCCGGCGGACCGACTCCTGGTGAATCCATCCGGCCGGCTCCCGCGTCTTCTGCTTCCCCGCAGTCTGGGATTTTTCGCCGACGATGCGGTACCACTTGCCCCGGCTGCGATCGGCCAGCAGGACCGTGCCCTTCTTGGCAAAACCTATCAGGGGAACGCCGACGTCGCCGCCGCCGCGCACCTCGGCGCGGCGCCGTTTCACTTCCAGGCCGGTCTTGATCTTTTTGGGCTTCGGGCCCGCGGAAGGATACACCGGGATCTGCAACTTGGCCACCTGGGTGGTCCCCAGGTCGGCATCCCAGATGCTCAATTCGACCGGCAACGTCGCTCGTTTGGTGTCCGCACGAACCCGGAAGGTGAACGACTTGTCCTTGGACTGGCCGGCTGGAATCTCGCCGTACTCCGCCCGGCCCTTGCCGGCCTCCAGGAACAAATCCTTGCCCGCATCGTTTTTCAAGAGCGCCTTGGCCCGGTAGGCCTTGCCCTGGCCCAGGTTGTAAATCCGGACGCTCAGGTCGATCTTCTCACCGGGCTGGATCAGCCCGTCGGCGTTGCCATCTTTGTCCAGCACCCGCCAGCTGAAACCGAAGGCCGGACGGGGAAGTTGCCGGGTGTTGATAGTGGTCTCGAAGCGCGCGGGCGGTTTGCCCCCGGCGCAGAAAAACTTGAACCGCAGGTCGTCGGTGCGGTCCAGGGACGAACGGGGGATCTTTATGGGCACTTCCCAGGTCTTGGTTTCCTTCGGATTCACCCGGCCGAAGATGAACTCGCGCTTGTCGTATAGCGGATACTTGCTTTCGGACTCCGCCCGGAGCTGATAGAAAGGCTGGCTGCCGGTGTTGCGGACCGACAGGCGCATACGCACCTTCTTGTCGGCCAGGGCCCGCCCCGAGGCGTCCACCCCTTCGCCCTCCAGCTTGAACTCGACCTTTCCCTGCGCCCCCTGGCTGGAACCGTCCGACCAGTCCACGCCCAGCTCGCGCATTTTCTTGATTATTTTCTGCTGCTCTCTTTTCTGCACATCGCGCAGCAGGGCCTGGCCCTCGTCCAGCATGGCCGAGCCCTTGGGGGTGTCTATTTTAAGCAGATACTCCTTGGCCAGGAGAACCTCGAAGTCCTCCTTGAACTCCGGCTCCTGCAGGGGCGGCTCCTCGCCCTCCTCCTGCTTTTCCTCCTCGTACACGTAGCGGACCACCTCGGAGGGCTTTAGCTTGGCGGTGGAGTGCTTCTTGAGGTGGGCGGGGATGTCCTCCTCGCGGAAGGTGTCGCGCCGGGCAAAAGCCTGCACGCCTTCCTTGTCGAGAATGACCGGGATCAACTGAATGTCCGGGGTGACTCCCACCTCCTGAATGGAGACGTCTCCGGGGATCAGGTACTCGGCCACGGTGAGCTTGAGGCAGGACCCGTGGACCGACGGCGGAACGTGCTCGTTGAGGATCTGAACGGTGCCCTTGCCGAAGCTCTGCTCGCCCATCAGCACGGCCCGGTCGAGGTTCTTGAGCGCACCGGCCAGAATCTCCGAGGCCGAGGCACTGCCGGAGTTGACCAGCACCACCAGGGGAATATCCCTTTCCGAGCCGTCCTCCTTGGCGCGCTGCTCCTCGCGCATCTTCTGGACCCGCTGCTCGGGGGTGCTGTCCTCGCCGTAGGCCACGGTGGCCACGATGATGCCGCTGTCCAGGAAGAGATCGGCCACTTTCACGGCCGCCTTCATCAGGCCCCCGGCGTTGTTGCGCAGATCCAGGATCAGGCCGCGCAATCCCTTGGCCTTGCGTTTCAAATCCATCAGGTGCCTGATCAAATCGCCGGCGGTGTGCCGGCCGAAATCCTGTATCTGCAGGTAGCCGATCCGATCGGACAGCAGCTTGGAAACCACGCTGCGCACCCGGATGGTGTCCCGGGTGATGACGAACTTGTGCGGTTCGCTCCAGCCGGTGCGCATGACCCAGATGGTCACTTTGGTCCCCGGCCGGCCGCGCAGCAGGCTGACCGCCTCGTCCAGGGGCATATTCACCGTGGACACGTCCTCGATGCGGACGATCTGATCCCCGGCCCGCAGGCCCATGCGCTGAGCCGGCGTGTCCGGAAGCGGGGAGATGATGGTCAGGGCGCCCTTGCGGATGGTGATCCGGATCCCCAGGCCCCCGAACTCGCCGGTGGTCTTGAGCTGCATCTCGCGGAACAGCTCCGCGGGCAGCAGGTTGGAATGCGGATCCAGGGTGGTGAGCATCCCGTTTACCGCGGCGAACTCCACCTCCTTGGGGTCGGAATCCGGTTCGAGGTTCTCGGCGATGAAGGCGAACACCGGCTGGAGGTTGTAGTTCATCTCCCACACGGTCTCGGGCCGGCCCACCTCGAATGATCGGCGCTGAGTGCCCACCTGTACGCGGGCCACACCGTTCTTGAGCTTGATCTCAACTTCGGCCTGCAGGCGCTCGACGTACTCCAGGGCGCTCTTCATCATGGCCGCCGGGCGCACCCGGCTGGGATCCACGTAGTCCTGCTTCAGCTGGAGCAGCACCCAGCTAAAAGTCTCCATGTTGGCCAGGAGATAGTCGGATTTCTTTTCCTGGGCCTCGAGCGGTGCGCCCCAAGACAACTGGAACGCCAGGATTAGCAGGATGAGCCGGATGGTGCGATTGGATGAAAACATCAAATTAGCTCCTTATAGCCAGATCTTACGACCTGTTGGCATGCTAGGGTGCCAGGTAGGGCTTGTCAAGGCACGGGTTTGTAACCAGAGGGAACGCCGACCCCTTCTTGGGCGTCCAATCAGCAGCGGGTTTGACGGACGCCGAGGGATTTGCCTATGCTGCCCGACGAAGTGAGCAACTCGTCGACCCTTCTGGAGCGGCGCCTGGTCCGGGCCTTGAAACGGGGTGATCCCCAGGCCTTCGAGCGGATGATCCGCCTGCACCAGAACCGGGTTTTCTCCCTGTGCTTGCGGATGATGGGCAATCCCCAGGAAGCGGAAGACCTGGCCCAGGAGGTGTTTCTCACGGTCTTCACATCCATTCGCACCTTTCGCGAGGAGAGCCTGCTCTCCACCTGGATTTACCGGATCACCCGCAACCATTGCCTGAACCGCTTGAAGTTTCTCAAGCGCCGGGCGCATGACAAGAAGCAGTCTCTGGACACAACCCGCCAGGCCGACCTGGCCGAGGGCAACGTGCGGATACCCCGGCCGGACCGCCTGGCGGAGGGAAAAGAAATGGAGGCCATCGTCCAGGAGCAGATCAACACGCTGAGCGAGGAACACCGCGAGCTGGTTGTTTTGCGGGACATCGAGCATCTCAGCTATGACGAAATCCAGTCAATCACCGGTCTGCCCGAGGGTACGGTCAAGAGCCGGTTGCACCGCGCCCGGATGGAGCTGGCCCGGCGCATGGCCCCCTACTTGAGCGAGAAGTGAGCGACGGCATGAAACACGAAAAGGCACAAGAACTGCTATCCTGTTACGTCGACAAAACCCTGGATGCCGAAAGCAGCCGGAAGCTCGAGGCTCACCTGGAGGAATGCGAGGAATGCCGTGCGGATCTCGACCTGCTGAAAAAGACCCTGCAGGTGGTCGGGGAAATCCAGCCGGCCCTCGCACCCGCGGATTTCTCCGCCCGGCTGCGGCGCAAGGCCAGAAAGGCCGGGCTGTTCGAGCGCCAACGGCGCCGGCATGCCTCCCGGCAGATGGTGCATTTCGCACCTACCATGGCCGTCCTGCTGGCCGCGGTGGGCGGTCTGGTGGTCTGCCTGCTTATGTTCTACAGCCAGTTGCAGTTGCTGACCGTGGAGCATCCCCCGGCGGTGCTGCTGGTCGAGTCGAAGGAGCAGGTGAACCACGTGGCCTGGGCAACCTGGGAGGTCCGCGGAGAGGTCCGCATTCCCGGAAAGCCGCAGGTCCCTCCCCAGACGCCGCTGGGCGCTCCCCCGGAGTTGGAGCTGAACATCCCCCACGATGCCTGGCCGGCCTGGAAAATGAAGCTGAAGGAAAAAGAAATACAACCGCCCGACGCCCCCCCCGCGGACACCGAGGGCCGGCTGCATGTGATCGTCCAGATCCGGATCAAGGAATCCGGGAACCCTCCAGCCGCAGAAGATCCCGCTTCATCCGCAGACCGCCCCCGAAGCCCCCCAGACCCCGCGTCGCCACCACCCGGTGACAAGGAATGATCAAGGGAAAATCGTTTTGGGCCATGGCGTTGCCCACCGCCCGGGAGGCCCGGGGCGAACCCGCCCGGCGGGCCAGCTCACCGTAAGTCACCGTCTTGCCGTAGGGAACCTTGCGCAGGCAGGCGATCACCCGGGTAGTAAAAGGCGCCAGATCGTCTGTGCAGATCTTGAACGTGAACCGCCGGCGCCGGCCGGCGTAGTACTCGCGGATCTGCCGCAGCGCCGGCGCCACCCAGGCTTTGGAACCACCGGGGGCATAGCCGCGCTCGGAAAGCTTTTTGAGCACCCGCTTGCGTCCGCCGCCCAGGTGGATCAGCACCACGCCCCGGGAGGAGGCCGCCACCCAGGTTTCCTTGGGCGGGCCGCCCGGCACGCGGCCAATGGCGACCCGGGTGCTCATTTGAGGTTCATCTTGATATCGATGGCCATCTTGATCTTGGAAGAGACCTTCTGCCCCTGGGCAGTTGCGGTCACGTCGCCGCCGATTTTCATCTTGGCGTCGCTGGACACCATGATCCCCTTCTGAATATCGAAGAGGTTAACGCCCTCGCCGCTGCCGTCCATATCCGCCTGAGTGGGAATCCCCGAGGACTCGGCCTTGCCGTGCAGGGCCACGGTGACCTTGGCCTGGATCTTCACGCACTGGCCGGTCTTGCACTTGGCCATCCCCAGCAGCTTGTAAGCGCTCTTGAACTTCATTTTCAGATCCGGCGCGCCGGGCAGGTTGGCGGGGATTTCGTTTTCCATGTTCCAGCTGCCGCCGATGGGGATGCCCTTCTCGGGGAAGATCAGGGTGTTCTGAGACATGGATTTCTTCATCTGCTCGGCCATCTGCTTGACGGTCTGATCCAGCTCGGCGGCGTTTACGATCTTGGGCTCGTCCATCTTGCCCAGCTCGGTCATGCGCATGGACATGCGCATCTTCTTGAAGCCTTCCGAACCGGGGATGGGCATCTTGTTGCCGCCCATCTCCATGACGGCGTCGAACTTGGTGAACCCCACTTCGAGAACCGCCGCGCCGGTCTCCACCCCGGTGACCTTCTGGTACATCCCCACGTCCATGCGCATCTTGATTTTCTGGGCGAACCCGGGAGCCGCGTCGGTGGTTATATCCATGGCCTGGTCCATCATCATGTCGTACTTGAGGTTCTGGCCCTTTTTGAACTTGTAGCGCAGCTTCACCGGCCCGCCGGCCAGGGCCGCGGACGCGAATGCCAGCATCAACACGCCGGCCAGCAGGATTCTCAGGTTTCTGGCTCTCATGAAAATCTCCTTAAAAAGGGAAAAAGGTGGGCGAAACATCTTGCCGAGCCTATGCCAGAATGTGATACAGATCAACAGATCTTACGGGAAAACCGCACGTCAATAGACCCGAGACGAGCAAACTGAAAAGGGAGAAAAACCCATGAAAAAATACATTATTTCCGTGCTGCTGGTTCTGCTGGTTCCCGCGGCGGCGTCCGCCACCGGCCTGTTGATCCCCAAGAACCGCTCGCTGGGGCCTTTGGGCATCAAGTACCACCGGGCGGAGGTGAAAATCACCGACCGGGTGGCGGTGACCAAGGTCGACCAGGTGTTCATCAACCACACCAACCGCGACCTGGAGGCCACCTACATCTTCCCGCTGCCCAAGGGCGCCACGGTTTCCGACTTCTACCTGTACATGAACGGCAAGAAGCAGAAGGGCGAGGTCCTGGAACGCAACCGCGCCCGCAACATCTACGAGGGGATCGTCCGGCGGATGAAGGACCCCGGGCTGCTGGAGTACCTGGGGCGCGACCTGTTCCAGGCCCGGGTCTACCCGGTGCCCCGGCGGGGCGAGGCCCGGATCGAAATCGAGTTCACCCAGATGATGCCCTACGTGGGCGGGGTGATGAAGTACAGCTATCCGATGCGCACCGACCGGTCCTCGGCCCGGACCATGAAGGACTTCACCATGTCGGTGAACATCAAGTCCAAGACCCCCATCAAGGCCATCTACTCCCCGAGCCACCAGATCTATTCGCGCAAGAAGAACGACCACCGCGCCACCGCCGGGTTCGAGAAGATGGCCGCGCTGCTCGACCGCGACTTCGAGCTTTTCTACACCGTCTCGGAGAAGGACATCGGGCTGAACCTGCTGACCTACCGCGAACCCGGTGAGCCGGGGTTCTTCCTGCTGATGGTTTCCCCCAAGAGCGAGTACACCGACCGGGAGATCATCGGCAAGCGCATCACCTTCGTCATCGACACCTCGGGCTCCATGGCCGGGGCCAAGATGAAGTACGCCAAGAAGGCCCTGAAATACTGCCTGAACAAGCTCAACCCCGACGACCTGTTCAACGTGATCCGCTTCTCCACCGACGTGGAGGCCTTCCGCAAGAAGCCGGTCTCGGCCTCCAAGGAGAACGTCCAGAAGGCGCTCAATTTCACCAACCGCATGGAGGCTGCCGGCGGCACCGCCATCGACGAGGCCCTGACCACCGCGCTGGCCGGCCACGCCAACTCGCAGGAGCCCAACATGGTGGTCTTCCTCACCGACGGCCACCCCACGGTGGGCGAGACCAACCCCAAGCAGATCGTAAAGCACGTAAAACGTTCCAACCGGGTCGCCGCCCGGGTGTTCGTCTTCGGCGTGGGCAACGAGATCAACACCCACCTGCTCGACAAGATTTCGAAAGAGAACTTCGCCGACTCCACCTACGTCAAGCCCACCCAGGAAATCGAGATGACCGTGTCGGCCTTCTACAACAAGGTCTCTCACCCGGTGCTCTCCGATCTCAAGATCGACTTCGGCAAGATCCACGAGTATGACGTGCTGCCCAAGCGCCTGCCCGACCTGTTCAAGGGCAGCCAGGTCATCGCCCTGGGCCGCTACCGCGACAACGGGCATTCGGCCATGACTCTGGTGGGCACCGCCGGCAACAAGGTGCGCAAGTTCGTCTACGAGGGCAAGTTCCCCAAGTCCGAAAAGACCAACGATTTCATTCCCCGCTTGTGGGCCACCCGCAAGATCGGCTTCTTGCTCGACAACATCCGCCTGTCCGGAGAGCAGAAAGAGCTGGTCGACGAGGTGATCATGCTGAGTAAGCGCTACGGCATCGTCACCCCCTACACCTCCTACCTGGTAACCGAGGACCAGGTAGTGGCCACCCCCGGCCCGATCACTCCTCGCCCGCGTCCGCGTCCGCGTCCGGTTTATCGCCCGCGCCCCGGCTGGGGCGACGCCCGCGGCGTAGGCGGCGCTCCGGCCACCGAGGCCGAAAGCTCCGCCGCTCCCATGGCCGCCCCCACCAAGCGCGCCGAGAAGGCCCGCGAGCGCTACCAGGTCTACGGCAAGGCCAAGAAGGGCGTGCTCAAGACCGACACCGGCGAGACCGCGGTGGACTTCGCCGACGCGGTCAAGGACATGAAGACCGCCGAGGGCAGCCGCGACGACGAAGACGACGCCGCCGGCATCCGCTACATCTCCGGCCGCGCCTTCAAGCACCAGTCCGGCGGCTGGATGGATCTCAAGTACAAGCCCAGCATGAAGCTGCTGAAGATCAAGTACATGGGCAAGGCCTACTTCGAGCTGATCCAGAAGTCCGCCAAGCTCAAGCGCATCTTCGCCCTGGGCCAGCGCCTGGTGGTGGTGGTCGGCTCCAACCGCGCCATCGCCGTCTCCCCCGACGGCCGCGACAGCGTCCCCTCCTCCGAATTGAAGCAGTTCATCCCCTGATCTAGACGAAGTCCCACCAAGGCCAGCCACCAAGGTGCCCCCCACCAAGGTGCCATGCCACCAAGGTGCCATGCAAACCGTGAGCAAACCAAGGCCCACCAAGGTGGCCACCAAGGTGCCCACCAAGGTGCCATGCAAACACCAAACCACCAAGGTGCCATGCAAACCGTGAGCAAACCCAAACCACCAACCCACCAAGGTGCCATGCAAACCGTGAGCAAACTGCAAACCTGCAAGGTGCCATGCAAACCGTGAGCAGCCAGCCATGCAAACCGTGAGGCAAACCGTGAGCAAACCGTGACCGGTTTCCGACCCTTGTGTCCGGATTCCGGACACGAGGCCTGTCAATCTAGTCCGCATGCTTTCGAGTCCAGTTCTGCAACTCGTTGTATTAAAGTAAGATCTGCCGCGGGCAAAGATTCGGTGCGCTCTTTGGCAAGATGTTTGCACCTTTGTCTCCCGCCATGGGAAGACGCTTACGCTACATGAAGAAACCCAACACAACCTTCGAGGTGACCTCCCGCGCAATCCAGGGAAGGCTGCTGCT
>Ga0272442_10008911_pt1 | contig 12629 bp, 10 predicted proteins | sample SSMForm2O_FD_200262 | JGI IMG/M metagenome (GOLD analysis project Ga0272442, IMG submission 200262) | Marine sediment archaeal communities from Little Sippewissett salt marsh, Falmouth, MA, United States - SSM-Form-2O | ecosystem: Environmental > Aquatic > Marine > Wetlands > Sediment ... | reverse complement strand
ATCGACACCTGAAATTACATCTTCTGAAAATCCAGTTATTCCCATAAGTGTTAAGGCGCCAAATAAGAATAGAACTATAGAGGAACCTGATGAAGCTGCTGTTAGTATTAGTATTGTTGTATCTTTTCCATATGTTTGTTTTACATTGTATTTTTTGCGCTTGAAATAATTTATCACACTGCTTCCCCCATACCTGATTTCATCATAACGTAAAAACCGCAGTAGGCCATTGGGAGTATCAGAAAAGCTAATATGAATAGAAAATCAAATGATATACCTCCGCTTGTCATACCCATTATTGAGATTATGATTACTAAAAAAAGCGGAAATGCAATTACTGTTACGACAAATGATTCCGCCATTATTGCTAGTGATTCTAGGTTTCTTTTTCTGTCTATTAAGTCATCTGCCATATATTTTTCAACGCATCTATCGAAATATGGTCCTAATTCACTCCCTGATTGTATAACTCCAAGCATGCCTTGAATAAATTCCTTGAATTTATTAGAGGGAGAAATAACTATTGCATTCTTCAGAGCTGTGATTGTATCGATTCCCATCATATTAAGCTCGGTTGTAATCTTTTTTGCTTCTTTTTGTATCTCTCCATATAGTTTTATTGCTGACAAAGCTTCAAATATTTCTGCAGGCGAGATACCTGCGACAGACATTGTATTGATAAAGTTTGTTGCATATGGCATATATCTGTCAATATTTTTACCTCGACTTTTTGCTTTTGAGGCGGGCATGCCTAGATAATATAATCCAATACTTATTGGTACTACAGATGATAATATAAGAATAAGTAAAGATGTTATATTATTTGGGATAAGTAGATACAGAATGAGTGTGGATATGAAGGATGAGATAAAACCTATCATGATATTCATTATAACCATAGAGTAGTATTCCTTGTACATCATGCTTATATCTGCTTTTTCCAGTAGTCTGTTTTTACTTGTTTCGCTTATATCAAAGCGTTCAAACGTTTTTGAGAAGATCCTTCTACAAAATCTACTATATTTTGTAGATTTCATTCGTCAATCTCCTTGTATGCTCTTTTCAACAACGCTTCAGGGTGTTTTTGATATTCTGAAACAATTTTTCCTACTTCTATGTAATCTCTGATGTTTTTCTTTCTCATCCATTCAAGTATCGTCTTTCTGTTATTTAGCTCTCTATCGAGCGTTTTGTCATCCCAGTTATTTTGTGCTTTTATGCTGTTTAATATTTTACTTGAACGACTGCTTTCAAATCTGTCATCCGTCTTAGATATCCATTTGAATGGTTCCATGAAGATAAGTTGGTTTGAATCAGGATCGAGTTTTATTACTTCAGTTACACTTGTCATTCGTCGTACGGTTTTTTCACCAATATCAATTGCATTCTGGAATACGATTATGTCAAGAGATGTAAGTAGGGCACGTGGTAGTGATATAGGGGCATTTTCTAATCTTTGTATAAGTGTGTGTATTGTGCTTGCATGAATCGTTGAATATGCTGTGTGACCTGTTGCCATTGCCTGAAATAAACTGTAAGCTTCTTTCCCTCTGACTTCACCTACCATAACAACTTTTGGCCTCTGTCTTAATGCAGCTCTGATAAGGTCAAACATGTCAATATCTTTGCCTGTCTTGTTTTCCTCGGATGAAGAAAATCCTTGTCTAGTGGTATCTGCTATCCAGTTTTTATGCGGGAGACTAATTTCACGGGTATCCTCAATTGTAATAATCTTATGTGATGACGGTATAAATAACGATAAGGCATTAAGTGCAGTAGTTTTTCCACTAGCCGTTCCGCCGCAGAATAGTATCGACGCTCCATTTTCAAGAGCCATCCAGAAATATGCTGCCATATCTATAGATAGTGATTTAAATTCTATCAAATCTATAGGAGTGAGGGGATTTTCTCTGAACCTACGGATTGTGAATGTTGAGCTTTTTGTAACAGTTCTTGCAAGGGTAGTCTGAAGCCTCGAACCATCAGGGAGTTTTCCATCAACAATTGGGGAATAAATAGATATCTGCTTACCGCATATCTGTGCAAGACGTACAACAAAAGAATTTAGATGCTCTTCACTCTCAAAACGTATGTTTGTTGAAATACCCTCGTACTTTTTATGATAAAGAAATATTGGAACATGATTCCCATCACACGAAATGTCTTCTATACCGTCATCTTTCATGACAATATCAATAGGGCCGTATCCGATAAAATCTCTAAATAAATGATAAAAAATCTTATCCTTTGATCTTTTTGCTGCCAAATCTATTTCTTTTTTCTCTTTTTCCAGTTCTTCCTTTGTTTTTCCTTTTTTATCCAACCCTTTTGCGTAAGAGATGCTTCCTGCTGGGTTGTCTCCGTCAGATTCAATTTTTGATTCTTCGTTATTATTTTTAGATTTTATATGTAGAAGATCCTTAAATGATTTTTTAGATGAACTATCTTTCTCCTCCTTTGTATAAAAATTAATATTATTATCATTTACTATCTGATCTAATGTTTCTCCAAGATATTTTTCCCTGTCTTCATCTTCCATGCTTGAAATATCAAGATCGGCAAGCATTTTAAACAAATGAGATAATTCCTTTTTAATCTCCAGTTCATTTTTATTCAGAACAGGTTCTGAAACCTCATATACATATTCACTAATACTATTATCATAAGAGATTCTTCTACTGCCCTGACCTTTCCATCCAAATCCCTTTCTTTCGTCTATGATCTCTTTTTTTCCATTATCACTGTTTTTTAATGGATATAAATTAGCAATTGAAGGTTCCTGTTTATCTGTTATCCCTCCAACTGTGATTTCTTTTGTTATTTCTTGTAAATGTTTCTCCCTCTGTTTTGCTCTTTCCAGGAGACTTGTTGTATTCACTTGAGCTATTACATTCTCTACATCTATCGTTGGTTCTGTTGCATCTTTTGTTACATTCGGATTCGGTTTTTTTTGTTGTGCCTTTTCCAAAAGCCCCATAAAACATCACTTGATTTTATATTTATTGATTATTTTTTCATACAAAGCAAAATCCTCGGATTTGACAAATTCATCAATTATTTCTTCAGGGAGATTACCTAAAAGATCATCAGTTATTATAAGAATTTTTTTAATATCTTCATCCAAGATCAAATCTCCTTCTTCCATTTCTTTTTGTCCAGCGACTAAGATATCCATCTCGGTTTTTTGACTATTGTTGTTTATCTCTTTATTTTCTTTATTTCTTTTCCATACATGTCCTAAAATCTCATCTATTCTGTTATTTTTTTGATTGGAATCTACAAGATTTTTTACTTTGCCTTTTTCCATTCTTCTAGCTTTTTTCAATTCCAGTTTTCTCTTCTTTTCCTCTTCTAACCTTCTTATCTCTAGCTCTTTTTCTTTAAGTTTAGCTTCCTTTTTTGCTTTTTTCAATTCCAATTTTTTTAACTTATTCCTGTTATCCTCAACCAGCTCTTTATCCTCATTATTTATCTCGAATCTTTCTGAGTTAGTCTCCGTTTTTATAAATGCATTATCTTTTCCTGTTTCTTTCTTTTTGACTTTGAATTTTAATTTTTCAGATAATGGTGTTGTTTTATGTAATTTGCTTTTTTCTTTAGCTTCTTTTAGATTCCTCCTTTCTTCTTTACTTCTAATTTTTATTTTGTGATTAAAATTTATGATTGAATGCTTGGGTGATACAATAGGTTCAGCTGATGTTCGATCAATAATATTCTTGTCATTTGTATGCTCACTGTCAACAATCTTTGAGTTTAGAATATCTTTATCTGGTTTTTCGGAACTTTTAACGATTTTAGATTCTGGTTGAATTTTGCTTTTGGATTCCATCTCAAATAATCCATCTTTGACATCAAAAGAATAAAAATCATTCTCTGGTTTTAATTCCGTTTTAAAATAGGGTGTTTCTGGTTTTTTTAAGAAAGTTTCTCTTGTTTCTTCTATTCCTCTTGAATCATCTTCAAAGTTCTTCTGGGGGACGTAACTTTGTTCTTCGGTTTTTGTTTCTTTTCCAATATTCTCTAATAAAGCATCAATTTTTTTTTCCATGTCCGAATGAAAATCGGTCGTTTTTCTCTCAATTTCTTCTATTTCCTCCTTCTCGTTATGTTGTCCAAGGTTATTTTTTTTCTTTTTTATGATAAAGGGGTCAAACGCCCCCAATGCTAAAAAGACATTCAAATCTGTTCTAACCAATTTTGCTTCTTTATTTTTTTTCAAATTAGGCATTCTTCCCAAATCTCCTATGATTTAGTAGATGCACTACAACGATTGCTCTTGAGGCATCCCATTTTTCTTCCTTTTATGTGCAAATATGTAAGATGATATTATTCTAATAAAAGTTTCTGTTGAATGCATGTCAGTTAAAAAATTTCTAGTAATCAGGTAAAACGTGGCCAATGTATAGTTATATCATTCATTTATCTTGTTATAAAAACTTAGAGTTTCTACAGAATATAAAATGTTTTTTTATTAGTATTAAACTGTCACCCGTAATTTAATATGATTTGTTTTGTTTACAAGTTGTCAGCCATGGTAGAACTCGCAACATTGCTGGATATTGCCCGACTATTTGTTGGGACAACAATACTTCTCTATGCATCATATACAGATATAAAGATCAGGAAAGCTTCAGACATGTTATGGGTTATAATGGGTTCTGTTGGAGCAATCTTGCTATTTGTACAATACCTTACGATTGAATTTGACAATATATTCTATCTCATCTTTATTCCAATTATGATAGTTCTCATGTATATATTTTTCCAGCTGCGACTCATTTTTGGTGGTGCCGATGCAAAGGCAATGATGGCACTGGCAATACTTGTTCCATTAGAACCATCAATATTTGAATTTCCCATTTTAACCTCTTTTATGCCCTTTTCATGGGTAATACTTTCGAACTCTGTATTACTGTTTTTGTTAATACCTATGAGTTTGTTTATATATAATATCGGCCTTAGAAACATAAAATTTCCATACTGTCTTTTGGGTTACAAACTGAGTCTAGAAAAGGCAAAAGAAAGGTTTGTCTGGCCGCTGGAAAAGATAGTGGATGGCAAGAGAAAATTTTCCTACATTCCTATGGAATTTGATGTTGAGGATGATTTGGAAACATTTGAAAAAAATGGTGTTATGGAGATATGGGTTACACCAAAAATTCCATTTATGATACCATTACTGATTGGTTTCCTATGTTCATTTATTTTGGGGGATATATTATTCTATCTAATGAGTCTTATAATATGAGGATTTTTTGAATTTCTAGGCAAAACACATATATTAGTTTTTGAAATACCGTTGGTTATATTATGACAAAGCGAGACTACTATGAAATTCTTGGCATAGATAAAAAAGCGAATAAAAAAGAAATTAAGAATGCGTACCGTAAACTTGCGTTGAAATATCATCCAGACAAAAACCCCAGCAAGGAAGCAGAAGAGAAATTCAAGGAGTTTTCCGAAGCATATGCCGTTTTATATGATGATGAAAAAAGAAGAATGTATGATCAATATGGTCATGCAGGCATAGATCAAAGCTATAGCTATGAGGACATTTTCAGAGGGGCAGATTTTGGCAATATTTTTAGGGGAGCAGGGTTTAATTTTAATGACATCTTCGAACAATTTTTTGGACATAGTTCTGGTTATGATAGAGGATCTTATAATAGAAGGGGTAGAGATTTACAGTATGGTATGGACATAAATTTAGAAGATGCTTATAATGGACTTGAGACAGAAATAAAGGTTCCGAGAACTGAAACCTGCGACACTTGTAAAGGTAGTGGCGCTAAACCTGGAACTACCCCTAAAAAATGTTCTCAATGCAATGGTACGGGTCAGGTCAACTATTCTAGAAGGACTCCTTTTGGAATGTTTACCCAGGTGACTAACTGTAATAAATGTCGCGGTCAGGGTGTAATTATTGAGGAACGTTGTCCCAAATGCCATGGAACTGGCTTGATACAAGTAACAAGAAACATTGATGTTAGAATACCATCAGGGGTTGATGAAGGGTCGCAACTGAGGCTGCGAGGAGAAGGGGAGGCAGGAGAAGCTGGAAATGGCGATCTCTATGTTGCAATTCACATTAAAAAACATCGGAAATTCGATAGAAGAGGAACAAATCTTTACACTCTTGAGGAGATATCCTTTCCAGAGGCTGCTCTTGGTACAAAGATAGATGTAGATACCATTGATGGAGGATCTGGTAGATTAAGGATTCCGGAAGGAACACAAACTGGGAGTGTATTTAAGATAAGAGGCAAAGGAATGCCCGATATACATGGGAGAGGCTATGGTGCTCTTTATGTAGAGATACGTATAAAAACACCTAAAAAAATCAATAGAAAAACAAAAAAATTATTAGAAGAACTAGATGATGAGCTGAAAAAGTTATAGGCCAAAAATTTTAAATAGGAGATGTTACAGAGAATAATATATAGATATTAAGGGTGAATAGAAATGGATCCATTTGATAGGGATAAAGATAAAAGAAGACGAAGAAACCCATTTGATTTCATTAATGATGAGGATTTTGAAAGAATTTTTGATGAAATGCAAAGAATGTTTGAAAGTACTGATTTTAAAGAAATGATTGAGGATATGTTCCGTGGAGGATTCGAACCAAATAAACGTTTTGTTCATGGATTTAGTATGAATATCGGTCCTGATGGTAAACCAAAGATACAAGAATTTGGTAACCGTCCTGTAAAAACCCCCACTGGATCCCCTACAATTTCTGAGGATCGAGAGCCACTGACCGACATAATAGAAGGAGATGAAGATGTTGCGGTTACTGTCGAGATACCTGGTGTAGAAAAAGAAGACATAAATCTTGATGTAACTGACGATAGTCTTGAGATAGATGTAGACACACCCAATAGGAAGTACCATAAACTTGTTGAAATTCCATGTGACATATTGCCCAAAACGACGAAGGCCACTTACAAAAATGGCATACTGGATGTCGTGTTAAAGAGAAAGGAAAAAAAGAAACCTGGAACTGGATACAGAGTAAACATAGACTAAATATTTTTGGTCTATTTTTGATTTTTTTAACGTGAATCCAAGCGAGAAATCCCTAAACTTTAGGTTACGGGATGAATCGCATGGACGTTTTTTTCAAAACGCCGCAGGCGTTTTCTTCCCTTGGGGGAAAGCCATGTCATTTATGACATGGAAGGGGGCCTAAGTTACTGGAAATTCACCAGGATAAAGATCTAATATAGTAGGATGTTGTTTGTCATGGCCATATAGGTCTACCAAATGTTGGGCATAATAAAAAGATTCTTCTGCAGAATTTGTCCCGTCTCTATTTCCAAAGTTAGATTGATCAGCTGCCCCCTCAAAACCGTCTATAAGACAATTAGAGAAATATGATCCATACGAATAAGTATCTTCTTCACTTGACATAAGGACAACTCTACCCTGTGTAGCAATTTCTTTGGCAAAATCTTCAGAAAACGATTCTATTGAATAACTCTCAATGGTATTTTCCCTGAATGGAAAGTCATTGAACCCTCCACTGAAACAACTATCTACGATAAGACAGACTCCTTTTGATTGCAGTAAACTAAGGAAAAAGTTTAAAAGATCATCCCAAATAAATGCATACGGATCTGCAAAACCATCATACATAACAAGAATTTCATCTGCCCCGTCTGTTTCATCTTTTGGTGGAATATCTATCGGCAAACCAGTTTCTTTATCGATAAGTGGTGAGCCATGGGTTGTTATGTATACAAGTGACATGTCATCATGGTCTTCATTTTGAATTAGCCAGATAAGTCCCTTTATTAGATTTATACCGGTAGCCTGACTACCTTTTACAACGTGGATGTGATCCAGTTGCCATTGAGGGGAATCAATAAGTACATCATAAAGATCATCTACGGCCTCTAACATAGAGGGACGATCTTTATTTGGATTATCTCGGTAGATGCCTACTGCAAAAAGTAAAGCCCAGTATTCAGTTCCTTCATTTGTTTGAATGTTGTTTAGTTTTATTAATTTTAAATTGTTATTCATAACTATTTTATCCTTTGCAACTAACCCTGTAGAATAAACTGGTGTAACAATTACGGTTATGAAACTAATTAGTATCACGAGCAATGTAAATTTCATACACAATTTATTATTCATTATCTTCCCACTAGTAACAGATTATATATAAACAATATCATATAAATTTATTTCGAAACTTACTAATAATCAAAAAAAAAGTTTAAAATTCAAAATTAGCATTTGTAATATTTTAATTCTTTACTTTATAAAGGGAAACGTGAGTTCTGGGAATATAACTTGACAAGCTTCAAAAACCCACCTTTTTTGAAAAGATTATTAGATTTGTCTATATAAACATGAGATTTTATGCTTTGAAAAGTTTAGGTAATATTTAAATATATTAAAATACATCAATTTAACAGACATAGATACGGGGGTATAAGAAAAATGAAAAGTTTATCGCTTATTGTGTCAGGGCTACTTTTATTAAGCAGTTTTGCTGCATTAAGCATAGGGGAAGAAGCTGCTATTGACAAGAAAACTATAGATATTCAATTTTTAGAGCCAAAAATCATAGAAAAAGGAAGTTATTTAGAATTAAATGTAGATGGTGCAAATGCGTGTTTATACCATTCAGGTGAACCGATACTACCAATGTATACAAAAACCTTTGTTTTTCCATTTGGTACAAAAATAGTTGATATTATATGCGAAACTGGAGAAGTTAAAAGCATGGTTTTATCCGATAAGATTGTACCTGCCCCAAATCTAGTGATACGAGGATTGGACAAAGGCGTCCCAGATTATGAGAAGAACGAAATCATTTACAATTCAAATGATATTTTCCCAGATAATTGGTTTAAATATTATACGGGCGGAGGACTTGATGCAAATAGTATGCATAAAACCTTCCTGACGGTGAGGTTTTTCCCTGTGAGATACAGTCCATTGACAGATACCATCCATTATGTTGAAAACACTGATTTAAAAATAGTTTATAAAGAACCAGAAACAGATCCCTTTCCAGAGAATGGTGAGTATGAAATGGTAATCATATCACCATCAGAATTTTCTAGTGAGTTGCAAAAACTGGTTGATCATAAAAATATTCATAATGTAGATACAACAATAAAGACACTTGAAGACATATATGGGGAGTACAGTGGTGTGGATAAGCCTGAGCAGATAAAATATTTTATTAAAGATGCGTTGGAAACTTGGGATATCAAGTATGTTATGCTTGTAGGTGGTATGAAATCGCTTTTATTCGGGTCCTCAAGAGATGACGCTAATCAGGGTACAAAGAGTTGGTATTTACCCGTAAGATACACTAATAATAAAGACTCGGGAGGCACTTACGATCCAGGATTCATCAGTGATATGTATTATGCAGATATTTACGATTCCGAAGGTAATTTTTCAAGTTGGGATTCTAATGAGGATGGTGTCTTCGCCAAATGGTCACAATTGTATGGTGGTAAAGATATATTAGATCTTTATCCTGATGTTTATATTGGCAGGTTAGCATGCAGAAATATATTTGAAGTTAATATTATGGTCAACAAGATTATCAACTATGAAACATCTACATATGGTCAAGAATGGTTTAATAAAATGGTTGTTTTAGGTGGAGATTCGCACAATGATGTTAGCACTAATTATTTAGAAGGTGAAGTAGTATGCGACTCTATTTTAGACAACTATATGACTGATTTTGATGCTGTAAAATTATATGCATCCAACAAAGATACTGATCCTACTTACACTCCTTCAGAAGAAAATATTTTAAGGGAGATATCTGCTGGTTGTGGTTTTCTACTTTTTGATGGGCATGGTAGCCCCGGATCATGGAACACCCATTGGCCAGGTATATTCAACTGGGGAAATACCCCTGGAGGAATAAGCTGTTATGATTTTCCAAAACTTTCAAATGGTTACAGGCTTCCGGTTGCAGTCGTAGGTGGTTGCCACAATAGTATGTTTAACATAACAGCTGTGTCAACGATTTTTGAAAAACCTTTTACGTGGACATATGGTCTGATGTTTCCTGAATGTTTTAGCTGGGCGCTTACTCGTAAAATTGGCGGCGGATCCATAGCCACTATGGGAAATACAGGTCTTGGTTTAGGAGCTACTGGAGAACATGGAGATTTGGATGGTGATGGAGTGAATTTACCTGATACTGCTGAAGCTGTAGGTGGATACCAGGAAGTATGTTTCTTCAAAACATATAACGACGGCGTGAATATTCTTGGAGATTTATGGGGTGGTACACATAGTAAATATCTTGATACATTCCCCTGTATGGAGGATCAGAGTGACTGTAAAACAGTTCAACAATGGCCACTTTTAGGTGATCCAAGTCTAAGAATAGGGGGTTATTCTTAATTTCTCTTCTTTCTTTTTAAAATTGTACTACTTTGTGTCAAAAATTTGTATGAAATAATTTGATTGTTATTTACATAAAATTTATGATAAAATAGTATAAAAAAATCATAAATTAAGGAAAATCCCGTCAAAGATCTAATATACATAACAAAGGAAAAAAATATCAAAGGGATATTAAATCAACTCTTTACAACATTGTAATTAACAGATATACAGTCATAATAAAAAATCATCAAGGGTGGCATTAGATAAGAAATAAAAAGAGTTACAGATGACCTAATGAAATCTATCAAAATATGATGTTGTTAATGATTGTGTAGTCTAAGGTCGTGTTTTATTAACTTTGCATACTTTACATTAACATATGGAAAATATAACAACCAACACATACAAGACACATATCAAAGTGATCCTAACATACCAAAAAACAAAAATAAGTCTAATCACTATTCCACCCCTCCCACCAGAAATAATAGTACTAATTCAGGGGCTTATGGTCTAGTGGTTATGACGTCGCCTTCACACGGCGGAGGTCTCCGGTTCAAATCCGGATAAGCCCATCAACTCCAACGGGAGAAAAAACTTTGGGTTGAGGCCTATTTTTGGCGTAACTCAAAGTAACCTGTTGTTTATTTTGCTTACCTCCCACAATATTATTATGTGGTTTAAGGGCAATATTAAACAGGTTTTTTCCATTGAATTGCTCTTCCAGATCCTCTGCTATTGCAACATACTTATCTGTGTTCTTGGTTTTAGTATGCCCCAGTTTTACAGATACTTTTTTTAGATTCTTGGTAAGCTGATAATAATAGGTTGCGAAAGTATGCCTCATGTTATAAGGTTTAAATCTTGGATTTCCTGTTATCTTCTTTCCACTTGGAGAAAGATGATCTCTAACATATTTCTCTGTAAGTGGCCTTCCATTTGGTTGCAAGAAGAAATAATCCCTTGAATTATCATTTTCAACTTTATATCTCCAATTATCCAGGTAATTCTTAGGTGTTTTGTAAGCCTTTGAACTAAGGATCTTCTTGTTATATGGAATCATATCTCTTTCCCGACCTCTTTTCTTCTTTTCAATGATTGTAATGTGGCCTGTGCCATCTTTGTTTATCTTAACCTTATCAAGAGTTATGTTTACAATCTCTGATGGGCATCTCATTCCAAAGTTGAATCCCATAAAGGCAATATGTTGGAATAACTTGTTTTCATATGCCCTGAACTCATAGTTCCTGTTTTTACTGTATTTCTCATAGATGTAAAACCTATGAACATCCTGAGGATATACAAAGTTGATCTTTTGATTGATGGTTACAGGTGGAGTTTTCAATACTTGAGCCCATAACTCAAGTTCTTCCTGTTTCATACCATAAGCTCTAAGAAACATCATGATAGCTTTCTTTTCATGAGCAAGTGCATGAGCTGTTGCATTTTCGATCTCTAACCGGTAATCAAAGTGTTTCAAAACACTCTGAGGTGTAAGGTTTCTGAAATCAATAGGGCAAACGTGTAATTCCATGAATCTTGCATATCTTATATTTTTAATGATAGTATTATCTGCAAGATATTGCCGGATCTTTCCATGCTGTGCAACTTCAATGAAACTTGTTGTTTCAGGATCTAAAAATATTGGAAAATCAGTTCTTTTAATATGTTTCAGGGCATAGATTAGATCTCCCATTATATTCCCTATTGATGGGGTATTTCCTTTCACATATCTCTGGCTTTCTTTTTCTAAAACTTTCTCGCACTTTCTATAAGCACCTCCTATAGCCTCCCCTGAGGTTATAGGATCGTAATCGTAATGATTGTTTAAATTAGTTTCCTGGTTAGACATTAAAACTTATAAACCTCCAAAATGTTTAAATAAAAGTTGTGATTAATAAAATAAATATAAAATGAAAAATAATTCTTTATATGAAAGAATTTTTGATAAATACGACATAAAAATAACTGTATTAATTGGTTGTATATTCGGCGCATTGGGGCTTTTATGGTTTCATTTTTCGGGTTTTTGGACAAATCCAAAATATGCCGATATAAATGAATGGATTGTATTTTTTGTTTTATGTATTGTAAGTTTAATATTTTGGTATTTATTTGCAAAAAAGAAACAAAATTAATGTTTAAACAATCACTTGTTTGTTTATTTTGCATGATTCCCCCTAGAATAATCCCCTGTTTTCATAGGGGTAGTTTTTTTACCAGCCCATCGTTGATAATATCCTGACTTTCTA
>Ga0272442_10008910_pt1 | contig 12630 bp, 7 predicted proteins | sample SSMForm2O_FD_200262 | JGI IMG/M metagenome (GOLD analysis project Ga0272442, IMG submission 200262) | Marine sediment archaeal communities from Little Sippewissett salt marsh, Falmouth, MA, United States - SSM-Form-2O | ecosystem: Environmental > Aquatic > Marine > Wetlands > Sediment ... | reverse complement strand
TTAATTATTGTCAGCACATCATCACAATAACCTCTCCTCACCCATGCTTGCACCGTTTAACATTCTTTTCAATTCTCTCTCTCCGTTGAACGAAAAGTAAAATGAGTTTGAATAGAACGTGTCATAACCTTGCCATCTGTTACGAAGTATGGCATATTACTTTCAATTCTTGTACTTGTTCAAAATGGGCTGATTTATCGATTGATAATTAGATTGAAGCTCTATAGTATCAGGTACCTTGAACAAGATGGAGATAAAATAATCTCTCTATTGTAAGGTAGGGCAATAAAACTTTACGAGGGTGGATAATGCAGGAAATATTGACGGTAGCAACCTACCTGGTTGTGTGGCTTGTTTGTGACTCAGTGCTGAAAATCGAAAGTGGTTTAATCAACCTTATCATTTCATTAGGGGCCGCTGTATTTGTTTATGTGTTTATCGGTATTAAAGAACACAAAGAAAAGAAAAGAAAAGAGAACGAATAACATACATTCTTTTGTTACCCGGAAAAGGTGTGTCTCTAGTCTACGGAAACAATGAGAAAGGCCGGATCTATCGACAAAAAGATATTTCTCAAAACCAAGATGGGATCATCCATCTGGCTGACGACGTTAGCCATCGTCATTTTAATTCTTCTGCTGGCTCTGACTGTTCATCATAAACGAGAAAAAGAGATGGTGGATCTATTCAGCCGGCAACAGATGGCCATTGCCGCGAGTGCAGCGGCAGGTATCGAAAGTCTCATCATCAGTACGCAAAAAAATATGACCATACTATCAGGACTTTCTCTTAAGAAAAGGAGCCCTGAAGATGTGGAAACAGCCCTGAAGACTGTTTATGAGGGCCTCGACAGCGAGATTTTATTTGTCGGGATACTGGATGAACAGGATGTCATCCTGAACGGTCATCCTCCCTCAGCCCTGAAGGGGGTGGCGGGTCAGAAATTGAGGAAATATCTTCATTCCCGGAAAAGAGAGGCACCCGGGCAGCCTTTGAAAAGCAGGATCGCCGTGTCGGATGCAGAATGGGGTGACGATAAAGAATCAGGTATGGCATCTGTCATCATGTGTGTTCCGCGCATTGGCGGGAGTAGCAAATATATGGATTCCGTTTGTGCCATCCTTTCTCTGCAGAAGATCGTTGATCGATATGACATATCTGCCGAGAATCACCCGTCAGTAAATTTTTCTATCGTTGGTAAAACCGGAATGTACCTGGCACATTCGAAGCCGGAGAAGGTGATAAAGGATGCCGGAGTCCTCGAAGGATTTGGGGACGAGGAGAAAGCACGTTTCAAAGAGGTTTGCCTGAAAGGTAAGCGGGGATATGGAGAATACCGGTTACAAAAAAGTGACGGGACAGTTGAGAAAAACATTATAGCCTATGCCCCGATTCACGTTGGTGCTGATCTCTTGTCGGTGATCGTCAGGACACCCTATAAAGAAATTATTTCGGTAGTGCGGAAAGCCTCTCTCAATATTATTTTCGTATCCCTCGGTCTGGTGTTCGTAATTGTTATCGCAGTTGTATCAATGGCTTATACGGGAACAAGTCAACTTCGTTTTGAGAAAGAGCTGAATCGTTTCAAGGAAAAAGAAGATTCACAGGAAAAACTTATAAAAGAAAGTAGGACCATCGAAGGGCTTTGTGAAGGATCTCCGATTCCGATGTTTGTCATTAATAGAGATCATAAGGTTGTTCTCTGGAACAAGGCATGCGCAGAGCTGACTGGTTATCATGCTGACGATATGATCGGTACGGACGGGCAGTATCGGCCTTTTTATTCCGAGAAGCGACCGGTGATTGCCGATCTGATCGTAGATAATGATTTTGAAGGATTGCAGAAATATTACGGTAAGCAAATGGTTCACGAGTCTAGTGTGATTGAGGGTGCCTACGAGGCCCGGGATTTTTATGAGAATCTGGGCGGGAAGAGTCGGCATCTCTATTTCCTGGCGGCTCCCATATATGATGACGGAGGAGAAATTATAGCGGTTATCGAAACGCTTCAGGATGTTACAAAGGTTGAGGAAATGGCCGCTCATTTAACGGAATATGCAGAGACACTGAAAGGAGAACTGGTACAGAACATCACCCTGAGAAAGACTATCGAAGGACTTTGTAAAGGATCCCCGATTCCAATGTTTGTCATTGATAAGGACCATAAGATTATTCTCTGTAACAAGGCATGCGCAGAACTGACTGGTTATCATGCTGACGATATGATCGGTACGGACGGGCAGTATCAGCCTTTTTATTCCGAGAAGCGACCGGTGATTGCCGATCTGATCGTGGATAATGATTTTGAAGGATTGCAGAAATATTACGGGCAGCAAATGGTTCATGAATCCGGAGTGGTTGAAGGTGCTTACGAGGCCCGGGATTTTTATGAGAATCTGGGCGGGAAGAGTCGACATCTCTATTTCCTGGCAGCCCCTATATATGACGAGAAAGGAGAAATTATAGCGGTTATCGAAACGCTTCAAGATGTTTCACGGGAACGAGAAATGGAGATGGGCTTAAAAGAATACGCTGAGACACTCGAAAACGAGTTGAATGAGAATATTCGTCTCAGGAATGAGATCGAAGACATTTACAATTACCTTCAGTTGATCCTTGATAGTTCACCGGATAAGCTGTTTGACATCAGTGCCGATGGGATCATCAATTACGTGAGTAGGGATGAGGAACGAGGAAAAGGATTGGTATCTCAAGAAATAAAGGGAAAACATATTGGCAACTTTGTGGCGCCCGAGCTTCGGGATATCAGTTTAAAAAAGTGGGAAGATGTCAAAAAGGGTATCTATGCACCATACGAGATTGAAGCCGTAGCAAAAGATGGGTCAAAGAGAAGCTTGCTGATAACACCCCGCCCTGTTAAAGGAACTGACCGGTATGTTTATGTGCAGCGCGATATAACCGAGTTTAAAAATCTGGAGAAAAAATTTTATGAGAGTCAGAAACTCGCGGCGGTTGGTCAGTTGTCTGCCGGTATAGCCCACGAGGTTCGAAATCCTCTCTCTTCCATCAAGATGAGTCTTCAAATACTCGAAAAGCGCATACAACCGGAGGGTAATGACTTGAAACGGTTCAAAATTGCCCGAAGAGAAGTCGAACACCTGGAAAAGCTTGTTAACGATGTTCTCATTTATGCAAGACCTGCTGATCCGAAAAAGGAACCCTCGGATATGAGAAAAATCCTTGAGAACGCTCTTGCCATGGTGGAAAAATCCGTTTCGGATAAGCGTGTCACTATTCAGACAGCGTATGATGATGCTGTTCCTTCCGTGAATGTTGATCAGGCAATGTTGGAACAGGTATTTTTGAATATTTATCACAATGCTATTGATGCCATGGACGATAAAGGAACCCTGTTCATTTCCACGAAACTTGGTGATGATGATAAGGATTTGATACAGGTAATAATTGAGGATAATGGCTGCGGTATTGATGCAGACGACATGCCGCATCTGTTTAACCCTTTTTTCACCAGGAAAAAGTATGGTACCGGTCTGGGGTTGACCCAGATCAAGAAAATTCTTGATCTACATGGCGCTATGATCGAAATTGCAAGTAAGCTGGGCGAGGGCACCCGGATCATCGTGTCCTTCCCGATAGAGTTAAATACATGATCTGTTGGTGAGGGCAACCTTTTGCCGGTTACCACATTGAGGAACGGGAACATGTCAAAGATTCTTGTCATTGATGATGACGTCTCCATCTGTGAAAGCCTTGAACTGTATCTGGCTGAGGAAGGGCATGAGGTCTATACAGCTTCAACCGGCACTGAAGGATTGAACACGTTCGTTGAAACCTGTCCCGATGTTGTTATTCTCGATATCAGACTTCCCGATATCGACGGGTTCACTGTTCTTGAAGACCTTCAGGATGAAAGCGGCGATTTCAAGGTGATTATGATAACGGCTCACCACGATATGGAAACAACGATCAGGGCAATGAAAGAGGGAGCATTTGATTACATACATAAGCCCATAAATGTCGACGAACTCGACATGGCCATAAGAAAGGCCGTCAATGTTCTTGAAATGGAAAAGAAGATCAACGGATTTCTTGTGGAAAAAGAATCTTCACACCAATTCAAAGTGGGAGATATTATCGGTACGACGAACGAGATGAGGGAAATTTTCAAAACCATTGGCGTTGTATGCCAGGGGAAAGCAACGGTTCTCATTCAAGGCGAGAGTGGTACCGGTAAGGAATTAATTGCCAAAGTTATTCATCATAACACGTCAGGTGATGAACCGTACATTGCCGTGAACTGCTCAGCCATTGTGGAGACGTTACTTGAATCTGAACTGTTCGGTCATGAGAAAGGTTCCTTTACCGGTGCAATCTCAAGAAAGCTGGGGAAGTTTGAGCTCGCTCGCCACGGCACCATATTCCTGGATGAAATCAGTGAGATGTCCTTGAACCTGCAGGCAAAGCTTCTAAGGGTGCTTCAGGAGATGGAATTTGAAAGAGTTGGCGGAAAAGATAGGGTTAAAGTAAATGCACGGATTATTGCCGCAACTAACAAGGATTTAAAAGCCCTTGTACAAGAAGGAAAATTCAGAGACGATCTTTTTTATCGTCTCAATATCGTATTGATAACAATTCCCCCTCTCAGAGAGAAGAGGGAAGACATTCCATATCTTGTCGATTATCTCCTTACCAAGATCAATCGGGATCTTCATAAACGAATTATTGGTATATCCGATGAAATGATGGATATCTTTCTCAGGTATAGCTGGCCCGGCAATGTAAGAGAATTAGAGAATTTACTGGTGAGGGCTGCTGTCGTTGCCCGGGGACAGACCCTTGGGAGAGCCGATTTCCCGGATCTTATAGACGATGTTCAGTCCAGCGATTCGGATGTGCAGGGGGAAGACGGACGCAACGAATCAGGAAGATATCTAACCCTTGATGAAGTGGAAGAAATGCACATCAGGAGAGTTTTACGAAACAACAGCGATAAAAACAAGGGAGAAATCTGCGATATACTAAGTATTTCCCGTCCTACCTTTGAAAGAAAGCTGGAAAAGTACGAGATCACTTTCGAGCGAGATTGATCAATACATTTTAGTCCTAGTCCTTTCGTCTTTGAATAATTTTCGTATCAGTGGTTCTGTCTGCAGAAAATCACAATGAAAACAGATGATACGACGAATAACTGCACGATTGATATCTTACAGTCATTGAATATTTCATTCAATACCGCTGAACATTTCTTTTAACGACCCGGCCGTTTCGGGCTGTGGTTGTTCCTGTCTATGACCGGGACGGTCGTAATAATATCATATATTCAGAAGGTTATAACTATTTGTCTGAAATTTGTCAAAGTGGCACGGTTATTTCATTAATAAAAGACAAAGATGATAAAAAACCGTAAGGAGGATATAGATTATGAGAAAGATAGTTCAGACATTCATTGTGGCAGTTTTTGTGGTACTGGCGACGGCTTCATTCGGTTATGCCGAATATGTTGCCACTGGCGGTTCCGGGAATTTCCCCTATTTTCATCTCGGATGCCTGATTGTCGGCGGTTTGATCATTACTTCATTGAAGCACAAATACTCGAAGATTTATCTCAGCGAGGCGATCGGATCATTTGCTCTTTACACAATCCTTGTGGCCCTCTTCACCTCTCCGGTTGTGGATGCTCTCAAGGCCATGGTCAGCTAAGATTTAATATCTGCGACCGTTACAGGTTTCAGGTTTCATGTCACCTTCCTCGCAACAGGTGAGGCAGGGTGAAAGGAAGGAGGATAAATATCATGTTACTCACTCGCAAAAAGAAAGAAAATGTATTCAAGTACAGCGATCTGTTTATGCTCAGTGCCTGGGGTTTAACCATCGTCGTATCCTCGTTTTTATTCTTGTATGCCGGATACTGGATGGATATGAAGTTTCATACCGAGCCTACATTCATGATCGGGCTATTCTGTTTGGCCATCTTCTTGAGTGTCGGGAGATTTTACTGGGAAGTGTGGCAAAAAAGGAAAAAATACTAAAGTGTTCCGGCTGCAGCATGACGTATCCGTAAAACGCTTTTGATAGTATTAGAAAAAATCCCTCTTCAGTGATGACGGGGGATTTTTTTTGATCGTTTCGATACAATAACATGAAGAAAATAGAAAAAGGCTAGGGGGTTGGTATTTTTCCAACCCCCTAGCCCTCTTTTTCCTTAGCGGTGAGTTAAGAACTCCGCGTTTTTTTATAGACTATTTCCCCAGACTTTGTTCAGTCTTCTTTACATCCAGAGTCGTCTTGATAACCGTGTCAGAGGTTAGCGACATACTGTCTATACCGCATTCGACCAGGAATCTGGCGAATTCCGGGTAGTCACTCGGGGCCTGTCCGCAAATACCGATCTTTTTACCCATCTGCCTGGCTTTTGCAATGGCTGTTTTTATCAGCTCCAGGACGGCCTGATTTCTCTCATCAAAAATATGGGCGACCTGGACTGAATCCCTGTCAAGTCCGAGTGACAACTGGGTAAGGTCGTTGGATCCTATAGAAAATCCGTCAAAAACCTTGCCGAATTCTTCGATAAGGATAACATTGCTGGGAATCTCAACCATCATATAAAGTTCAAGTCCGTTTTCTCCCTGCACAAGACCATTGTCTCCCATGACCTTTACAACCCGCTCACCTTCTTGAACGGTACGGCAGAAAGGAACCATCAATTTTACGTTGGTCAGCCCCATTTCATTTCTGACCTTCTTCATGGCTTCGCATTCGAGAACAAACCCTTCTCTGTAACGGTCGTCATAATAACGTGAGGCGCCTCTGAATCCGATCATCGGATTTTCCTCGTCTTCCTCAAAATATGAGCCACCGATGAGGTTTTTGTATTCATTGCTCTTGAAGTCGCTCATTCTGACGATGACATCATTCGGATAAAAAGAGGCACCAATCTTCGCCACACCCTGGGCCAGCTTATCAATGAAGAATTCCGTTTTGTTTTCGTAACCCTGTGTCAGTGCTTCAATTTCTCTTCTGACGTTCTCATCTGTCACCTTATCGAATTGTATCAGGGCCATTGGATGAATTCGTATGTAATTGTTTATAATGAATTCCAGTCTGGCTAAGCCAACACCGTCATTGGGAATAGCTGCTATATCGAAGGCATTTTCAGGATTTCCCACATTCATCATGATCTTGGTTTTTGGTCGTTCGAGGTCTTCAAGATTAACTTTTTGGACATCATATTTCAGTATGCCGTCATAAACGACACCCACTTCACCTTCGGCACATGATACGGTTATTTCACTACTACCGGTGATCTTGTCCGTTCCATCTTCTGTACCGACAATACAGGGAACACCCAATTCACGACTCACAATCGCGGCGTGACAGGTTCTCCCACCCTTATTCGTAACGATAGCAGCGGCAATTTTCATGATCGGTTCCCAGTCAGGGTCTGTCATGTCCGTTACCAGTACTTCACCGGCCTGAAAATCTTTAATATTGGCAACAGTTTCAATGATCCGTACCTTCCCTGAACCGATTTTTGATCCGACAGCAGTTCCTGTGGCGAGCGGTTCTTTAGTTTCAAGGAGTACGTAGGTTTCCAAGACATTCACATCTTTTTGTGACTGAACGGTTTCAGGTCTCGCCTGGAGAATGAACAACTCACCGGTTGTTCCGTCTTTCCCCCACTCGATATCCATGGGTTTGAAAAATCCTGCTTTCTCGGAATAGTGATCCTCAATGATCTTTGTCCACTCAGCGAGTTTCAGGATTTCGTCTTCCGTAACACAGAAACGCTTTCTATCCTCTTCGGGGACAGGAACGATCTTGGTCGATTCGCCTCCGTCAGTTGAGTAAATCATCTGTACTTCTTTTGTGCCCAGTTTTTTCTGAAGGATTGGGCGATGTCCGTCCAGTGTCGGTTTGAACACATAAAACTCATCCGGATTGACCGTTCCCTGGACAACCATTTCACCGAGACCATAGGAACCGGTAATCAGGATGGCATCTTTAAATCCCGATTCCGTATCAATGGAAAAAATAACGCCTGATGATTCGAGGTCTGACCGGACCATTTTCTGGACGCCGATAGAGAGATAGACCGACATGTGGTCAAATCCTTTGTCTTCCCGGTACGAGATGGCCCTGTTTGTGAAAAGTGACGCAAAACATTTCTTGGATGCTTCGATAACGGCATCTTCACCCCTGATATTAAGAAAGGTTTCCTGCTGTCCGGCAAAACTTGCATCGGGTAAATCTTCTGCCGTTGCAGAACTCCGTACCGCAACGTCCATGTTTTCCTCGTATTCTTCACAGAGCTTGTGGTACGCTTCAACGATTGCATCTCTCAGATCATCAGGTACCCTAGCATTATAGATAAGAGATCGTATTTTTGCGCCTTTTTCGGCAAGACTGTCCATGTCATGGGTGTCAAGATCGGATAGAATACGTGTCATCTCATCTTTAATTCCTGCAGAATCCAGCAGGTATCTATAGGCGTAAGCGGTGATAGCGAAACCGTCGGGAATGCTTACATTCTTGGCAGTAAGCTCTCGTCTCATCTCACCGAGAGAAGCATTCTTCCCTCCTACCTGCGGTATATCATCCAGTTCGATTTCATCGAACCAAAGGACAAATTTATCGTCTTTCATAGGACCCCTCCTGAAGAATTTAAAATTACATTTAAGTGGCAATACGTACCAATTATATCTTTTTAAGTCAATAATAAATGTGGAAAATTAAAGAAACCGACAGGTTGATTCAGTAGTTATTACCATTGCTCATACTGGGCGAATTTTCGCTACTGTCAGTTACAGGCTATTGACTGGAACCCCTGTATTGTCAGGGGTATAACACAAAATAGTTGAGATACATAGCGTGTACAAATGCGGCATCAAGAGTATAAACGCTCAGCAATTGTCGGCACCCTGTTAATATTCGGTTATTATCCTATCAGTTTTTGACTTCTGTGGAAATATCATTTAATAGGAATCACAGTAATATAATTAAAACGATAAGGTTTTCATCGATATGAAAGTAACATCGGCAGAGTTTTTAAAAAGTGCCACTGAACCGTCACAGTATCCGGGAGAATCTATTCCCGAGATAGCGTTTGTCGGTAGATCCAATGTAGGCAAATCTTCGCTGATCAATACCCTGCTCAACAGAAAAAGACTTGCCCGAATAAGTACTGTGCCGGGGAAAACCCGTCTTATTAATTTCTTTAAGATAAACGATCGATTGAGCTTTGTTGATCTCCCCGGTTATGGTTACGCGAAGGTTCCCCTTTCTGTTAAAAAGACATGGGGGCCCATGGTGGAGAGATATCTCAAGGAAAGAGAAAATCTATGCCTGGTTATTCTCATCCTTGATATCAGGAGAGAACCTTCAGCCGACGATCTCGCACTTGTTGATTGGCTTCGTCATTATGACGTCAAGTTCATTTATGTTCTGACAAAAATGGATAAGATTTCAAAAAATCAGCTTTCTCGTCGGCGTCGAACAATAATGGGGCACCTCAACCCGATACATGATGAAAGTGCCATTATGTTTTCGTCAAAAACCGGTTACGGAAAAGATGACGTATGGGGAAAAATAATGGAAGCAACAGAGAAATAAAAAAGAGTAACTTATTTGTTATACCTGTGTTTTGTGGTGTCAATGTAATATGTCTTTTAAATATGCCTTGACATAAAAATGAAATTCTGCTAACGACGCCACGGTTGGTACGATTAATAACAACAACTATAATTTAAGATACAGACATTAAACCTGAGGTGTAGATATAGTGGTTAAAGATAATGAAAAAGTCGGTGCTGTAATGGTTGTGGGTTCGGGTATCGCCGGTATTCAGGCTTCTCTGGACCTTGCAAATTCGGGTATGAAAGTATACCTCGTCGAAAATGATATCAGCATTGGCGGTGTCATGGCCCAGCTCGATAAAACATTTCCTACCAATGACTGTTCCGCCTGTATCCTTTCTCCGAAACTTGTTGAAGTCGGAAGACACCCGAATGTAGATATTCTTACCAGAAGAACTGTCAAGAGTGTTGAAGGAGAGCCTGGTCGCTTTCAGATAAATCTTCTGAGGGCGCCTCGATTTGTTGATGTCGATAAATGTACCGGGTGTGGTGACTGTGCCGCTGTTTGTCCGATATCACTTCCATCGGAATTTGACGAAAATCTTGGAGAGAGAAAGGCTATTTACCGGAAATTTCCCCAGGCTATTCCCAGTGCGTTTGCTATTGACAAACTCGGGACGGCACCATGTAAAGCGGCATGTCCGACCCATATAAGCGTTCAGGGTTATGTGGCCCTTATTGCAGACGGGAAATACAAGGAAGCTCTCAAGCTCATAAAGCAGGAAAATCCATTTCCTTCGGTCTGCGGAAGGGTGTGTACGCATCCCTGCGAGACCGCCTGTAAACGGGCAGAGGTCGATGAACCGGTCTCGATCATGTATCTGAAGCGGTTCGTTGCAGATCTTGATCTGAATGATGAGACGAAATATGTACCCGAGATCAAGGAAAAGAAAGACAAGAAGGTAGCCATTATCGGTGGAGGGCCTGCGGGTCTTACCGCTGCGTATTATCTGGCTATTGAAGGATATAGGGTTACCGTGTTCGAGGCACAACCTGTCGCCGGCGGTTGGTTGGCCATCGGTATTCCTGAATACAGACTTCCGAAAGATGTCCTCAACGCCGAGATCAAAACCATTGAAGAACTGGGCGTCGATATCAAACTGAATACCAAAGTCGGTGTCGATATTGCCTTTGATGATATTCGAAAAGACTATGATGCCATGTTTCTCGGTGTAGGAACACACATAAGCAGTAAACTTGATATTCCCGGAGAGGACCTGGGTGGGGTTGTCCACGGAATCGACTTCCTGAAACGGGTAAACCTTGGTGAAAAGGTATTTCTGGGGAATCGAGTCGCGGTTATCGGTGGCGGTAATGTTGCCATGGATGCCGTTCGGACTGCACTGAGAACCGGGTCGCAGGAAGCATTCATTCTCTATCGAAGAACCCGTGCCGAGATGCCCGCTGCGAATGAGGAAATTGAAGAAGCGCTTGCAGAAGGTATCAAGATGGAATTCCTTGCTGCCCCGGTCAGGGTACTTGGCGATAACGATAAAGTGACGGGTCTTGAATGTATCAGAATGGAACTGGGCGAGCCCGATGCGAGTGGCCGACGGCGGCCTGTTCCGATTGAAGGATCGGAATTTACCCTTGACGTGGAGGCAGTCATCCCTGCTATCGGTCAAGCGGCTGATCTTTCGTTTATCCCTGAGGGCAGTGATGTTTCAATTAACAAATGGAATACCTTTGATGTCGATCAGGTCACCTTTGCCACAAATGTCGAGGGAATCTTCGCCGGTGGTGACGACGTCACCGGTCCTGCAACAGCTGTAGAAGCGATCAATGCAGGAAAAGAAGCAGCGAGATCAATCAACCGTTACCTGAAAGGCGAAGATGTCGCATTAGGTCGTGAGAAAGACTGGACAAAAAATCTGGCCGATAAAGGTGATGTGAGCTGGGTTAAAAAGAGCGAGCGACCGCACCTGCCCGAGCTTGAGCCCGAAGAAAGAAAAACACACTTTGATGAAGTCATTCTCGGATACAGTGAAGAAGATGTACGCAGAGAAGCGAACCGGTGTTTGAGTTGTGGAATATGTTCAGAATGCTATCAATGTGTTGATGCGTGTGTTGCCGGTGCCATCAATCATGAGATGAAGGAAGAGGAAGAAACGATTGAAGTGGGGTCCATCATTGCTGCACCGGGAACTGAACTGTTCGACGCTCACTTGAGAGGTGAATACGGATTTGGCCTATACGATAATGTTATAAGCAGTATTCAGTTCGAGAGAGTCTTGTCTGCATCAGGTCCCTTCTTCGGTCATGTCCAGAGGCTGTCCGACGGGCAGGAACCTAAAAAGATTGCATGGATTCAGTGTGTGGGTTCACGGGACGTAAATTGCGGAAACAGCTGGTGTTCATCCGTGTGCTGTATGTATGCGACAAAGCAGGCCATTATCGGGAAAGAACACCTCAATACGCTCGATCCCACAATATTCTATATGGATATACGCGCTTATGGAAAAGATTTTGATCGTTTTGTAGACAGGGCAAAGAACGAGTATGGAATCAGATATATCAGATCCATGCCCTCGTCGGTAAAGGAATTGCAGCAGACGAAAAATCTTCTTCTTACCTATGTTGCCGAGGATGGATCATTGGTAGAGGAAGAATTTGAGATGGTTGTTCTTTCCGTCGGTTTAAACCCGCCCAAAGAGGCAGAAAAACTGGCCGAGAGCCTAGGTATAGAGCTTGAAGAACATGGTTTCTGCAAGACTTCCCTTGAGAATCCTGTACAAACCAGCCGTGACGGTGTTTTTGTCTGTGGTGTTTTCGGAGGTCCCAAAGATATTCCTGAAACGGTTATGGAAGCAAGTGGCGCGGCAGCGTGTGCGGAAGGTCTGCTCGGTTCCCGTCGAGGTACCATGACCACGGTGGAAGAACTTCCTCCTGAGATGGATTTGAGAGGCATCGGCCCGAGAATTGGAGTTTTTGTTTGTCATTGCGGGATTAATATTGGCGGAGTTGTGGACGTGCCGTCGGTTGTAGAATATACGAAAACCCTTCCCCATGTCGTTTA
>Ga0272442_10008909_pt1 | contig 12632 bp, 11 predicted proteins | sample SSMForm2O_FD_200262 | JGI IMG/M metagenome (GOLD analysis project Ga0272442, IMG submission 200262) | Marine sediment archaeal communities from Little Sippewissett salt marsh, Falmouth, MA, United States - SSM-Form-2O | ecosystem: Environmental > Aquatic > Marine > Wetlands > Sediment ... | reverse complement strand
GCCCGTCCTGGGAACGCCGCGACGGCAGATACGACGAGCGCCCCATATAATCATCATAATCGTCCCCGATATTATTCAGTCGTTCAAAATCCTGGGTTTTGTTGTTGTCGTCACCGATTTTGAGCGATTTTTCCCCTTCGGGCGTATCGAGAGATGAAGTTGCGGTTTCAGGTGGATTCGGAGTTTCGTTAGTTTCAGGTTCTTCCAATTCCAGCACGGGATTGCTGAGCATTTCCTGTTCGATTCGCTCTTGCAGCGCAAGTATCGGCAATTGCAGTATTTCCATCGACTGAATCATCCGGGGCGCCAGGGCCATTCGCTGATCCATTTTCATATGTTGTGATATATCCAGTCGCATTTGCTGCCTGCTGTTTCAATTATAGGTCGTAAAATCACCCCGCCGAGCCTTTGTTAGGGTCTAACATTTATGATTATCGACACGGGAAATTTTCAAATTTTGTAAAAAAACTTATAAAAAATATTAATAAATAGTACTATTTAAAAGGGTTTTTGACCAATTAATCCATATTTAATCGTCCTTTAATGGCGTCCTGGAGGATGGTTTGATTGGCGTATTCGATAGTGCCGCCGGAGGGCAACCCACGGGCCAACCGGGTAATTTGCACGCCGGTTTCGCTTAATAACGAGCTGATATAGAGTGCTGTTCCGTCGCCTTCCATATTCGGGTTGGTCGCCATGACCACTTCCTTGACGCCGCCGCTCTCGATGCGTTTCACCAGGGCGTTGATGGTCAAGTCGTCGGGGGTCACTCCGTCCAGGGGTGCGATCCGGCCCAACAGTACATGATAGACCCAGTTGCAGATCCCGGTTTCTTCCAGGCGGATTAAATCGTTGGGCTGTTCGACCACGCAAATGATTGAGTGATCCCGGTGGGCGTCGCGGCAAATCTCGCACAATTCCTGCTCGCTCAAATTGTAACAGCGACGGCAACTGTGAATTTGGGTTTTGACGGCTGTAATCGCCTCGGCCAGGGCGTGGGCCTCGGCGGGAGGCTGCTGCAAAATATGATAGGCCAACCGTTCGGCCGTTCGCGGTCCGATGCCCGGCAGTTTCCCCAAGCGCTCCATCAGGCGCTGCATGCTTTCGGTATGAACCTTGCTCATTTCAACATCTGGGTTAATTGTTCCAATCCGGCGATATTGACGCCGCCCATCGCCTTGGACATCTCTTCCTGGGTTAATTCCTGGCATTTTTCCCGCACGGCGTTCACCGCCGCCTGGACCAGGTCTTCCAACATTTCGATATCGTTGACGTCCACCGCTGCTTTGTCGATTTTGATTTCCAGCAATTCGCCTTTGCCGTTCATTTTGGCGGTCACCATGCCTCCACCGCTGCCGGCTTCAACGACCTTGTTTTGCAATTCTTCCTGCACCTTCTTCACGTTATTTTGAATATCCTTGAACTGCCCGATCATTTTCGTGATATCACCAAATCCCATCATACTGCTTTTCCTTAAAGTCTGGTTGCCGGTTGACCCCGGGTTTCGTTCGCTATCGCTCACTTCACCCGGGGCTATTATTATTAAGCCCCTTCAGGGCTTTTTCAAGGAAACCGCCCTTCGGCGGAAACTAATTTATATTTAAAACTTGTGAACATTTACAAATATTCTTCGTTGGCCTTACTTTTTTTCGTCGATAACTCTATCGACGGTCCGCACTTTACCGCCTAATATTTGCTGCACTTGTTTTACCTGGGGGTCGTTCATGGTGGCATTGATTTCCTTTTGGCTCGGCTTGGCACCGGGTGACGGTTTGCCTGGTTTTTTAGAGGGGGCCCGGGGTTTTTCCGCCGGTTCCACCAAATTAACTTCAATCGGTCGCAGCAACACGTCACTCAAGGCCTTTTGAATCTCTTTGATGGTTGAGGTCTGTCCCTGTAAATAACTGCCTATTCCGGCGTCGTGGGGGTAGGTTATTCCCAGTTTGCCGTTTTGCCATTGGCAGGGTTGGGCCGGTTGGATATAGCCTTCCAGGTGTTTCATGCCCCGCCGCATTATTTCGGCGACGATTTTACTCCAATTTTCCTGGAGGTAATTCAAGCTCAGGGTATCGGGTAAATCCAAAGTACCTTTGGGTTTTTCGTCGCCAACTTCCTGCTTGAGCCGCCCGGCGGATGGGGCGGGTGGTTCCGCCTGCCTGGGGTTATTTCTAACCGGTGGATTGGGGCGAACTGCTCTGGAGGTGTTGGCGCCGGTCGCCGCGTCGGTTGCACGGCGTATTTCCGGATGACTTTTTTGCCAGTGCTGTAATTGCTCCAGCAACAGCTTGGTGTCGCTGAAACGTTCGACCGCCGTCATACGCACCAGGGCCGCTTCCACAAGCGCCCGGCTCGAACCGCTCATCCGCAACGACCGCCGCAGCTCTTCCATCACGGTTATATTATACACCAGGGTCGCATCGTCAAACAATTTAGCCTGCTCGGCCATCCGCTGCCGCAGGGGAGCGTCATCCACCTCAACCAGTTCTGTGTCCGGTCCACAGTTTCGGATCACCATCAAATCGCGAAAATGCTCCTGCAGGGCCTCGGCTAAGGGCTCCAGGGCCAGACCTTCGGAAAGGGTTGCTTCCACCTGGTGCAGTACCTCGCCCAGGCCGCCTTTGCTTATCGCTTCGGCGAGATCCACGATTCGCTCGGAGCGCGGCGTGCCCAAAAGCTGGGCCAGCAACTCCACCGTCAGTTTATCTTCGGACATGCTCAGCAGTTGATCCAGCAGGCTCAAGGCGTCCCGCATCGAACCGTTGGCCAGGCGCGCCACCCGGCGCACCAGCGCTTCGTCCGCCTCGACCTTTTCATCGGCGAGAATTGTTTTGAGTTGTTCGGCGATCTCGGACGACTGAATATTGCGAAAATCAAAACGCTGGCAGCGTGACTGGATCGTCGCCAACACCTTGTTGGGTTCGGTGGTCGCCAGGATAAACTTGACATGCTCGGGCGGCTCTTCCAGGGTTTTGAGCAGGGCATTAAACGCACTGGTTGAGAGCATGTGTACTTCGTCAATGATATAGATTTTGAAGCGGGCCCGCGCCGGTCGGTAGATGGCATTTTGGCGCAGTTCCCGAATGTGGTCCACCCCGGTGTTCGACGCCCCGTCTATCTCCAGAACATCGATGTCTTCTCCCTCGTTGATCGCCAGGCAGCTTTCACACTTACAGCAGGGCGTCATGGTCGGCTTATCGTATGCCTGGCAATTGAGCGATTTCGCCAGGATGCGGGCCATGGTCGTCTTGCCGACGCCGCGCGTCCCGGTGAATAGGTACGCATGGGCTACCCGATCGGAGGCGATGGCGTTGCGGAGCGTTTGGGCGGCGGCCTCCTGACCCACCACCTGATCAAATGTCTGCGACCGATAACGTCGCGCCAATACCGTATAAGACATACTCTAGTTCACTCATCCACCCAGTCGATAAAATAAAAAAATAGGCCGTGCACTTTTTGTCGAATTGGAGTCACCGAGTATGTTGCTCCAACCGGCTCCGGTCCGGTTTATCCACGGCACAACGAACAAATTCGCTTATGGCTGCTCCGTTCCCGGCCTGACCAGGTTCACGACGCCCGCTTGCATGGGACCAAACCATCAACACCGTCTGCAACAACAGAGGCTCGGCGTCAGCAACCCTCGAAAAAGAATTCCGCCTCGCTATAGCGGATTGCGAGTATAGGGTACCGCTAACACCCCGCCTAGCACGGCCTGTTCCGTAATTGTCACTCAAACAAACCTATTTATTCATGCAGTATAATCAAGTGTCGCAGCAAAGTCTATGCCAAAAATAAAATATCCTCTAACACACTGCAAATAAACAGGTTACAACTCTAACGCCCTGGTTTCTCTCCGGGTATCCCACCTGGCGCCGGCGCCAAATTAGCGCTATTCTAAATTTTTCTCTGGTCCAAAGGTCGTCGTTTTTATATACTGACACTTCAGAATTTTTCCCGAGAATCTTGTATCGGAAATTTCTGAGGGAGCGGTCCTTGTTATTTGGGATTCCGCGGATTCAAATAAAATTAAGGCAGTCCAACAAAACCTCAAGTATGAGCGAATGGATTCCCGCCTCCGCGGGAATGACAGCGTAGGGCAAACATCGAGGCAGGTTTTGTTAGAATCTCTAAGTTTGCCGATGATTAAAGGTTTCGGCAGGGAAGAATTGCATACATAACAGGAGATTTATCTCATGAAAAAAGGTTGTCTAATAGCACTGGTCATTGTGGGTTTGTTGTTGGCGGTTGCAGGATGGAAAATTGTATCTATGGTTAGAAAAGGTATAGAATTCGCCCGGGAGCTGACGGTCGTCGTCGAAGATTTCCAGCAGCAGTCCGATCAATTGAACCAGGAGTACCCCTTCACCGAGCCGGCGGAAATCACCCTGACGGATCAGCAAATGCAGCAGTTTATGTCCGTTCGCCGACAACTAAACGATACTCTCAGCGGTTCACCTGTCGCGCAAAAAATGAAAGAATTCGAGCAGATGGATGATACCGGCTCGAATCCTTCATTTAAGGATTTCGCTGAACTGCTCAGCAATATCATACCTTCGGTCAAGCAAGTTGGTGCGGTGTATTTTGAAAATCTTCAAGAACAACAGATATCTCCGGATCAATATAACTATACAACTTCAATCGTCATCGGTGTCCTTTCCCGCGAGTTGAATCAGGGTAATTTTAAGGATGAAATTTCCGATGATTTCAGTATCAACATCCGCCAAATGATGCTCGAGGCCGAACAGAAAAATTCTGAAATATACCAGATCAAACAAAAAATCCTCGTTATGGAACCCGAAAACTACAACGGACTCCTGGAAATCATCACTCCGTATGTCGCTGAATTTGGCGATATCGAAGAATCGTTTTATTTTGATATGTTCATTGGCGGCGACTTTGCCGAATTTCAAACGCATAATACTTACCAAACCGACAGGTAAAAACCATTACCGTCCCTTTAGCCGATATTGCTTACAGGCCGTTGGCGGTTCGGCTTTACGGTATGCGTCCTTAGCACCATGATTAAATTTTATTGCGCCTTTTGTAAGAAAAAGATCGGGGTTCCCGACAGTTATATCGGCAAACAGGTCCAGTGCCCTAAATGCCGACTGGCTACGGTGGTTCCGCCCGTTTCCGCCTCGGCGCCTCCCGATTCCCCGCCCCCGCCGCCGGAGGAAATCACCGCAGATCCGTTTCCCTCCGTTTATAAAAAAGACCCTGTGTCTTTAGCAGAATCCGTTTCCCCGGATGATCCGGTTTCGCTGCAATCCCCGGCGGAGCAGAGACCGGCGTCAGATGAAAAAACGGATCGCGCTCCGGCAAAAGCCAGGTGGTTCAAATCGGTGGAAATGGGGCGGAGTTTCGGTAAAGACCTGCTGGGCTTGATGTCGCCGATCAAGACCAGTTCGGACATATTTACTTTTAGTATTCTTTTATTCCTCTACAGCCTGACCTATGTGGATCAGCTCATAATGTTGCCTTGTTGCGTCTGGTTTTTTGCGCGCATACTGTTGCGGGGCTTCATTTTCACTTACCTTTTTAACGTACTGCTGGAAACCGCCAACGGGATTAATCATTTGCCCGAATTTGAACTGCCGGAAGATTACTGGGAAATGGTGCGCCCGTATCTCCAGGTAATCGTCAGCGGATTATATACTTTTTTGCCGTTTCTCGTTTGCCTTTCCCTGGCTATTACGGTAATGGGATTTTCCTTCATCGATGAACTTATCGCCGCCGACAGTTTCTCGAACGATCCCAACATCGTCCAAAACGAAGATTTCTTCGACTCCTTCCCAAATTTCGATAATCAGGATATTGCGCCTCGCGAACCGAACACCGTTATCGTCGAGGATTTCGAAGAGTTTTACTCCGACGCTTACGGAGAAGACGAACCGCCTGCCCAGGGTGCAATATTATTGTGGGTCGCCATCGCCCTGTTTTTAGTGGGATTGTTCTTTTGGCCCATGATCATCTTGAACATTGTCCTCGGCGATACGTTTATCGTCAATCCCGTACTCATCATTATGAACATCATACGAACATTTAAGGCCTATTTTGTCTGCTGCCTCACCATGTTCGCCGCCGCGGGACTAACCTATTTATCCACTTTTTTCATTACCCTAGAAGACCTGATGTTAAATTTCAGCATATATATGTTGTTGGCTGCTATCGGATCGGTCATCGGAGGTTTGTGCGTTCAAATATTCACCATGCGGGCGTTAGGTCTGCTTTACCGTTATCATGAAGAAAAACTGGACTGGTGATTTTTATTTCACAGGTGAAATTATGATTAAATTTCGTTGTTCTCATTGCGACAAAAAAATCGGCGTCCCCGATAAATATGCCGGTAAACGAGTCAAATGCCCCCAATGCGCTCAAGGCGTCAGTGTCCCGGAACCGGAACTTGACGTTCCGGAAGAAAATAACTTACTCCTGGAAAACCTGCTCGAGGCGCCGCCCGTCCAGGCGCCGCCCGTCCAGGCGCCGCCCGCCCAGGCGCCGCCGCCCTCTCCTCCAAAAGCCGCTAAAAAAGGTAAACCCAAGACGGGCAAGGCGTCAAAATCATTCGCCGAAATCCCCCGGATTGTTATTGGCGCTTTGCTCGGCATAGGCGCCGGCACAGCAGTATGGGCCTACCTCGTTCAGCGTAACGGTTTTCGTTACGTATATCTTTCCATTCTCGTCGCCCTGCTGACCACCTTCGGCATACGTTTGACCCTTTGGAGCGGTCGGCGCAATTTAAAATATGTTTGTGTGGGAATGTCCCTGTTGGGTATTTGCGCCGCAAAATTATTCACCGCCCAGTGGGTCGCCATCCCCGCCGTAGTCGAAAGTCACGAGGAGATGCTCCATGCCCTCCCGGATTATTCACGCGACAATATAATCGAAGGACTGATTGAAGATCAAAGCCATTTTTTCACGGTCGTCTGCCGCAAGCTCGAAAAGGACGGCGTCTTTCTGCCGGAAACCTCCGAACTGGCAAAAATGAGACGAGAAAAAGCCGATGTTCCTCCCGCCCAACTCGAAAATGCCACTTGGGCCCTGCAAACCGCCGGCAAGTATGAATTCGACCTCGACATTGTGCAAAAACGCGAGCTGGTCGAAGAAATCGAATCCGACGCCGTTGATAAACTGTTCAACGAAGGCAATAAAGAGTATTTGGCCCAAGTGGCAAGACTGGAAGCAATCATAAATCATCCCTATACCTACGCCGATCACCTGTTCGCCTCGTTGCGCTCCTGGTATTTCGACCTGATTTGTATATTTATCGCGGTGGTTTGCGCCTATTGCCTCGGCGCCGAACTGGACATGAAAAGCAAAACAGAACATCTTTACTGACCTGATACGGGGTAATATTATTTTTTCTTTTCGTTATCAATTTGCTGGTCGGGATGCCGTCCGGCGGCAGCGTCTTGATATTGCTGGCCCAACTGTTTTGCCTCGGCTACTTATGCACCTATATGTTCGCGGTCATTGCTCATGCCGCCGGAGGTGACAATGATTTGCCTTCATTTCCACGATACACCAGTCTCTATGAAGACATCGTGCGTCCTTTTATTATGGTTTGCGCCAGTTTTATCTTCGCCTCGCCTGGATCTTCGAGTAAAAATATTGACTGTTTTATAGCTCCCCATTTCTGGGACCATACTTTAATCCGAAGTTTGGCGAAACTTCATTTTTATCTTTGACGGGTCCACCGTTCGCCGGCGTATTTCTGACTTAGCGGACCCACGCGCCTCCATTCCGCCGCGTTAAATGTCCCCTTCCCGGCGGGTAATCCTAATTTTGCCCCGACCTGATCGCTCACCAAGTCGATTAACTCACTCAAGGTAAAATCTTCCTCCACCACTTTTCTTAATTCCGCACTCGTCTGCTGCTTAAAGCGCCGTCCCAGGATCAACGAACCATGCTGCAGCACCGCATTTTTTAAACGTCGCTGGGCGCTGCCCAGCAACTTATCCTCCCCGATCACCAGATCCAGATGATGATCCCGGGCAAAACAAAAAAAAGGTCCCCGTTGCGAATGCACCGCCGCCTTTCCGCCATTTTTCTGCTCACTAATTCCACGTCTTTCGCCCCGGTATTTTACCCCCGCCGACCATCTCCTCAGCGCCTCGGTAAAAGCGTCGTGCATCAGTCGATACAGGTTCACAATCTCTGTTTCTTTTTTGCCTGTCAGGGGCATCACCAGCGAGTATGTCAATTCATCATCATGTAAAATCGCCCCTCCTCCTGTCTGCCGCCGCACCACGGCCAACTTACGGATCGCCTCGTCCTGCCCGGAAAATTCCTCGAATTTCTGAAAATACCCCAGCGAGATCGTCGGTTCCCGCCAGCCGTAAAACCGCAGCGTCGCACCCGTCTCCCCCGCATTCACCGATTCCAATATCGCCTCGTCCACACCCATATTCTCGGCGCCCGCCCGCCGCTCATCTATCAATATCCGCAATACCTCGTTGTCCATAACCTCCCATTATACGATACAGCGCCTTTTTGATCTACAAATATTCATTTCCCGCGCCCATGGCATACGCCCGCCCGCTTCCTGTTCGATGCTCGGCGGCGCCGACTGTCGGCCCTCCCTCAATTTTTCCCCGACATCAGCGAAAAAAATGAAATTTTGGTATTACAACGCTTGATTTTAACGGCGAAAAACCTTTATAATGATAATGCACATATAAGAATAGTCTTTTTTCATCATCTTGATGGTCTCGGCGCCTTAGATTCCTGATTTGGGGCAGCGATTGTTTTCCGACTGCTCCCGAGTTCTCTGATACAAAACGAACCATAATTGGCAGGTTGTTGTCATGGAATGTAAACGATGTGGCAAATGCTGTTTACGTATGATAATTGAAATCGATCAGGATGATCTGGATCGAGAGCCGATGTTGGCCGGGTACGTGCGTCCAATCAAAAATCCCTATACGGGCCAGCCCGACGGACCCGGCTGGGGTTATGCGGTGACCCATGTCGAGGGGTGTCCCATGCTGGATGAAAAAACGCGGGAGTGTCTGATTTGGGAGACTCGGCCCAAGGTTTGCCGGCAGTTCGAACCGGGCAGTAATCAATGCCGATGGATGCGCGGAGAAATAAGTCTGGATCGGATTCGAGAAACGCGCGATAAGATTCGGGCCGATGGTCTGCCCTATGACATCGACGGGCGGCACTCGATCTTTTTATAAAGTTATCCCCGACATATTTACCTGGTGCCATAGTACACAAAAGCCGGGGGAAGATTATTCCAGACCATAGACGAGGCTCTGACGTGGGAGAAGTGGACGTCGAGCTTTTTCCTGAACCGTCGTCCGGCCGGCAGAAGCGGACTTTGAATGTAGGTAAAGGTGGCGAAAATCCCCCCGGGGCGCAGCACTTCGATAGTAGCCGCCAGCAGGCGATCTTGAAGCTCCGAATCAAAAGCCGCCCACGGCAAACCACTGATGATACAGTCCACATGAGCAACGTCGTGGTTTTTTAAAATGTCCGGTATATTTTCTACCGTGTCCTGGTAAAGAGTAACCGCGGGAAACTCTCGCTGAAACAACTCCGCCATCGGCCCATTATTTTCAATCGCAAAAAAAGTGACGCCACCATTGATTCTCGGCAAAATTTGCCTGGTGAAAGAACCGGTGCCCGGACCATACTCCACAATCACCGTATCGGAAGACCGAATCGTATCATCGACCATACGCCGCGCCAAAGCCGACGAACTCGGAGCGACGGCGCCGATGGATTTACGATTCTTGATAAACTCTCGAAAAAATTTCCAATACACTTCGTTACACCATGATTGATCGGCAGGTTATCTTGTTTCTTTTAGTTGGATGTTCTTTATTTTTTTCTCGAACGTAAAATATCAAACACGATCCAGAAACCGGTGATGGTCGCGATAACAAAGCACAGCCCCCCGATAACCGGTATCCCGAACAGCGCCGGACCGATGTTAGCGTGGGCCATCAACGCCGATGCAATCACCAGCGCCGCCAGAACCAGACCCAGCACCAGTTTATCGGAAGAACGATTGAACTGCGAAAACGGATCTTCGAGACCCTTGTGTTGAAACTCAATTTTAAGTCGCCCCGAACGGGTCTGCCGCAAAATGTCCAGTAAGTGATCGGGCGTTTCACGGGCCAACTGCACCAAATCTTCACTCAAACGCTGAGACTCATCCAGCACGTGCCCCGGCGAATATCGCTTTAAAACCAAATCACGCACGAAAGGCTGGGCGTAGCCGAGTATGTCAAAATCAGGATCGAGCTTGGACCCGGTCGCTTCGATAGTCCCCAGCGCCTTGATCAAAAACAGAAAATCATGACGCACCCCGACTTTATAGCGCGACACCATCTGGATAATGTCGCGCAGAAGTTGACTGACGTCGATTTGCTTGAGCGGCACCCCGTGATATTGCTCAATCAGGTCCATCACCGCAAGTTTTAGTTCAGTGCGACTGGATTCATGCGGCAAAACGCCCAGGTCCCGCGCCGCCTTAAACAACCGTTCGATGTCTTTTTTGGCGGCGGCATGGAGAACCCGGCTCAAAACGGACAAAGCATTTTGATCCAGACGCCCGAACATGCCGAAATCAAGCACACAAAGAACGTTGCCGTTCATCACAAAAATATTGCCGGGATGAGGGTCGGCCTGAAAAAAACCGTGTTCGAATATTTGCTTAAGTACAATATCCGCCCCGTTACGGGCGAGTGTTTTTCGGGTCTCCAGATCGGTATCCGGATCAAAAAATTCCGCCAGCGGACGCCCGTCGATAAATTCCATAACCAGAATATGGCGACTGGTATGCTCCCAGTAGATTTTGGGCACGTAAACGTGGGGATCGTCTTTGAAATTGGCGCGGAAAATATCGGCGTTGCGCCCTTCATGGCGCAGATCAAGTTCGTAATTGATCGACATCTGCAGTTGATTGATCACGGCCTCCAGATCCCAGTGACGGGCCTCTTCAAATCGAGCTTGAATTCGTCCGCCCAGATGTTCCAGTATCACCAAATCATCCTGGAAGGTTTTTTCGGTGTGGGGGCGGATAATTTTGACCGCGACTTTTTCCCCGGTTATAAGCCGGGCCTGATAAACCTGGGCGATGGAAGCACTGGCGATCGGCTCGGTGTCGAATTCAGCGAAGTTTTGCTCGAAGTCTTCCGGCAGCACTTTTTTAACCTTCTCCCAGGACATAGGCGTAACGCGATCCTGAAGGTTTGACAATTCGGTAATGAGTTCGGCGGGAAGTATATCGGGCCGAGTCGAGATAATCTGACCCAGCTTGATAAAGGAAGGACCCAATTGCTCGATCATAAGCCGAAAACGCACCGTCCACGATTTTTTCGTCTGGGCCGCCGATCCGCTTAACCGCTTGAGTTTTAGCAGGGAAAATAAATTAAGTCGCCCGGCAACTTCATCGAAACCCCACTGCATCAAGGCCTTGCCGATTTGCTGATATCGTCGGAAAATTCGATAATTTTTTGAGTACCGAAACATATTAGACTTTCACAGGGCTGCTGTATCAACAGGACCAGAACCAAAAAAATCACAAACCGCCCGGATAAACTGGTTCGGCGTTATAAACTATCCTCATCGACTTGCCCCGCCTGGGCTTTTTCCAATTTCTCCAGTCGCTGCTGGAGCCGATCGAATTCCTCACGATTGACGCCCTTGACATTTTCCATAAACCTCGAAACCTCTTCCTGAACGGTTTTGCGGAGCTCCTGAGACTGTTTGCGGGCCTTTTCCACCAGATCCTGCGCCAGCTTTTTACCTTCTTCTGAGGAGATATCACCTCGGTTTTCCAATTCCGTAACAAATTCCTGGGCTTTTTGCTCGGTCAGGGCGGCAAATCCAATTCCGGTATAAACGATTTTGTGCAAAATATCCAACATCATGGTCTCCTTTATTAAAATGTGTCCCTGTTTTTCTAATTGATACGGCCCTTAAAAAGCCAAGTTCTTAGTATATATGATTTTGGCGCTAAACGCCAAAGGATTTTCCAGTGGGACGCCATGGTGATTAAATGTAAGAACAGAAATATTAAGAAGTTACAAGCGATAAAAGAAGGATTAATCAGGCATACACCGTATGCCGCCCCCGACAAAACTTGAGCAGAACCAGCAAACCGACTCCTAATATAAAAATAGTCGCCGGCCCTGGTGCCGAATCGGCGGAAAAGTTCTCCGCCGGTGGATATATTGCTCTTGATTCAGAAACACGGACCCTGGATTTGCTGTAACCTGTGGATTCATTTAGCGCAGACTGAATGCAGCAGTCACCAGTCGAAGTACCATTCGTCATCATTACTATCGACTATAATGGCAGGCGAGTATAGAAAATATATAGGACCTGAATCAGTTATCGGACGCTAAGATCGACCCCAAAATGCGCTATTTGTCAAAAACCTCGGCATCTGCAACAAATGTTTTCATCCCCGCCTGGGTTAAAGGATGGAAAGGCACATTTTCCAGTAGTGGCGCCGGTACGGTGAGGATGTCCGCCCCGGCCAGCAGGCACTCGGAAACCTGGGCGAAATTGCGGAAACTGGCCGCAAGAATCTGACATTGGATGTCATAATTGGTGAAAATAACCGATATTTCCTGGATAAGCCTGACCCCGATGTCCTTGCGGTCCCCCCCGGACGC
>Ga0272442_10008907_pt1 | contig 12635 bp, 8 predicted proteins | sample SSMForm2O_FD_200262 | JGI IMG/M metagenome (GOLD analysis project Ga0272442, IMG submission 200262) | Marine sediment archaeal communities from Little Sippewissett salt marsh, Falmouth, MA, United States - SSM-Form-2O | ecosystem: Environmental > Aquatic > Marine > Wetlands > Sediment ... | reverse complement strand
CGTTAACAGATTCAAGTATGCCAATAGTTCATTCCTCTCGAAGAAAGCAGTTCTTGCGTATGCAGTTCGAGAGAAATGCCGGGGTGTACCAGTTCAAAATCAGAGCCTGGGTGATCCTTGATGATCACTATCATTTGTTATTAAAGAGCCGAAGGGGTGAGGATATCCCGCGTTTTTCAGCCAGAATTCATCTGAGTACCACTCACCAGTTCAATCTTTGGGATCGTACGGATGGACGTAATGTATGGCAGCCAGCCCAATGCAAGTGGCTGAAGACAGCTGAGAGTTTCTGGCACTCCTTCAGCACCATTCATCTCGATCCACTTGAACACGGTTATACACAATCTCTGAAAACATACCGGTACTCCAGCTATCTGTATTATTTTCACCGTAAAGGGCAGTTGTGGCTGGAAAAATGCCTGAAACAGATTGAGTACTAAAAAACACGGACACACATTTGCGGGGCAATTTCTGCTTAGTGAAAAAGGGATACAGCTGAAGCAAGAAGTAAGGCTTATGAGGATCGTTAAGGAACCAATCAGGTGTAACAGTCTTTTCTCTGATCTGGCGCGAGAGGCCATTTTTTTCTACAATGAGGTCAGTAAACAAGAGTAATTGACTTCATCCTGGAAGTATTATTTTCCGGGACATCTCGAAATTTGGATTACTGGAATTCCTCGGCCTGGTATATTGTTGAAGTCCAATCGAAGACAGCACAGAACAGGAGACCAGCATGGAAGAGGTTCTTGCAAGGCAGCTTCTAGCCGTGACCCCTTTCGGAGTTTTTCAGTGCAGTCTGGATCCGTCCAGACCGGATTACATAATCCATTCAAAAAACCTTGTCATCGACATCAGTGAATATTCCGATTGGGTCACAGAAGATCAAACCTCTTTGGGAACATTTCTGTGTGAAGACCTTGGGGGGAGGCTTTTGAATTGGCTGCTGGATCCCTCTCGAAAACCAGGTGAACATGTCCAGATCAGAGCTCACAATTCCTTTGGCAATGAAAAACAATTTCTTATGAGCATCAAGGCACTGGAAAACGGGGAACTGTTACTCCACATAACTGAACAATCCACAGTCGGAAAAGCAATCCTGAGTATGAAGGACAGGCTGGCGCTTCTTCAGCCCATCATCGACCTTGAGCCAAATATTGTTTGTGTAATGGATTCTTCAGGCCGATATGTGCTGGTGAATACCCTCTTTGCTGAAATTATTGGAAAAACGAAGGAAGAAATCATTGGGACTACGGAAGCTGAGTTCAGAGAGAGATTTGTCGTAGAAGAATTTGGAGGATTGAAAAACAATCCCGAAAATGCCGTCATGGTTCCGGGTCGTGAGGAGGAGCTCTTTAAGCTGTTATCAGTAACGACCGAAGCAGGAGAAAAACACTGGTTTCGCTGTTCCGAAATTTCCATGGAAAAGAATGGTTTTCCTGGATATGTGCTCGGTGTCGCAGTGGATGTGACGTCAGAGATAATGACGAGCAGGGATCTTCAGGCACAAGTTCGCTTGATGGACAGCCTTCTGGAAACAGTCCCCATTCCAATATATTACCAGGATCGCAAAAGTGTTTATTTGGGGTGTAATCAGGCTTTCCTTGATTTAACAGGTTATTCACGGGAGGAGGTTATCGGCCATTCAATATTGGATATCTGGCCTGAATCCCGTGCAAAGCAATACCTCGAAGAAAACGAAGTGGTGTATCAGAATCTGGAGAAGTATATCGTCAGCCGCCAGGAGACCATGAAACATGGTAACACTTCATATGTAGAAGTTTTAAAGGCGCCATATTTTGACACGGAGGGAGAAGCAATCGGGATTATTGGAGCAGTTCTGGATTTTACCGAACGGAGAAAAATCCAGGCCGAACTGAAGAAAAGGGAAGAACTGCTGAGCCGAATACTCGATACCGCACCGGTTGGTATTGGAATTGTGAGGGGTGGTAATTTTATCTGGGTGAATGATTATTTTTGCACGATGCTGGGGTATGAACGGGAAGAAGTTATTAATCAGCCATCAGATATGCTCTTTCCTGTCGATAATGGACTGACACTAACGAGAGAAGATCTTTCAAGAGCGCTGCAGTCTGAAGAAGTTGGTATTTTCGAGGTTAATCTGCGTCGCAAAGACGGTTCCAGGTTGCTTTGCCAGCAGTATATCAAGCTTTCTGATCCCAACCAGCTGGAATCTGAGCTGACTTTTGCTCTTCTGGATATTGAGGAAAGGAAGCGGGCAGAAGATGCGCTGCGACAACAGGAGCTTTACTTCCGTACTGTTTTTGAAGAATCACCGATAGGTATTTCTGTTGTTGATCTCGACATGTGTTATCAGGACCTCAATCCAGCATTTGAAGAACTAATTGGTTATTCAACCTCAGAATTGGTTGGAAGAAAACCTTGCGAAATCACTCATCCCGATGATCTTGAACGCAACCTTAAACTCCAGGATCAACTATGGCGAGGAGACATTCCACAATACCGCATGGAAAAGCGTTACTTTCACAAGAACGGGCGCATTGTTGATGTATTACTGGTTGCTTCCATGATTTATGACAGCCATGGCAATCCGATTCGTTCTATTGGTCAGAATCTGGATATCAGTCAAAGAAAGAGGGCGGAGGAAGAAGTCCGCAAGATCAATCTTGAGCTTGAGGAACGTGTTCGTGTACGCACAGTCGAACTTGAGGCTGCGAATGAAGATCTGCGCCGGTTTGTCCGCCTGGCTGCAGGCCGGGAGAACCGAATGGCTGAGTTGAAGAACGAGCTGCGAGCATTTCGCGCAAGAATCCAAAAAGCCGATACTCATAAGATTGATTCTGAAAGGTAATAGCGTGGGACAAGGCAAAGTGCGGGACTGGTTCACCGGGTTTAGGCAGCTGCTTCGGCCGCAAGCTTCTGATGCACAGGAACTTCGTACACGCATATTGACAGGAATCACGGTCTTCATGATAGCAGCCTTTATATTACTGTGGCTGATATTCGGGGCGCTTTATCTGTTAACGGATTTTACGCCTGTGATATTGGATCTGGTTATCAGTTTTGTGCCATTGCCTGTCCTTGCCTTTCTGTTGTTTTTTATAGGACGCGGATTTTCAAAGGAAGCAGCTGCACTTCTTATTGGATTTATGATTCTCTGGATTTTCATGACAGGTTTCTTTGAGGGCAATCCATCTGATGATCCGATTCTTATCCTTGGATTGCTCCTGATAGTGATATTCTCTTTGGCCATTCTTGAGGAAAGAAAAGTCTGGATTGCGATTGGTTCTTCTGGTGCAGCCTATGCTGTCCTTGCAGTGCTCTGGATTCTTGGAGCTCTTCCAGAGCAACCTTATCGTGTACCTTTTCCTTCAGTTTTTATCATTGGATTTGGGTGGATGTTTAGTGCTCTCAGTGTAGTTATCATTTTGAATGCTCTGATGCGGGGAATGAAAAACCAGACAGAAGTGCTTGAGCAGAAGGTTCTCGATCGTACAAGGAATCTTGAGAGTATTACGGCTGAAACCAATGAGCTGAACAGGGCTATGTTGAACATGCTGGAAGACCTCGAGGAAAGCAACCAGCTGCTTCAACAGCAGAAAAAAGAGTTGGCAGCTGTTAATCGCGAGTTGTCTTCGTTTTCCTACTCTGTTTCACACGACTTGCGCGCACCACTCAGGGCTATGGATGGATTCTCCCGGATTCTGGTTGATGATTACATGGCTGAGTTGTCACCCGATGTTGTCCGTTATCTCGGGTTAATCCGGCGAAATGCTCAACAAATGGGCCAGCTGATTGACGATTTGCTCGAGTACTCACGATCAAGCCGCGTTGAAATACGCCGTTCGCTTACTGATCCAGCAGCGATTATCCGCCAGGTTTGGTCTGAACTTACAATGGATATGGATGAGGGCGATATTAAATTTTCTCAATTTGAGATGCCCGCTTGTTATGCAGATCCGGTTTTGTTAAAACAGGTTTATCAAAATCTTCTTGAAAATGCTTTAAAGTATTCGTCAAATCAGTCTCCCGTCATCATTGAGGTCGGATACAAGTCTGTTGTAGGTTCCGAATCTTCCGTGTACTATGTAAAGGACAATGGCATAGGATTTGATATGAATTATGCAGACAAATTGTTTGATGTGTTTCAGCGGCTGCATTCAAATGATGCCTATGAAGGAACGGGTGTGGGATTGGCAATTGTCAGCCGGATAATCAATCGCCACGGAGGTAAAGTCTGGGCAGAAGCAGAAAAAGGTAAAGGTGCAACATTTTATTTTTCAATGGAGAGAGAGAAGCAAAGTGGCACCATCGGCTAAGGAGCTTATAATCGAAAACAAGCTATTTGATATTGAGTTCTCCCATTATGCCTTTATGAAGAACTTTCTTTGTACCCTGAACGATGTTGTATGTGATAGTGCATAAATGGAGTGATTCGTGTTTTACGAAGGCGGATAAGCCGATCGATGAAAAGGATCCAAACCTGATTTTGATGGATTTGAAACATCCTGGCCTGGATGTTTTGTGGATTCCCAAGCGTATGCCATAGAGTCTGCAAACCAGGAAAATTTCTGATGTTGTATTTGTAACCATTGAATAATCGATGGATATTGAAGCAAACCATAACGCTGGAGTGAAAAGTTATTTTCCCGAACCTGTTATTTCCAAAGTGTTCAACGAGCTTATCTGGAATTAGGAATCGTATTGGCTGCAGGTACTTATCATGAAGCAGCAATTCCGGTCAGAGAATGAAGAGAAGTCTTTTGGAGACATGACAGACAGGAGTACTATGAAACCACAGCTGCAGGTGCTAGTTGTCGAAGACCGGCTCGAAGATGCTGAGTTGGTTGTATATGAGTTGAAAAAGGCTGGTTTTGATGTCGATTGGGAACGGGTTGAGAATGCAGTACAATTCCAGGAAAAACTCAATCGGGAATTGGATCTTATCCTCGCTGATATAAATCTTCCTCAATTTGATGGACTTACAGCGCTGTATCTCTTAAAGGAATCAGGCTTTGATATTCCGTTTATTGTTGTTACGGGCACATATGAGGAAATTGCGCTTGAATGTATAAAACAGGGCGCTACAGATTACCTTCTGAAGGACAGATTAGCTCGCCTTGGGAATGCTGTAGCAAATGCTCTGGATGAGCGGCGTACTCGTACTGAAAAGGAAAGAGCGGAATATGAACTGAGGATTTCGGAAGAGCGATATCGTACGGTTTTTGAAGGAGTCCACGATGCAATTCTTATTCAGGATCAGGATGGCACTATTCTCGATGTGAACAACCGTGCCTGTCAAATGTTTGGCTACCCGTATAACGAACTTGTTGGAAAGCATGCCCGGAGTCTGATAGCTCCTGGCGGAACTTTATTCCAGATCTATGGCCCTGATCCAATACTCCCTGAGCATCCTGTAGAAAGTATAAATATCCGTTCAGATGGGACAAGCTTTCCGATTGAGTTGACTGTCCGGATTCAGACTCTACAGAACGAAAAGATTTTGATTTTTGTCATTCGGGATATAAGTGCACGAAAGGAAATCCAGTCTGCGCTCCGGCAAAGCGAACAGCGTTTTCGGAATCTTGCCGAATCGTCTGTGGAATGTATTTTAATTACAGATGATGAATTCAATATTACTTATACAAACCAGTCAGCTGGAACGGTATTTCAAATTGAACAGGATTCGAGAAAACTCGATATCTTCTCGCTGTTTGACGAAGATTATCAAGGGCAATTATCCAAGGCTTTAGAAGGTGTGTGTGCCACCGGGGAAGGCCTGGTATTGGGTGCTGTTGACCCAATCAAGGTCCTTTCTCCCTCGGGGGAGTTTCCTGCCGAAGCTGCCATTTCCTCATGGATTGTCGATAGCCGCCGATCGTATTCCATCATTATCAGGAATCTTGCGGATCAGCTGGAAAGACGGCAGCAAGAACAGGCTCAGCAAAGGCTGGCTGCAGTTGGACAGATGGCTGCGGGTATAGCGCACGATTTTAATAACGCCCTGATGCCGATCGGTTTGTATTCGGAAATGATTCTCAAAGATGAAACGCTTACAGAACGTATGAAAGATCAAATGAGAACCATCCTGAAACAGGCTGATCGAGCTGCCCGCCTTACTGCCCAGATACTGGATTTCAGCCGTCAGGCTTTATTGAGTGTGCGGCCGATAGATATCCAGAAATTCACTCAAGATATGATCGATGAATTGTTTATCCGTACCTTTCCTCCAAATATCGAATTCAAGCTGATTCATTCTGGAGAACGCTGTGTAATTGAAGCGGATCCCAATCGCTTGCAGCAGGTATTTCTGAATCTGGCTTTTAATGCAAGGGATGCAATGCCGAAGGGTGGCACACTGACCTTTCATACAAGTATGCTTTTTATTGATGCCGATAATGAGGATGAGTTTGATCTGTCTTCTGGTGAGTGGATAATGGTACAGGTTTCAGATACTGGTATTGGAATCCCTGAGGAAACGATTCCATTTATATTCGAGCCTTTTTTCACGACTAAACCCCGGGGTGAAGGATCCGGGCTCGGGCTTTCACAGGTTTATGGTATTGTCTCCCAGCACAACGGTTTTATTCGAGTAAGGAGTGTTGTAGGGCAGGGCACTACTTTTTCCATTTTTTTACCTGCTTCCACCAAGACTGTTGTGGATACCGAAGTGCATTCGTCCCTGCAGCAGTTGGGTCATCAGGAAGAGATTCTTGTGGTTGAGGATGATCTGGCCAATCGACGGACAATCAATGATATTCTTGAGAATGCAGGTTATCAGGTTTACAGTTCGGCGAGTGGTGATGAAGCACTGGCGTTACTGGAAGGGCCGGCAAATCATGTCGATATTTTGATCTGCGATGTGCAGCTTCCAGGTATGAGTGGTATTGAATTGATTCCTGCTGCAAGGAATCTCTCCCCTGATCTGAAAATAGTTATGATGACCGGACATCCGATCTCAGAAAAAAATCGAAATCGGATCTCTCAGTATTCCGCAGAGCTTCTTCTCAAGCCGTTTAAGTATGAGGAGATAATGGCAGTCGTAAAAAAGCTGCTCTTGAAGGAATAATCAGATACTTAAAAAGAAATCGTCCAGCGGAAGGCCTTGATTGTCTTATCCGGTTTATTTTAAACACTGGCGAAGGTGGAATCAGTTTTCTGATGGATCCTGCTGAGATCGCGTTTCACCGGATGGAGTATCCTCTTTTAAAGAGACAGCATCCGCTGGGCTTTCAGGCTTCTCTTTAACTTCAGTCATTACGCTGCCGGGATCGTTCTTTTCTGAAACATCCTCTCTGCCTTGTGGTGCTCGATCTCCGAGCAAGCTTGTAAGTCTATCCAGAAGGATTTCGGGTTCGACCGGTTTAAGGAGATAGTCATTAACCCCACCAACAATCGCGTTCTTGACAACAGACATATCACTGCTGGCCGTAAGCATGATTACAGGTACCTCTTCCAGGTCAATTGAAAGCCGGAAATCAGCCAGAAGTTCCAATCCACTGCGATCAGGAAGCATGTAATCAAGAAGGATGATGTCCGGTGTCTTTCGCAGAGCTTCATTCAGACCATTTCGGGCTGAGGTTGTTGAACGAATACTATATCCTGCCTTGCTCAGGAGCAAGCTTAGGATCCGGCTCATAGTGGGATCGTCATCAATAATCAGAATATCAGGCTGGTAAATATTTTTCTTGTTCATTTGTCCGGTTTTTCTTTTTATGTAATGTCATTTATACTTCGCTTCTATAATAACTTGTTTTTCAAGTATAAGAAAGAAGGCTGTGATACGCCAGCAAACGGCCGCGCTCTCAGTTTCCATCAAGAGACATACTCCAATTTCGAATCAAGTGAATGAAGAAACGAACGGTATTTCCAAAGTCTTCCACACTTTCCCGTTCGTCGATGCCATGAATTCTATCAAGATCGGAGCTTGAAAGGACCATTGGTGAAAAGCGGTATATATGATCTGATACTGCGGCATAATGTCGTGAATCACTGGCTCCCAGCATGATATAAGGTGCTGCTGGAATGTCGCCATAAGTCCTTTGGATTGCTCTTTTGAGCCCCTCAAATGCAGGGCCACTTGAGGGAGAAACTGTGCTGGCTTCATCCTGGAATTCACCAGAGAGAGTAACTTCTACTCTTTCGTCATCAATAACTTGTGTTAAATGGTTGAGAACGTTTTCAATGGTATCTCCCGGAAGCAAGCGGATGTTCAGGTTTGCATATGCTTCGCGAGGCAGTATGTTTTCTTTTATCCCGCCGTGCATTATTGTTGCAGCAATGGAAGTACGAATCGAAGCATTCATCTGAGGATTTGCTTCAAGGAGTCTTCGCAGGATTCCTTTAAAGAGCCAGTGATTGGCAATTATCAATCGATAGCTGAAAGGCAAATTTTCACCGAGACCCTGGAACAGGGGCAGAACCCTGTTTAACTGTGCGGGCATCGGGTGAGCTTCAATGCGCGAAATAGCGCTTGCCAGGATCCCAATGGCTGTCTGCTTTGGAGGTGTTGAAGCATGTCCAGCTGTGGCTGTAACATGGAGTCGAACATCGATATGGCCTTTCTCCATGGTTCCTATGACTGCAGCCAGTCCGTCGATACCTGGAAAACCTCCTTCTAACACGGCTCCACCCTCGTCCAGAACAGCTTCAGCCCGGATTTCCTTTTCCTGCAGCCATGTCACGATCTTCTGAGCGCCATTATTTCCACCAATCTCTTCATCATGGCCAAAGGCAAAGAGAATTGTCCTTTCTGGCTGGAACTCTTCTGCGAGCAGTGTCTCTGCCGCTTCAAGTGCGCCGATGAGCTGGTTTTTGCAATCCAGTGTTCCTCGCCCCCAGATGTACCCATTTTCTATTGCACCACTGAAGGGATGGTGAGTCCATTCGTTAAATGTGGTGGGATCAGCTGGTACAACATCCTGGTGTGCAAGCAGAATAACAGGGTCGAGATCAGGGTTGCTGCCTTCCCAGAGTAATAGAAGGCTGTGCCTGTTGATTGTAAACTTCTTTGTTTTTTGATGCAGCAGTGGGTACATCTTCTCAAGGCTCTGATGCAGTCCATTAAAGGCTTCGTGTTCTGCCGGGCTGTCCCCTCCGAAAGAGATCGTTGGAAAGCTGACCGCTTCAGAAAGATGCTGTGCAGCCTGATCAATATTAACCTTTATTGGAGGAGCAGGCTCAAATGGAACTGACGGCGCGCGGAATTGAAGAGCCCGTATCACTATGACTGCGAGGATTATGATGATGACCAGTGTCAGTATGATGTAAGGCATTTCGACTCCAATAAAATGGTTTATCCTGCCAGAGCTTGAGAGTTATGATTTTCCTTGCTCCTGAACAAAACTGGCAGCAATGGCAGAGCGAGCACATTAATAACGGCGAAAAACAGAAATGTATCAACAAAGCCAAACCGGTCGGCGGAGAAGCCGCTCAATGCCATACCTGCTCCCTGGGCGATATTGGATACCGCCATTAAAATCGCAAACATGGAGGCGGCGATACGAGTTTCGGTATAGGACATTGCCAGGGCGAAGTAAACAGTCTGGTAAGTGCCATAAGCCAGGCCGAAAAACGCGACGATAATCCAGGCTGCTGTTGTGCCGGGGGTAAAAGCTAGAAGCAGGCAGGAAAGAATTGAAACTGCGATAGCGATTCTGACAGCATTATGCTTGCCGATTTTATTCATGATCCGACCGCCGAATATGCCGCCCAACACAACACCGCTTCCCCAAACAGTTGTGATATACCCTGCTGTAGCGAGATCTATTCCAAAACGCTGTTCCAGGAATGGATTAACCAATTGATTCACGCCGGCAATAATCAGGAAGAATACAAACCCAATGCCGGAAAGAGCCATTACAGTTTTCTGGCGGAAGGCTTTGAATGCACCCCAATCGAACGATCGTTCTTCCGGTCGTGCCGCCTCCTTCATGCCAATCACAAGCGGGAGCGGCAGCAGAGTGAAAACTGCCAGTGTCCAGAAAACGGTTTTCCATCCGGCATTCTGTGCCAGATAACCCACAAGTGAGGCTGTAAGAACTACCCCCAGAGCACGGCCTGCGACCATAAAACCCTGAATGGTCCCCTCTTCTTCAGCCGGAGTCGTGTCGAGCGCAAGCCCATCGGTACAGGTATCATAAAGCGCCATACCCATTTGCAGGATAAACGCCAGGGCAACGAAAACCCAGTACTGCTCGGCAGGGTTAATGAATGGAACAGCAATCAGGCATAGGGCCTGCACAAACAGCCCAATGATTATGTATGGTTTACGGTGTCCGAAGCCGAGAAGATTAACCCTGTCACTGAGCATGCCCAGGAAAATTTTGATAACGAATGGGATCAATGCAATAGAAGCAAAAATCCCAATATCTTGCATTGATAGCCCAAAGGAAAGAAGATAAAGTGCATTAAGTGCCGTAAAGTAACTTAAAACGGTGCCCTGGGAGAAATAAAGCAGACCAAACATACTGTAGCGAAATGGTTTTGATTGCACGCGGACCTCCTGGTGTTCCTGGCAGTTTCTTCTGATGATTAATGTGAGCAAGTCTACATGAAAAATGCAGGGAAAGCGAGAGTGCATTCTCCTCCCTGAGGAATTGGCTTTTTATTTTTTTTCAAACGATTGTTTGCCCTACGAGGCATATCGGAATGGATTTGACAAGTTTTCTTAAATCCTATTAAATGGAGCCAGACCCGGTTTGTAGCTTCGCTGCTGATGGAACATGTCTGTTTACCTGGCAGCCCATCGTACTCTGAACCGGGACTTTTTTTCCCTTCTGCCGGTAGGTAGTTCTATTTTTGACAATCATCACGCAGGTGTCCAAGTGAAGTGAGTCATTAGCTTTACGTTCTGTAGATGTCTTTAAATACAAGGGAGGTGCCAAACGTGCCTGTCTACTGTGAAGTTCTGCAGAGCCGTTATGCTGATTCAGTTACCTTGATGAATGCTGCCCGTGAAGTGCGCCAGCTCGACAAAATCGAGGATGCTGCACTTGTGATGGGCACAGATGCAAACAAACATCTGCTGAAAAATGCAGGGATGCTCACCGCGGAGGGTAATACAGCTGCTCCAGATGACATGATACTTGTTGTCAGCGGGGGTTCCGCCCAGCTGGAGGGGGCAGCGCGCCTGGCTAAAGAATTGCTCCAAAGGCGTACAGCCGAGTCGCCGGAGCAGAGCTATCGCGCTGCCCCCCGTACATTAATCCATGCACTTCGAAAGTATCCGGAATCGAATCTTGCAGTAGTCTCTGTCGCTGGTGCTTATGCTGCTGCAGAAGCCCGTACGGCTCTGGCATATGGATTGGATGTGCTTCTTTTCAGCGATAATGTCTCCCTTACTGATGAAATTGCACTTAAAAAAGAAGCTGTAAATGCTGGACTTCTATTGATGGGGCCTGGCGCGGGGACATCGATTCTGAATGGTGCGGCGCTTGGGTTTGCCAATGTTGTACCACACGGGGTAGTAGGAATAGTATCAGCAGCTGGAACCGGCCTACAGGAAGTGTCTGTGCTGCTTGCCCGCAGCGATGCAGGAGTGTCGCAGGCAGTTGGTGTGGGAGGGCGAGATCTGAGTGATGATGTGGGTGGGTTGATGACTTTTCACGCGCTGGATCTGCTGGAAAAGGACGAGGACACCCGGGTGCTGGTAGTCATTTCAAAATTGCCGTCCAGCAAGGTTGCAAAGAAGGTCATAGAAAAACTGTCTGTACTTTCAAAACCGTCAGTGGTGATCTTTATGGGGCCGGAGCTTGATACACCGCCGGTTCAGCGTGCTGCGGGGAAGAGTGTATATAAAGCTGCGACACTGCAGGCGGCTGCACTAGCAGCCTCTGAATTGCTGGCAGATCGCGATCCTTTGGGCATCAATCAACAGCTGAGCGAAGAGGCTGTTCAATTGGAAAAGAAGGCCCGGCAGGCTGCTCAGAGTGTGCTGGAAAGCAACCAGGGCAACAGCCACGGAAAATTCGGGCGTGGCCTGTTTAGCGGGGGCACATTATGCGAAGAGGCAATGCGCATATGGGAGACAAAGCTGGGACCTGTTTGGTCGAATGCCCCACTGCATGCGGATAATAAGCTTCCCAATTCCCTCACCTGTCAGGAGCACACGATCCTTGACCTGGGCGAGGAAGAATTCACGGCAGGGCGGCCGCATCCCATGATCGATAATGAACTGCGGCTGAATCGCCTGATGCAGGAAGCACAGGATTCCTCAACAGCGCTTATCCAGATGGATATGGTTATCGGATATGGTGCACATCCCGATCCGGCATCGGAGTTTGCACCTGTTGTCGCCCGCATATGTAAGGCGGCTGAAAAGTACGATGCACTCCCTGTCGTTTGTTCAGTCACCGGAACAGAAGAAGATCCGCAGCAGTATTCACTCCAGCGAAAGCAGCTGGAGGATGCGGGAGCATTTGTGTTCGAAAGCAACGCAGCAGCCTCACTGTTTTCCGCTGCGTACCTGCAGCATCTGGCTGCAGTTTAAGGTTCGGTTTTTACGCAGCCCTGGAATGGGCAAACCACAAGGGCGGGAAGGTGTGTTGGCACTATTCCGCCAGATGGAGAGAAAAAAATGGATATGGAACTTGAAGCAATGCTGCGGCCGCCTGAAACCCCCATGGCACCATACCCGCCCAAAATGATCACACTTG
>Ga0272442_10008906_pt1 | contig 12636 bp, 10 predicted proteins | sample SSMForm2O_FD_200262 | JGI IMG/M metagenome (GOLD analysis project Ga0272442, IMG submission 200262) | Marine sediment archaeal communities from Little Sippewissett salt marsh, Falmouth, MA, United States - SSM-Form-2O | ecosystem: Environmental > Aquatic > Marine > Wetlands > Sediment ... | reverse complement strand
GATCGATGCGTATCGGGAGGCCCTCGACATCGATCCGGTTTCGTCTAAATTGATGCGAAGTCTCGGGTATTGCCTCGACTTCGCCCGCCGTCACGATGAAGCGCTGGTGCAACTGCGGAGGGCAGAGCGACTGGAGAAACGCGACTGGTCGCTCTATACATGCTACGGGAATGCGTATCTGCACCTCCGGCAATACGAGAAGGCCCGCGAAGCATACGCCCTGGCGATGGAAGCCGGGAACGAAGCCTCCATTAAGGTGAGCCTTGAGGCAGTCCTCCACGCCTATGTGCGAAGCCAGATGGGAGAGCAGGGCGCCCTTGAATCGACGCTCGCTGACATGGTCGACGACCCGGAGTGCGACTCCGCCGCCGTGGCCATCGGCTACTTTCTACTGGGGCAACACGATCCGGGATTCAAATGGCTCGCCCGGGCCCGGGACAAGCGCGCATCGTGGTATCTCTACATCCTCCAGGAGCCGCTTCTCGATCCCGTCAGGGGCGATCCACGGTACCAGGAGCATCTGGCAAGACTTGGCGTGAGCCTGGAGTATCCGACAGCAGGCTCTAAAGAGGCCGGCAATCAGTGATCGCCACCCGACAAATGATTCTCCAAGGAGTAGAAGGTCGAATGAGCGAGTAGGTACGCCTTGGAAGACGAGGCTATCCCGTCTTCCAGGATGATCTTGACGTGCGCGAGATTCAAGCTCTGCCAGACGACCTCGACCAGCGAGCCGCCATCCGTCCTCTCTTCCTCTTCAAGAAGGCCGAAAAAGCCACCACAGGTTCGGGCAAGGGCGTCAACCGCAGTGCGCCGCGCCAGGCCATGAGCCACAAGGTAGTCGAAGAAGGCGGCCCTACGGTCAGCGTCGTCCGCCACGCAGCACTCCAGCCCGATCTTCCGGCCTACGGTGGCACTCGCGTCCAGGTCAAGTGCGATATTGTCCGCAAGTACGGCGAGTTCCTTTATCAGGTCGCCAGCAACCCGTTTGTTCTCCGCCCATCCGAGAGATAGTAGGTACGGCACGATCTCCCCGGGTGGAATGCCTTCGATACAGAGACGTACACTCGTCGGATCGCCTCGTGACAGCATGAGCCCCACGTGGAACGGGCGGCCATCCGCCGGAAGGAACGCGCTGCACCGTGCGAGCCCAACCCGGATGGCATCCGGGACTGGCCGATCCAGGAGGAGGCAAATCGCCCGATCTGCGATCCATTTCGCTGCGAGCTTCGAACCGTACGTACTGAAGAAGACGGATGGCAGCTGTGTCACCCCACCACCCGGACTCGGGTCGTCAAACTCCAGCCAAATCTCGTCGACGTATCGATTGAGCTCGGAAGAGGGTTCGGCCCACGCCCGCACGAAGGTGCAAATCCCTTTGCCCACCAGGTCAACAATTCCGGCACCCCCACGGCTCACAGTATCGGCCAGAGACACGTACGCTTCACTGCCCCGGCAAACCCGAACCGCCAGGTCCACCGCTGTTGGATCGCGGGAGATACAGCACTCCAAGCCGATGTAATCCGCCCAGCAACGCGGCAAACGTGCCGCGAATCCAACTACATCTTCTAAAGCAGTTTCCTGGACCAGGGATCGAGGGACTACCCTTCCGATGGCTCGAAGCACAGGCGCGGCCGACATCTCTCCGCGGTTGCCGCTCTTTCGTTGTCGGATCGTGAAGCAGGGCATGCTTGTTCTACAGTTTCCTCAGCGGGACTTTTGTCTGCCTGCTACACTCGGGCGGCGCATCGTAGATGGACCCGAAGTAGAAGAGCGCATCCCGATAGCAGTAGCCCTTCCCCGAAATGCACTCGTCGAAGATATCGCAGTCGCAGCAGACGCTCCCTTGGAACTTCTCCCGAGGAGGATAGAGGAAAGCCGTGAGTTCATCGGAGTTCCAGACGCCGAGAATCCCCTGCTCGAACACGTTACCGACAATAAAGGGCGGCGCGTGCGGCACCTGGTCGCAGAGCGTGACATCGCCGTTCGGCTGGATAATCAGATTTGACCGGCCTCCAGAGCAGACGGCCCGAGTCTCCCAATTCTCGCAGATTCTGGCCGCCGCTTCCTCGCTCGCTCGAACCGTTTGAACTGTGATGTTCAAGGAAGAGTTCTCTGCCACAATCCGAGCAGCCTCCTTTTCCCAGTCGGCCTTCTGGCGTGAGTCGGGGAAAAGGGCGTCTTCGTGCCGGTAGTGACTTCTGGTATACAGCACAAAGTCAAAGTCTTGGACTCCGAGTTTGGAGAACATGCCGACCACATCTGCGACGCCGTCGATGTTCATTGATGTCAACACGCCCTTAACCCGCGGCATGATCCCGGCTGCCAGGAGATGCTCCACTGTAGCCGCAGCTCGGTCCAAATACCCAGGCACTCCAGTAAGTTTCGAGGCAACTGCGGGATCCGCGCTATCCACGCTCACCTGAACCCGGCGTTGGAGGTACGGCGGAACATCCGTCGTGCCGATATGCAGCCTCGCCAATCGCCGAGCCTCCCCGGCGGTAAGCAAACTCTTGGTAGACACGAAGAATCCAAAGTCGCGCGCAACCATCGCTTCGAGCAAACAGAGCGCGTCCTCGCGCGCAAAGATATCACCTCCTGCGATGTCCACGAGGAAGATCTGCAACTGCCGTGCCTGATCCATCAACTGCACCCAATCTTTCGCCTGAGCCTCTTCTACATGGAGCCGCTGAGCATAGCAGTAAAGGCATTCGGCCGCGCAGCGGTTCGTGTACGCGACCTGCAGAGAGATCGGACATGCCAAACGTCGCACGGGGTATTCGTAGGATCGGAGATCAGGAACGAGACCTTCCCGCGAACCTCGAAGGGAGGGGCTCACCGGTCCCGCAAAGGCGATGAGCCCCGGAATGCATACGAATCTCTCAAGTGCTGTTTCCAGATGCTCGCGGAGGTGATCTAAGCCATCCAGCCCTGCCTCCTCAAACGCGTTGGTCAGCACCGCGGCGATCTCATCAAGAGTGGCTGTACCGTCGAGCATCGGGAGAACGCAGGCTTCGAAAGGGGAAAGCGTAATGAAGCTGTGACCCAAGACAGAGCTTCTGTAAGCCAGTATGTTTCGTCCGTCGTTTCTCAGACGCCACTGTTCGGCAACGCGCGGTTTTCCCATACGTGTCTCACATGCTCCTTCCCTTACTTCTCACACCGCGTGGCAGTCAGTGTTTAAACGATCAGTCTCCTAGAGCGCGGCCCTGGCTGGCGCTACCAGCGCCAGCCGTTTGCACACTGGGTGCATCCAACCATTTCGCCGCTCTCGGTCTCCCCTTTGAGGATGCGCTCGAGTTCCTCCTGCGTGACTCCTTTGTCTGCAAGCTTCTTGGCCAGAAAACCAGCGAAATCTTTGACGTCTTCAGCAGTCGGTTTCTCCATTTGTCCTCCCTTTTTGGTCCGGATTCAGTCCAGCACTGACTGCCACCGACAGTGCGCTTGGTCCTGAGATTCCGCGCCTTCAACGTGCCGCAGTCTCGCGGACCGCTTTTGCGGTACGAGCCGCACCACTCAAAGCCCCGCATCGAGGACGCCCAAACACGCAACGCTTCGCCTGCGGATCATCGAGACAGAAGAGGCCGCAACCGCACTTGAATTATGCCAACCTTATTCCTTCGATGCAAATCTTTGATGATTTCACCCAATGTTTTCCTTCTTTGGTTTTCTGCATTAATTCCCTTAATTGATGTATGCCGATGAGTACATCCCATGATGAGATATCGAATTGATGGGATGCGGGGGCATCTACAAGGACACTACTTTCCGAGGTGAGTCTCAGTCCTCGTGCCTTAAAAACGAGTGCTACCTCATCTTGTTCGGTGAGTCACCTCTTCACCGCCAAGGCTGCGATACGCTCTCATAGCAGGCCGAAACCGTCACGGGATAAGCGCTCCGCCTTATCCGGCACTACGCAAATGAACCGATCGAACGCTCGCGTCAAGAAGCTGGCACAGGAAGCAAGCGGGTGTCACAGGTGAGATGTGGCAGCGGCTGGCGTAAGCTTTCTTCAGGCATGGGAGGGGCGATGGTATTCACGACACAGATCAAGGTACGAGGCTACCACGAGGATCGGTTCGGTCACGTCAATCACGCGCGCTATCTCGAGTTCCTCGAGGAAGGCCGCTGGGACTACCTCGACGCTCGCGGCCCCAAAGACGGTTTTCCCGACCTCGGCGTCTTTCCCGTGGTCGTGCACCTCTCCATTTCCTACCGCCGCCCCGCGGCTGCGGGCGACACGCTACGCGTTTCTACACGTGTCGCCGAGACCGGCAGCCGGAAGATCGTGATGAAGCAGTTGATTCACCAGGAATCGACCGACACGCTGTGCTGCGAGGCCGAGATCAGTATCGTGCTCGTCGATTCAAAGACCGGTCGGCCCGCCGTTCTCTCCGAAGAGATCGTCCGCGCCTGGCCCGATCTTGCACTGGCAAAGGAAGGTCGCTAGCCTTCACTGCTACGGTTTCTTGAGCCAAGCGATTTCCCACACAAAGGGCCACCTATGACAGACGGCCAAGCGCCTGGCGGATCTGCTCGAGTCCTTGCTCGATGTTGGCTAGCGAATTGGCGTAGCTGATGCGCAGATACCCTTCCCCCCGGCTCCCGAACGCCGTGCCGGGAAGAACTGCCACACCGGCTTGCTCCAATAGATAATCGGCCAGTTCATCGACCGGTTTTCCGAGAGACCTCACGTTGGGAAAGGCGTAGAACGCGCCACCCGGAGTCTGGCAGGTGATTCCGGGGATCTCCTGCAGCCCGGCGACGATGGCGTCCCGACGGCGCTGATACTCTTGCCGCACGCGTTCCACCCGGTCCTGCGGTCCGGTCATGGCCTCAATCCCAGCGTATTGGGTGAAGCAGGCGGTGCAGCCGACGGAGTGGGTCAGCAACAAAGAGACACGCTGCGCCAGCGCCTTCGGCATCACCCCGTAGCCGAGACGCCAGCCGGTCATGGCGTAGGTCTTGGAGAACCCGTCGACGAGGATGGTTCGCGGCTTCATGTCGGGCAAACTCGCAATGCTGGCGAACGTCGCCCCGTCGTAGATCAATCGCGAGTAGATCTCGTCGGATAGGATGAAGCAATCGCGCTCACACGCAAGGGCGGCGATACGCTCAAGGTCGGAGGCCGGCATGACGCCACCGGTGGGATTGCCGGGGGAATTGAGGATGATCATCCGCGTGCGATAGCTCATCAACCGAGCAACAGCGTCCACGTCGAGGCTGAAGCCTCTCTCCTCAGACAGCGGAACCGGAACCGGCTTCCCGCCCGCCACTCGGATCATCGCCTCGTAGGTGGGGAATCCCGGGTCGGGGTAGAGAACCTCATCCCCGGGATTGACCAACGCAAGCGTGGGGAAGAACAAGACCGGCTTTGACCCCGGAGCGATGATCACTTCCTCGGGATCCACCGCAATGCCACGAGAGCTTCCAACGACCTCGGCAACGGTCTCACGCAGTTCGAGCAGGCCCGCGGGAAGCGTGTAGCGGGTCTTGCCGTTCTTAATCGCGGCAGTCCCTGCCGCAGCGATATTGGAGAAGGTCTCGACATCGGGCTGGCCGATCTCCAGATGAATGATCTTCCGACCCTCCCGTTCCAACCGCTGGGCCTTTCTCAGCACCACGTAGGCGCCCTCTTCCCGCAGATGCCTCACGCGCCGCGTAAAAGCCATGTTTCCTCCTACACAACGACTTCCTCGATCGAACAGTATACGCCATTGTCTGACAGAACTCGCCGAACCGGTGTGCCCACAGGAACAGGGCCCGCTTTACTTTCTCCGAAACACGCTGTATAGTCGTGACAATATGTGCACGGCAAACGGGACGACGAGAAAACACCGCAAGAACGCCGGTCTTTCCTATTCCCATTGCTGCGCCTCTTACATGATGATGTCGTGACCGCTTTGTTCCCCTAGCCGATCCGGCTAGAGAGCAAAGCGGTGTGTGCGGACTGCAGGAGCCTCCTGCGGTCTTTTTTTTTGGAATCAAGAGAGAACGCGAGGGCCACAGTGATACGAGCAAAGCCAAGGAGGACACCCATGACCGATCGTGACTCGACAACAGCCGTCCACGCCGGAGAGGAGAGACGCAAGCCCTACGGTGCGCTGACCACACCGATCGTCCAGACCTCAACCTACACCTTCGAGAATACCGCAGAGATTCTGGATTACATGCGCCGCAAGGCCAAAAACGATCCGCAGAACCGCGAGGAGTACGGCCGCTACAGCAACCCGACACAGGCCGCAGCAGAGGACAAGATCGCCGAGCTGGAAAAGGGGGAGCAGGCGCTGCTGTTTTCCAGTGGAATGTCCGCCATCACGACGACGATACTGGCTCTGCTTTCCGCAGGCGATCACGTGGTCATGGTTCGCAACTGCTACCGCCGCACGCGGGATTTCGCCCTCAACTTCCTGCCCCAATGGGGAATCGAAGTGACCCTCGTGCCGGCCGAGACGCCGTCCGAGCTGGCCGGCGCCGTTTGTCCACACACGCGCCTGATCTTCACCGAGACGCCGACCAATCCCTACCTGCGCGTGATGGACCTATCCAGGATTGTCAACCTGGCCAGGACGCACGGCGTCACGACGGCGATCGACAGCACCTTCGCCACGCCGATCAATCTACGACCACTGCAGTACGGCCTGGATCTGGTGATCCACAGTGCGACCAAGTACCTGGGCGGCCACAACGACCTGTTGGCCGGGGTCGTCATCGGCACCGGCGAGACGGTGGCCAAGATCAAGAAAGCGCGGGGCGTACTGGGCGGCATCAGCAGCCCTCACGACGCGTATCTGCTGCTGCGCGGAATGAAGACCCTCGAGCTGCGCGTTCTGCGCCAGAACAATAGCGCCCTACAGGTGGCACAGTTCCTCGAGGAGCACCCGACCGTCCGCCGCGTTTACTACCCGGGCCTTCCCAGCCACCCCGACCACGGGATTGCCCGACAGCAGATGAGCGGGTTCGGCGGCGTGGTCAGCTTCGAGATCGACGGCGACGCGGAGAAAACCGGGAAGGTCATCGATGGCCTGCAGCTGCCGTACATCGGCCCGACGCTGGGCGGGGTCGAATCGATCGCCCAACAACCGGCGATCTTCTTGTCGCTGGATCCCGACGAGCGTCGAAAAGCAGGAATTGCGGACAACCTGGTCCGCTACTCCGTGGGCATCGAGGATCCCCACGATATCATCGCCGATCTGGACCGGGCGCTGGCGGGATTACGTACGTGAACGCGGGGAGGAATCGATGATCGTACAGAAGTTCGGCGGCACATCCGTGGCAAACGCGCATTGCCTTGCCAGCGTGGCCGATATCATCACCGGACAACGCAATCTCTCAGAGCGCATCGTCGTCGTCTCGGCGATGAGCGGCGTGACCGACCAATTGATCGGAGGCGCACGAGCCGCCGCGGAAGGAAACAACGCCTCGTTCCGCGAAATCACGGCGGCGGTCAAGCGCAAGCATCGAGACGTGGTGGAGGCCCTGTTGGAGGACGGCCCGTCGCGCAACGAAATCCTCGCCTTCATCGGGGAGAGGCTGGGGGCACTGGAGCGTCTCTACACCAGCATCGCCGTGCTGGGAGAGCTGACCGCCCGTACCAATGACACCGTGGTATGCTTCGGAGAACAGCTCTCGGCCAGCATTCTGGCGGCCGTACTGCGACAGCGCGGTGTCCAGTCCCGGGCCGTCCCGGCAACGGAGTTGATCGTCACCGATGATAACTTCGGAAGCGCCACGCCGCTTCTTAAGCCGACACAAATGCGGCTCAAGGAGAGGGTTGCGCCGCTGCTCGAATGTGGGGTAACACCCGTCATCACCGGTTACATCGCGGCGACCGAACAGGGGGTCCCGACGACCCTCGGGCGCAGCGGGAGCGATTACTCCGCCACCATCATCGCGGCGTGTCTCGGCGCCGACGAAGTATGGATCTGGACCGATGTGGACGGAATCCTCACCGCGGACCCCAACATCGTGCCCCGGGCTCGCCCCCTAAGAGAGCTTTCCTACACCGAAGCGGCCAACCTGGCCCGGTTCGGCGCGGAGGTCCTGCACCCAAGGACAATCCGTCCGGTCATCGCCAACGGCATCCCGTTGCGCATCAAAAACAGTTTCAACTCCACCGATCCGGGGACGCTGGTGGTCGAGACGCCCTGCCCGGAACGCGAGCGTCTACCGGCGATCGTCTCCGCCACCGGCTTGAGCCTGATCACCGTGGGCAGTGAAACCGAGAGATCGAGACTGCAAACGGCCATCCGCGCCCTGCAACGGCTCGATGATGCCGCTCTACCCGTACTGATGGTCTCCCAGTCGTACTCCGAGCAGGGCCTCAACCTGATCGTTCGGGAGCAGGATCAGGCCCACTGTCTCAGAGTCCTCGCCAACGAGTTTACCGACCGCCCGTCGTGGGCACTGGCAAAAAGCCCGATTGCCAGCGAGCCTTCAGACACGCCGACCCTTCAATCAGTGAACAACGGCTGCGCTCTTGGAATCAGAGAAAGGGTCGCGACGGTCTCCGTGATCGGCGTTCCCGGCTGGAACGAGACGGGCATCGCCTCTTGCGCCTTTGCGGCGCTGGGCAAGCACGGGGTACGAGTGATCGCAGTGGCTCAGGCAACGACGGAGGACAGCGTGTCCTTCTGCATCCCGCAGGACGAGGTTGCAGGCACTGTGCGCTTTCTGCATCGCGAACTCGGTTTGGAGCACGGACTCCACCGCTAGGACCCCTGCGAGGCCCGAGCCGCTTGTGCTCACCCAGATGCCAACTTTCGCAGGAGGCTCCGCACCTCTTCGGGAGTGCTCACATTGAATCGCGCCTGCGAGGGGCGCACCCCCACCCGAATGGAGTAGGCGTCCTGCGGCAAAATTCCAAAAAGATCCTCGTCGGTACGATCATCTCCGATCGCCAAGACGAAATCCCACGTGCTCCCGGCAAGCCACTTGAGAGCAGCCTGGCCCTTGTCGACCCCAGCGTTCTTGATTTCGATGATTTTGTTGCCTTCCAGCACCCCGAGATTGTATGCGGAGGCAAGCTGAAGCAGGGTGTCTTTCAGTTCGGATAGACGCCGTTCCGCCAGTGCCGGATCGACCCGCCGATAGTGCCAGACCAGCGAAAAATCCTTCTCTTCGATGAAGGACCCCGGCGTCCTGTCCACGTAGTGCCTGAGTGTCGGTGAAAGCTCCGCTTTCCACTGGCCGGCCAGCGGTTGTATGGTGGTCCACGTCTGTTTCGGGACCTTTATCCACGCCCCGTGTTCGGCCACCAGCCCGACACTCAGACCGGCAAACCACTCCTGCAACGTCTCCTTGTCCCTACCACTGATGATGACGACCTCGATACCCTTAAGACCGAGCAGGTCTCCGAGCAAGCTCAGAAGCTCGCTATCCGGCTTGGCCTTCTCCGGCCGCCCCACGAGCGGCACAAGGGTCCCGTCGTAATCCAGAAGCAGCAATCGGTTCTTTGCTCGGTGAAACGCCCGGATGAGGTCGCGGCAGACTTTCGCGTTCACCCGGTGCGCGGCGAGCTCGGATTGGACGCTCTTGCTGACGTCGAGCTCGGCGATGAACTCCTCGGCCCATTTCACCACGTTGTGCCGCTTGAGTCGAGCCTGCATCGTCCGATTGCGAGTGATCTGTTCCTGCTCGGGCATCGACAGGGCTTCTCTCAACGCGGCTACGATATCCCCTTGATCGTTCGGATTCACCACGATTGCCTCGGAGAGCTCTTCGGCCGCCCCGGCCACCTCGCTGAGCACCAGAACGCCTTTGGCATTGCACTTGCTCGCAACGAATTCCTTCGCCACCAGATTCATTCCGTCCCGCAGCGGGGTGATCAGCGCAATGTCGGCGGCACTGTACCACGCAAGGAGACTGTTAAACGGCAACGTACGATACGAATACCAGACGGGCACCCAGCCGACCGTCCCGTGTTTGCCGTTGATCTCGCCGATGTGCTCATCGATCCGGCGTTTCAGCGCCGAGTAGTGCTCCACCTTCGTCCGAGACGGTGTCACCGCCAACATGAGATGGACCCTCTCCCTGTACTCGGGATTTGACGTCAAGAAGCGGTCGAATGCCTGCAATCGCTGGAGGATACCCTTCGTGTAATCGAGCCGATCGATGGAGAAGATCAACGTGCGGTCGCCTGCCTTCTCGCGGATATCGCGCGCCTCTCGTTGAACGGCAAGGTCACAGGCGCCTTCGGAAAACCGCTCGTAGTCGATTCCCATCGGAAATGCATCGATCTTCACCACACGGTCGCCCACGACCAGTTGTCCCATCGAGTGCTCGTGGCCGAGCAGATACCGGGCACTGTTGATGAAATGCCGGACATACCCGTAGGTGTGAAATCCGATGAGGTCCGCCCCCAGCAACCCTTCGAGGATCTCCTTGCGCCACGGAAGAAGGCGAAAGATCTCGGATGAGGGAAACGGAATGTGCAGGAAGAACCCGATCTTCGCCTCCGGAAGCTCCTGCCGGACAAGTTGCGGCAGCAGCATGAGATGATAATCGTGGATCCAAATGGTGTCCCCGGGCTCAGCAATCCTGATTGTCGCCTCATAGAAATGCCTGTTGACCCGCTGGTAGGCCTTCCAGAATCCGTCGTCGTACACGGCGTACTGGGTGAAGTAGTGAAAGAGCGGCCAAATCGTTCTGTTGGAGAATCCGTGGTAGTGATACCTCACCTCATCCGAAGACAGGAAGACCGGGCGGCAGTCTGCGGCAGCGAGTTTTTCCCTGATCTGCTCTTCCTCTGATCTGTTCCCTCTTGAGGTCACCCCGGGCCACCCGATCCACAGGCTGTCGTAGGTGTCGTAAAAGGAGGACAGACCCGTCGCCAGACCGCCGACACTGTTTTGAAGCTGCAATCGCCCTTTTCTGCGTTGTATGCTGATCGGCAACCGATTGGAAACAAACAGTATTCTGTTCACAGGAATCCAACGCCTCCTTTGGCCTTGATCCCTCTCATTGTATCAGCGATGAAACAGATCGCTCTATCCCGTTTGACCGGACCACGGAGGCATACCCTGCAACACCAAGACCCGGTAAACCCTAGAATACCCACTCGTGCCCTTGTGCGTATCCGCCGACGTGCTCGGGGATCGCCTCGAAAAGGAGCGTTTCGCCGGTGACGATGGCCCCTTCGCCGAAGCGATCGCGGATCCGATCGATCGCGCGGTTGAGCCGCTCCTGTCGACGGTCCTCCGGCAACAGAGACCCGGGAAGACTCGCCTTTTCGGCGAGGTTGCGCACCGAGACACCGACATACGAAACGGCCTCCGGCTTAAGCGCCATCGTCCGGTGAATGGCCAGACACGCCCGGTAGATCGTCTCTCCATCGTCTGTGGGGTGGGCAAGCGTGGTCTGTTTGCCACAATGCCCTTCGCGTGCTCCGAGCCGAAAGCCGGAGTAGACGGTGCGACCGACCACCCCCAGTTTACGCATTCGCCGCCCCACCCTGTCGCACAGTCCCCGCAACACCAGTAAGGCCGACTCAATCGACCGCAGCCGCGGCGGCAGAGATTTGGAGTGGCCGACCGATTTCACCGGCACAACCGTGGTGTAGGGGATCACGGGACTGGAGTCGCGCCCCCGACCGATCTCCTTCAAGAACAGCCCGTACACCCCGAACTCCCGCTTCAAGTAATCCTCCGGCGCCCGGCCCAGCTCGGCCAGGGTGTGAATGCCCACCCGGGCAAGGCGGGTCTCGATCCTCCTGCCGATGCCGCACACCTCGCCCACCGGCGTGGTCGCGAGCAGCTCCGGGAGCTGTTCGGCCCGCAACTCGCCGATCCCGTCCGGTTTGTGACGCTTGGCGATCAACTTGGCCAACGTCTTGTTGGGGGCGATCCCAACCGTTGCCGTGATGTACGACCCGAGGTCCTCGCGGAATTCCTCCTTGATCCGCCCGGCCATCGGGACGGCCCCGCCGTAGCGGCAGGCTTCCTGGGTGACGTCCATAAACACCTCGTCGATGCTGAACACCTCAAGCGCGGCGGTGTAGCGTTTGAGAATCGCCAGAAACCGTTTGGTGACCTCGATGTAGCGCGACATGCTCCCGGGAACGAGGACGAGGTGCGGACAGAGGCGACGCGCCTCCCACATCGGCATGCCGGTCTTGAGTCCGTAACGCTTTGCCTCGCGCGACACGGCGACCACAATCGACCGCTCGTGCGGCTTTCCGGCCACCCCGATCGGCTTGCCGCGCAGGGACGGATTCGCCTGCTGTTCCACCGAGGCGAAGTAGGCGTCCATATCCAGGTGTACGATGATCCGGGACATGTTCACCCCTTCCGTTCAGCTCTCCGCATCGACGGCCTCCAGCGTCCACAGGCAACGAGTCGCGTTCAAGCGGATGCGAAAGTGATCCGTCCCACAGCTCACCGAATAACAGAAAATTCGAGCCTCCCCCTCGCGCTCCGGGTACACCAGGTTGGTGGCGGTGACGTCGAACCGTCGATTGTCCCACCGAAACGCGCGCAAAAGGGGGTGCGGGGCCCCGCGGTTGTAGATGACGTAAGCGTCGATTGGCTCGTGAATCGGTCGATACATGGACGTCCACCTAGTTCAGTGTATATACTGAACGAGCGATTGTCAAGGGCCAAGAATGGAAAACAGGCGGTAACTCTGATGCGGACCGACCGA
>Ga0272442_10008904_pt1 | contig 12637 bp, 6 predicted proteins | sample SSMForm2O_FD_200262 | JGI IMG/M metagenome (GOLD analysis project Ga0272442, IMG submission 200262) | Marine sediment archaeal communities from Little Sippewissett salt marsh, Falmouth, MA, United States - SSM-Form-2O | ecosystem: Environmental > Aquatic > Marine > Wetlands > Sediment ... | reverse complement strand
ATGCCGATGGCCCAGTTGAACGGACCGACTCGGTCTTGCATTCTCCCGGTCCTGCATGAGGAAGATCGATGACCAGGAAACTCACCGCCGCACACGTCACCCACGAGGCCGCGGAGAAGATCGGCGGCATCGGGACCGTCCTCGAGGGCATCCTGACCTCGCCGGTGTACCAGAGGCATGTCAAGCGCTCGATCCTTGTCGGCCCGTTCGCCGAGCACGTTCAGGTCGAACCGAGCGAGCGACTGGGGCGCGACTCGACGCTGTTGTACAGCAGCATGGACGACATCGACGAACTCGGTCTGCGCGGGCGCTTTCAACCGATCGAATGGGCTTTCGACGTGAAGATCGTGTACGGGACGCGGAAGTTCAGGGTTCCCGGCGACGAGCGCACGGGCGAGGCCGAGATCGTCCTCATCGATGTGTTCAAGATCAACCAGGACCGTCTGAATCTCTTCAAGCTTCAGCTTCACGAGACCCTGGGCATCGACTCGACGCGTTACGAGATGGCGTGGGACTACGAGGAGTACGTGCGTCTGGCGGTGCCGGCGTACCACGCGCTGCTCGCTTTGCTGGAGCGAGACCAGTTGCCGTGCCTGCTGTTCAGTCACGAGTTCATGGGTCTTCCGACGGCGTTCAAAGCGACGTTCGACGGGGAAGCGCAGTTCCGAACGATCTTCCACGCGCACGAGTGCTCGACGGCGCGGTACCTGGTGGAGAATCATCCCGGGCACGACACGCGGTTCTACAACATCCTCGGACGGGCGCGCGAGCGGGGGCTGTACGTCGAGGACGTTTTCGGGGAGAAGTCGGACCTGTTCCGCCACGCGTTGATCAGCCGCGCGCATTTGTGCGACGGCATCATCGCGGTGGGGGACTACACGGCCAAGGAGATGCACTTTCTGGGGCCGCACTTCGATCACCACTACATCGACATGGTTTACAACGGCGTGCCCGCGGCGGAAGTCACCATGACGGAGAAGAGCGCCAGCCGCGCGATGCTCACCGCCTATGCCAAGACGCTGCTGGACTACGAGCCGGACGTGCTGATGACGCACGTGACGCGGCCGGTGATCAGCAAGGGGATCTGGCGGGATCTCCAGGTGTGTCACGAGCTCGATCGGGCGTTCGGCGAGCGCGGGCTGCGGGGCGTGCTGTTTCTGCTGACGACGGGCGGGGGGACGCGGCGAAATCAGGATGTGCGCGTGATGGAGGAGGAGTACGGCTGGCCGCGCGTCCACCGTGAGGGGTATCCCGACCTGGTGGGGCCGGAAGTGGAGTTCAACCGGATGTTCGAGTCGTTCAACGCCGGGCATCGGAACATTCAGGCGGTTCTGGTGAATCAGTTCGGCTGGTCGCGGCGTCGGATCGGGCATCGGCTGCCGGCGATGATGGATTTCACCGATTTCCGACGCGCCGCCGACATCGAGTTCGGGATGGCGACGTACGAGCCGTTCGGGATCAGTCCGCTGGAGCCGCTGGGCAGCGGGGCGCTGTGCGTGATCAGCACCGTCTGCGGCTGCAGCGGGTTCGTCGACTTCGCGACGGCGGGCAAGGGCGTGGACAACGTGGTCGTCGCCGATTTCACACGCCTGGACCGGTCCTGGTCCATCGACGAGCTCATGCATATGACCCATCAGGAGCGTGACCGTGTCGAGCAGCGGGTGTGCACGGAGGTCGCCGATGAACTTATGGTCCGCCTGCCGACGACCGAAGCGCAGCGCGAGGCGCTGTTGAAATCGGGGCAGAGCATCGTCCACAAGCTCGGCTGGGATTGGGTGCTGGAGGACAAGCTGATCCCGATGATGCGCCGGGTGATGGAGGCCGGCGAGGTGGAGAACGGCAACGGGCGCGGAGCCGAGGGGAGCAGGACGGCCGCGCCGCATCGAAAGGCGCCGGTGGCGACGGGGTGAGGGAGGTCAGAAAGCGGCCTTGCGGCGTCGAGGATTCGAGGGCGGGGTGTTTCCTCTCGGGCCTGTCGTGATGGAGCAGCGGGGGCGCTCATGAGCGAGCGGCGCGCGACGGCGCGCAGAAAGAAACCCGCGCCGGAGCGCGGGGTTACGGTCCTTACAGACGTCGTGAGTTTGTGACGGGTCAGGCGTCGTGATGTTCGGGCAGCGGCTTGGGCGGCCGCATCGCGATCATGATCACCGCGCCGAGGAGGCAGGCGATGCCGGCGGGGATGAAGGCCCACATCCAAGTGCCGATGTTTCCGGACTCCGTCCCGAGATCGCGCATCGCCCCGCCGAGGAGCGGTCCCACGATGCCGCCCACGCCGTAGGCAAGGAATACGAAGGGGTAGTTCTCGCCGACTTTCTTGTTGCCGAAGAAATCGGCGGTGGCGGCCGGGAACAGGGCGAAATTGCCGCCGAAGTTGAATCCGATGATCGCCGCACCGATGTAGAGCCCCCATTCGCTTCCGCCAACCCAGAAGAAGACGAGCATCATGATTCCCTGGGCAAGACACATGAGGATGATGGCCGCCTTCCGGCCGGTAAAGTCGGAGATAGTTCCCCAGATGATTCGGCCCAAGCCGTTGAACAGCGCCAGGAACAAGCCCATCGCGGTCCCGGTGATCTCGTCGATCCGCTGCGGCTCAAGGCCCGCTTCGCCGAGTTTGCCGGTCCCAAACAGCTTGATCACACCGATGACCATGAGCCCCGCGATGGCTCCGAAGACGAAGGTGAGAAACAGACCCCAGAACTGCGGTCGGGCCACCATCTGCCCCGGCTTGAAGTTGACGACGCCAGTATCGGACACAGCGCCGGCTGCGGGGGGCGTCCATCCCTTCGGCTGCCACCCCTGGGGCGGGTTGACGATGACGATCGACCCGAGGGCGACGAGCACGGCAAAGAGAATGCCGTAGAGCAGCCAGACCTGATTCACCGTCCAGCCCATCCCGTACAGCCCGGGCCAGTCACCGGTGAGCTTTACGGGGCCGAACACGAACCCCTGAGTCAACTTCACCCAGATCAGGGCGCCGAATCCAAATCCCGCAACGGCAAGGCCCGTGATCAGGCCCTTCTTGTCCGGGAACCATTTCACCAGCGCGGCGATCGGACAGACGTAGGCGAGCCCGATGCCGGCGCCGCCGATGAGGCCCACGCCGATCAGGATTCCCCAGAAGTTCGTTCCACTCAACCAACCGATGATGTACCCCAAGCCCATCACGATGCCACCGGTGAAGGCGACGACGCGGGGCCCCGACTTGGCTTGCCATCTCCCGGCGATAAGCGCCATGAAGAACGCGAAGGACGCCAGGCCCAGTGAGAAGACCCATTGTGTTTGAGTGCCCGTGAATTCGAACGGCGGATTCGCCAGTTTGACGGTAAACGCCGACCATGCGTAGATCGCGCCGAGACAGAGTTGGATGAGGATGCCGCCGATGACGACAATCCACCTGTTCATGACCTTTTCTGCGGACATGGGCCATCTTCCCGTTGCTAGAGGTGGTGCGGTGAAGAGCGCGGGGGCCGCGCGAATTCATGAGAGATAATTCGACCATGTTATCCGCATAGCATGAAGAATCCAGTCGGTTGCGGGATCTGGTGTACATCGGGGCCGGAGAAGCCCGGACCGATGGGCTTGGATTGACCCGGGGGTGTTTTCCTTCCTGCGGGAGGTGGATTACGATCGCCGTGCAATGGAACGAACGGCGGTCGCGGGCGGCGTGTGCCGGGCCGGCCTGGAGGCGGTCGTGGGCGGTCGGCAGGCTGTCCGGTGACGAGACGGATCGAGCGATGGGCACGGCGACGACATCCCGACCGGCCGATGAGAACCCTGCCGCGGCGTTGGGGCCGGAGGTTCTGCGGCAGTGGTTGCGGGACATGCTGCTGATCCGCGAGTTCGAGGTGCGGACGATGCAGGCGTACCAGAACCGGCAGATCGGGGGGTTCTGCCACGTGTACATAGGGCAGGAGGCGGTGGCGGTGGGCTGCGCGGCGGCGGTCAATCCCGATGATCCGATTATCACGGCCTATCGTGACCACGGTCACGGGCTGGCGCGGGGGATGGAGGGGCGGTACGGGATGGCGGAGATGTTCGGGCGGATTGGAGGCTGCGCGAAGGGCAAGGGGGGGTCGATGCACTTCTTCGACGCGCCGCACCACATGTACGGGGGCCACGGCATCGTCGGGGCGCAGTGCCCGCTGGGAGCGGGGCTCGCGTTTGCCACCAAGTACGAAGACGAGGTGATCAAGGGCGGGGAGTCGAATCGGGTGACGCTGTGCTTTCTCGGGGACGGGGCGCTGAACCAGGGAGCGTTCCACGAGGCGATGAACCTCGCCGGGGTGCTCGACCTGCCGGTGATCTTCATCTGCGAGAACAACGGCTACTCGATGGGGACGGCGATCCGTCGGGGCACGACGATGGGCCACGACATCACCAAGAAGGCCATCGGCTACGGGATGGACAGCACGGTGATCGACGGGATGGACATCATCAAGGTGTACAACGGGATGAAGCCGCTCATCGAGACCTGCCGGGCCATGTCGCGGCCGGCGTTCGTGGACATCCAGACGTACCGGTACAAGGGGCACTCGATGTCGGACCCGCGGAAGTACCGCACGCGGGAGGAGGAGCAGCAGTACGAGGCGGACGATCCTATCGAGCGTCTCCGGCGCCGGCTCAGCGAAGAGCACGGGCTGACCGACGAGGAGTTCTCGGCGATGACGAAGGCGGTGAAGCGCGAGGTGCGCGAGGCGGTGAAGTGGGCCGAGGCGTCCCCGCCGCCGGATATCTCGGAGTTGTATACGGATGTGATCACGGAGCACCGGGGGCCGTACCGCGGGACGAGCCTGCCGGAAATGCTGCGCAATCGGGAGCGGACATGAGCCGGACGATCGAATTCCGAGACGCGCTGCGTGAGGCGATGAGCGAGGAGATGCGCCGGGATGCGCGCGTGTTTCTCATGGGCGAGGAGGTCGCCGAGTACAACGGGGCGTACAAGGTGAGCCGGGGGATGCTTGAGGAGTTCGGTCCGCGGCGGGTGATCGACACGCCGATCTCGGAGACGGGCTTTGCCGGGCTGGGGATCGGGGCGGCGATGATGGGACTGCGGCCGATCATCGAGTTCATGAGCTGGTCGTTCAGCCTGGTGGCGGCCGATCAGGTGATCAACAACGCGCCGAAGATGCGGTACATGTCGGGCGGGCAGTTCGGGTGCCCGATCGTGTTCCGCGGCAATGACGGGGCGGGGGGGCAGTTGGGCTCGACGCATTCGTGGTGCGTGGAGGGGCTGTACGCGAACGTGCCGGGGGTGAAGATCGCGATCCCGTTCGATGCGCACGACGCCAAGGGGCTGCTCAAGACGGCGATCCGTGATGACAATCCGGTGTTCTTTCTCGAATCGGAGCGGTTGCTTGGCGTGAAGGGCGAGGTGCCGGAGGAGGAGTACACGATTCCGTTCGGCGAGGCGCTGGTTCGCCGGGCCGGGGAGGACTGCACGATTGTGTCTTTCGGCCGACCCGTCGGTTTCTGTCTGGAGGCGGCGGAGGCGCTGTCGAAGGAGGGGATTGAGTGTGAGGTGATTGACGGGCGGACGATCCGGCCGCTGGATATCGAAACGATCGTGCGGTCGGTGCGGAAGACGAACTGCTGCGTGGTGGTGGATCAGTCGTGGCCGTTCGCATCGCCGGGGTCGGAGATTGCGGCGCAGGTGCACCAAGCCTGCTTCGATGATCTGGACAACCACGTGTATCGCGTGCACAGCGATGATGTTCCGGCGCCGTACGCGTACAACCTTGAGCAGGAGATGCTGCCGAATGTGCGGAAGGTTTGTGAGGCGGTGAGGGGGGTGACGTATCGGGAGTGAGCGACGAAGCGACGGAGCGACGAAGGGAAGAAGGGACGGAGGGACGGAGCGGTGAAGAGACGGAGACATGGGGTGGGAGGCTGGGAGTTGTTGAGGGAATGAGATGTAGCCATGGCCATTGAAATCACCATGCCGCGTCTGTCAGACACGATGGAGATCGGGACGATCATCAAGTGGGATGTTGCCGAGGGTGATGCCGTGTCATCCGGTGATATCGTCGCGGACGTCGAGACGGACAAGGCGACGATGGAGTTGAGTGTTTTTGACGACGGGGTGATGGCGAAGATCCTGGTTCCGGAGGGCCAGGCGGTGGATGTGGGGACGGTGATCGCGGTATTGGCCGAAGAGGGGGAGGATCCGGAAGCGGTGGCGGCTGCTGCGGAGGCTGGGGTGCCGGGGGAGGCGGCGGCGCCGGAGGAAGGTGTTGCGGAAGCGGCCGGTGCGGCGATTGAGGCGGCGCAAGCGGGGGCGGGGCCGCGACCGATCGATCGTGATCGGCTGCGTGTGAGCCCGGTGGCGCGGCGTCTGGCCGAGGAGCACAAGATCGACGTGAGCATGATCCACGGCAGCGGCCCGGGGGGCCGGATCATCAAGCGGGACGTGCTTGGGGCGATCGACGCGGCGGCGGAGACGGCGGCGTCGATCCCGCCGTCGGCGGCGCCGGTGGAGCATCGTCCGCGGGTGAGCGTGCCGACGACGCCGGTGCCTCGGGGCGAGCCGGCCGGGGAGGCTGGAGTGCTGGCGCCGGTCCTGCGGCCGGAGCGCATCGAGCTCTCCAGCATGCGGCAGACGATCGCCCGGCGGCTGGTGGAGTCGAAGACGACGATTCCGCATTACCAGGTGACGATGGCGCTGAACGTCGATCCGCTGCTGGAGATGCGGAAGATGCTCAACGAGCACCTCGCCGGGCTGGGCGTGAAGCTCTCGGTGAACGATTTCCTTGTTCGCGGCTGCGCGCTGGCGATGCACGAGCACCCGGATGTGAACGCGTCGTGGGACGGCGATGGGATCCTGGTGCACGGCGAGGTGAACGTGGGCGTGGCGATCGCGGTCGGCCGGGAGAAGGGCGGCGGGCTGGTCGTGGCGACGATCCGGCACGCCGATCAGAAGAGCCTGCGCGTGATCTCGCTTGAGGCCAGGGCGCTGGCAGAGAAGGCGCGGACGCGCGGGCTGACGCTGGAGGACATGGCCGATTCGACGTTCACGATCTCGAATCTCGGGATGTTCGGGGTGGATCAGTTCAACGCGATCATCAACCCGCCGAACAGCGCGATCCTGGCGGTTGGCGCCGCGGCGGAGAAGCCGGTGGTGCGCGGGGGGGAGCTCACGATCGGTCACGAGATGACGGCGACGATGAGCAGCGATCACCGGGTGATCGACGGTGCGATGGCGGCGCAGTATTTGCAGACGCTGCGGGCGTACATCGAGAATCCGGCGACGCTGATGGTGTGAGGGCGGGTCTGGGATTGGCCGGGGTATCGTTGCCTTCCGCGACGCCGCTGCGGGGGCGGTGTTGCCAGGCGCGGCTTGCGGGTGATCAGAACCCGCCGCGGCGCATGGTGTCGAGGCTCTCGGGGAAGGGATAGCTGCAGAAGACGCCGGTGGGGGCCATGTCCCACATCTGCCAGCAGGGGTAGACGTCGGAGCGGAAGCCGGCTTCCCACATGGTTCGAAGGACGGTCTCGAAGGTAGGTTCGAGGCCGTCGGGGCCGACGAGGCGATTGGACTTGGCGCCGAGGAAGCAGACGCTGGCCACCGGTCGTCGATCCCACCGGTTGTCGAGCATTTTCGCCACGGTACTGAAACCGCGGGCCAGGTCATCGAGCTTGAAATGGTCCTGTCCGCGCGGGCGGAGGACGCCGAGTATCAGCAGGCGGTCGAGGTCGAACTTGAGGACGAAGGGTTCGCGGTCGTCGGCGTGATGGAGGTGCATCGATTCATGGAAGACGCGCGCATAGGAGGTGGCGGTCTTGACGGTCCACTGGCTGGTGGGGACGAGTTCGAGCAGTTCGCCCAAGACGCCATGGGAGTTGTCCACATCGTTGACGCCGCACACGATCGTCCGGTACCGACCGGCGACGAGATCGGCGAGCAGGTGGTGGCCCCAGAGGATGCGAATGCGGTCGGGTGCCGGCACAGCCTGGCGGGGGTCGCCGGAGGGCAGAAGGATGATGCGGTCGGCCCGCAGGTCCTCTTCGATCAGCCGATCACCCTCGCCGTCGTAGAGCCGCAACGGGTGCTCGGCGCCGGCTGTATCCTCCATGATTCTGCTCCTATCCTTGCGGTGGAAATCGGAGTATATAGCCTGAAGCGTGCCGCGGCCGGAGCTGGCGTGCCGCGGCAAAGAGGCGCGTGCTTGCGGGCCGGTTCACGTCCGGGGGGTGGTGGGGGCGCCTGCCTCGTTGCGGCGGTCGGTTGAGACCCCGTCTCATGTTCACGCCCGCCGCTAAAACCGCCGAAAGAAGAAAGACGGGCCACGGGAGCGGCCCTAGAATCCGGACAACCCCCTCGTAAAAGCACGATCGACTTCGGATTTTCTCGATCCCCGCAGAGTACATCTACTTGGACAGGCAAACGATGAAGACCAAACCGCGTTATCCCGGGATCCGGCTGACGACCAACGGCAATCAACTGGTGGCTTACTACACCGAGGCACGATACACCGACGGCGGCGTGTTCTATCCCATCACGCCGTCCACGGAGATGGGGGAGAACTACCAGTTGTCGTTTGCCGAGGGCAATCTGAACGTGTACGGGCGGTCCAAGCTCGCCATCGAGGCCGAGGGTGAGCATGCGGCCCAGGGTGGGGCGATCGCGTTGTCCACGACCGGGCGGCGGGTGGTGAACTTCACCTCCGGGCAGGGGCTGATCTACGGGCTGGAGCAGTACTATCACGCCCCGGCCAAGCTCTCCACGATGGTGGTCGAGATCGGCGCGCGGGCGCTGACGAAGCACGCGCTGAACGTGCACTGCGGGCACGACGACGTGTACGCGGCGATGGACACGGGGTGGATCATTCTCTTCGGGAAGGACGCCCAGCAGGCCGCGGACCAGGCGGTCATCCTCCGCAAGGTGACCGAGCTGGCGCTCAACCCCGGCCTGAACGTGCAGGACGGTTTTCTCACGACGCACCTGGAGCGGACGTTCCGCATGTGCGAATCGGAGCTCATCCGCGAGTTCCTCGGCTCACCGGATGACATCATTGAGTGCCCGACGGAGGCGCAGCGGGAGCTGTTCGGTCCGACGCGCCGGCGCGTGCCGCGGGTGATCGATCTTTGCAACCCGGCGTTGATCGGCCCGGTGCAGAACCAGGAGCACTACATGAACGGGGTGGTGGCGCGGCGGAACAACTTCGCCGAGCCGATCCTCGATTTCCTGGAGCAGGCGTACAAGGAGTTCGGGGAGTTGACGGGGCGGCACTACGGGCTGATCTCCCCGTACCGGACGGAAGACGCCGAGTACGTGTTCATCTCGCTCGGCTCGGCGGGTGAGAACATCGAGGCGGGCGTCGATTATCTGCGGGAGAAGCGGGGGGCGAAGGTCGGGTCGATCCACGTGAACGTGCTGCGTCCGTTCCCGGCGACGGCGATCGTGGAGGCGCTGAAGGGCAAGAAGGCCTGCATGATCCTGGAGCGGACCGACGAGCCGCTGTCGGAGGACAACCCGCTGGCCCGGGAGGTCCGCACGGCGCTGACCAAGTCGTACGTGCATCCGGGCTTCCCGCATCGGCCGGGGCTGCCGATCATCACGTACGACGAGGTGCCGCGCAACTTCAGCGGCGTGTACGGGCTGGGTTCGCGCGATTTCCGTCCCGAGCACATCGTCGGCGCCTACGAGTACGTCGCCGAGGGCCGGACCCGGCAAGACGGGAAGGGGGCGGCTGACGGCTGCACGTACATGATTCTCGGGGTGGATCACCCGTACGCGGTGTGCTCGGAGGACACGCCGTCGTTCCTGCCGGACGGGGCGATCGCGGTGCGGATGCACTCGATCGGCGGGTGGGGCATGATCACGACGGGGAAGAACCTGGGCGAGATCATCGGGCACTTCGGGGATTACGTAGCCGAGCGCGACAACGCGGTGGACGAGTTCGGGCAGCGCAAGGAGGTGATCCATGTCAGCGCGAACCCGAAGTACGGGTCGGAGAAGAAGGGCGCGCCGACGTCGTACTTCCTGGTCGTCGGCCCCGAGCGCATCCGCGTGAACTGCGATCTGCGGCACGTGGACGTGGTGCTGTGCTGCGATCCGAAGGCGTTCCTGCACACGAATCCGCTGACGGGCATGCAGGAAGGCGGGGCGTTCGTGTGGGAGTCGGATGAGGGACCCGAGAAGGCGTGGCAGCGCATCCCGAAGAAGTACCGGCAGGAGATCCTCGACAAGAAGATCCGGGTGTTCATCCTGCCCGGCTTCAAGATCGCCCGGGAGGCGACGAACCGGCCGGACTTGCAGTTGCGCATGCAGGGCAACGCGTTCCTGGGCGGCTTCTTCAAGGTTTCGACGTTTCTCCAGGAATTCAAGATCGACGACCAGCGGTTCCACGACGTCGTGCACAGCCAGTACAAGAAGAAGTTCGGGCGGCTCGGCGAAGCCGTGGTGCAGTCGAACATGGAGGTGATGACCAAGGGCTTCGAGTTGACTCAGGAGATCACCTACGGAAAGGTCGACGATGCGGATCTGTCAGGCGGGGTTGGCGCGGCGATCGTGCCGCTCAACGGCGAGACGGTGAGCGGGGACGGCCAGGCCGAGCGGCCGCCGATGTACTCGATGGAGTATTTCGACCACGAGTTCCGCGCCGGGTACGGCTACCACCAGCCGGCGTCACCGCTGGCGTCGGTGGGGCTGATGGCGGCGGCGACGGGGGCGACGGCGTCGAAGGCGGTGTCACGTCGCCAGTCGCCGGTGTTCATTCCCGAGAACTGCACGCAGTGCATGACGTGTATCTCGGTCTGTCCGGATACGGCCATGCCCAACACGGCGCAGGAGCTCTCGACGGTGCTCGAGAGCACGATCCGACACTACGTTTCGGACGTCTCGCAGCGTGACAACCTGCTCAATGCGCTGCCGGACATCGAGACGAAGGTGCGCGAGACCATGCTTGCGGCGGTGAAGGCCAAACAGCCCAAGCCGTTCAAGGACGTGATCGGCGAGGTCATCGAGCCGATGACCACCGTGAGCGACACGGCCAAGAGCGAGCTTTTGAGCATCATCGGCATTCTGCCGCTGGCCTACACGAAGACGAACGCGATCTTCGGCAACCTGGAGAAGAAGTCGCCCGGCGACGGGGGGCTGTTTGGCATCTTCATCAACGATCTTTGCAAGGGCTGCGGGGCGTGCGTGAATTCCTGCCCCGCCGACGCCCTGCGCATGGAGCCGGACAGCGAGGAAGTCAACTCGACGCACGCGGCGGCCACCGCGTTTCTCCAGACGCTGCCCGAGACGCCGAACAAGTACCTCGGCCTGTACGATCCGGAGCATCCGGAGGATTCGAAGGCCGCGGCGCTGCGGAACCACCTGATGATCCGGGCGAACTACGAGGCGATGGTATGCGGTGACGGCGCATGTGCCGGCTGCGGCGAGAAGAGCGTGCTGCACTCGGTGGCGAGCGTCACCGAGGCGTTCATGCGGCCGATGTATCACCGCCGGGCCGATCGGCTGGACGGCAAGGCCGATCGGCTCAAGGGCGAGGGGGCAGCGAAGCTGCGGGAGCTGGCCGGGAAGAGCCCGGAGCAGCACAAGCTGTTCAAGAAGGCCGTGGCGCACCTGCTTATGGGTCTGGGCGGTGAGAACAGCCACGATACCGACACCCGGCTCACCCGGCACGGCGAGATCAAGGATGAGAAGATCATCGACGCTTTGATTGCCGTGCTCCGACAGGATGCGCACAACCACCGCGACTTGCAGGCGGTGGACGGGCGGCTAGCCAACGGCATGGCGTGCATGGCGATGGGGTGCCACACGGGCTGCAACACGGTGTACGGCTCGACCCCGCCGAACAACCCGCACCCGTATCCGTGGATGAACTCGCTTTTCCAGGACGGCGTGACCATCGCCTGGCTGATGGGCGAGGGGTTCATCCAGGATCACGCCCGCCGGTCGATCATCCCGGAGCGGCTGGCGACGGCCCTGCTGGAGCGCGATGGCGAGGTCATCACCGATGACGAGTACTTCGATCTCTGCCACATGACGGACACGCTGATGACGGATGAGGAAGTCCTGGAGTTGCCGAAGGCGTGGGGCGTGGGCGGCGACGGGGGGATGGGCGACATCGGCTTCCAGAACAGCTCGAAGGTCGTCCTGCAGAACCGGCCGAACGTCATGGTGCTCATGCTCGACACGCAGGTGTATTCCAACACCGGCGGGCAGAACTCCGACTCCTCGCCGTCGCCGGGCGGGTTCGACATGAACCAGTTCGGGGCGGCGACGGAGGGCAAGCTGACGGAGAAGAAGAGCGCGGCGGAGATCTTCACCGTCGGGCACGGCTCGCCGTTCGTGGCGCAGATCTCGATGGCCAACGCCGCGAAATTCTACAAGGCGATTCTCGACGGCCTCTGCCACCGCGGTACGGCGTTCTACCAGTGCTTCTCGTCGTGCCTGGCCGAGCACGGCGTGGGCGACGACATGGCGATCATCCAGGCGCAGCGCATCCGCGATTCGCGCGGGCTGCCGGAGTTCGTGTTCAACTCGAACCTCTCGGAGCTCTACGGCGAGTCGATCGACATGAAGGGCAACCCCGATCTCACCAAGGACTGGTGGACGGCGCGGTACAAAGAGGACAAGCAGCCGTACCTGTACACGGTGGCGCACTGGGCGTTCACGGAGGCGCGGTTC
>Ga0272442_10008903_pt1 | contig 12637 bp, 8 predicted proteins | sample SSMForm2O_FD_200262 | JGI IMG/M metagenome (GOLD analysis project Ga0272442, IMG submission 200262) | Marine sediment archaeal communities from Little Sippewissett salt marsh, Falmouth, MA, United States - SSM-Form-2O | ecosystem: Environmental > Aquatic > Marine > Wetlands > Sediment ... | reverse complement strand
AAACTGTTTTTCAACGTTTTTTGCGCCGAATTCCCTGCGCAGGTAATTGTTTTTTGCCTCTTCAGCTTGTTTTTCAGCTTTTACCGTAAGCAGGTCGTTGTGGTAATTTAAGCTGATTTCTTCTTTTTTAAACCCCGGCAGCACAAGTTCAACCCTGAAATCTTTTTCGGTTTCGAAAATGTTGGTTGCAACGTTTTGGCTGCAATAACCGGCGTGTGAATCATTGAATAAAAAGCTGTCGAATAAATCATCAACCAAACTTTTATTTACGGGGTAATAAGGATTTCCAAATTTTACTAATTTCATGACTTTTCCTCCTGTATTTTAAATTAATAATTGTTTTCAAAACTGAGTCATTCCTATCAAATGAAATACCACTGGAGAAAACCTGTTATTCTGAATAAGAAAAACAACACAATTGCGCCACATTGACCGGAAGCACAAAATTTACATGTCAACATTTCATCTTATCGAAGTTTTTAGATATTTATATCATAATCTTGATGATTCAGATTTATGATTAATTTTACCGGAAATTTGATCCTATGCGAATCGATATTATAACCGTATTGCCCATGATACTTGAAAGCCCGTTTAAACATTCCATATTAAAAAGGGCACAGGAAAAAGGGCTGGCTGAAATCCATGTCCACAACCTGAGGGATTTTTCAGAGAATAAACACAAACGTGTTGACGATTATTCGTTCGGTAAAGGTGCCGGGATGGTGATGGCTATACAGCCTATTGAGAAAGCCATTGAATTTCTGAAATCACAAAGGAATTACGATGAAATAATTTTCACCACCCCCGACGGTAAATTATTCGACCAGAAGGAAGCCAATACACTTTCACTCAAAAAAAATATCATCATCCTTTGTGGGCATTACAAAGGGATTGACCAGCGGATCAGGGATACCCTGATCACCAAGGAAATTTCAATCGGCGATTACGTGCTGACCGGTGGCGAGGTGGCAGCAGCCATCATTGCCGATGCAACTATCAGGTTGCTCCCCGGCGTTTTATCCGACGAGACCTCGGCCCTGACCGATTCTTTTCAGGACTACCTGCTTAGCCCGCCGGTTTATACACGCCCTGCGGAATACAAGGGAATGAAAGTACCTGATGTCCTGCTTAGCGGCAACGACCGGCTTGTGGATGAGTGGAACCTTGGACAGGCTGTTGAAAGGACTAAAAAACTCCGGCCCGATTTATACCGCAAATACCTCGAAGAGAATGAATGAGACATTCAGTGGGGGTGCGTTTTAAAAACTGAACACTAAACACTGCCCACTGCAAACACCCCTCACTCTCTGTGACAAATTATTTTATAAGGGCACATCGAACAATGTGCTGTTACTTCAGTCTGCAGGAATTCTGCCCCTTCTGAAAATATTTCCTGAATTAAATTCCCAAGGCGTTCTTCAAATTCGCTTTCAATAGTTTCAAACAAGAGGGGATTGCTGTTATATTTTAATTCCGGGGAGAACGAATTGTCAAATAATTTCCGCACCGCATAAATTCCCGGTGAAACGTCTTCTTTGCTGAAACGTGTTTTTTTCAACACAAGGCAGTATAACAGCGCCTGGAAGGCTTCCTTTTTTGTTTCTTTTAAAGTTCCATCGAATAAAGAATCAACGTCTTTAAACGATAATGATTTCACATTCCCTGTTTTATAGTCGATTGCCCTGAGCCTGCCCCCTGCCCTGTCGAGGCGGTCAATAATGCCTCCAATGGGAATTTTCACTTGCCTGCTGCCCAGATTAACAGGAAAGTTCCATACATATTTTTCTTCGAGAGAAATGATTTCGATGGGGATAAATTGTTTGTCGTAGTTTAATAATTGTTTCAGGTATGAACGCACAAACCCAAACACGATCCTGGCATGCCCGTCAAACTCAATTCTGCGGGATTCTGATTCATCGATTTTAAAATATTCACTGGCAAAGGCTTTTCTTATCGCGCTTTCGATGGCCGGATTATCCTTAATTTTCTTATCGAACCATTCACCTGTTAAAATGCCTTGTGTATGATTATACAATTCTTCGGCTGCCCTGTGGAAGATATTGCCGAACAACCTCGAATCGATTTCTTCGGAAACCTCATCCGGCTCAGGCAATCCGGCAATATAGCGCAGGAAAAATTTATACCTGCAGACAATGTACATATTCAGGGCGCTGGGAGAAAGAGACCGATCGGCTGAAAAACGGTTTAAAAGGATTTCCATCACCTCCGGCGTATTCTTCCCTGACAACTTTTTTGTATGGCTGGTTATAAACCGGTATTCAAAATTCCTCAGGGAAATATGGTGGCCTGAATCGTAAATCAACTGGTACCCGAAACGGCTCAGCTCGCCGGTATAAATTCCATCCTTTGCAGTGTTATAAACAGCGGTAACATTACCGGTCCGCTGGACCAACCGGTAAAAGTAGTAGGCAAACATTGCGTCCTGGTTATCGATGGAAGGGAGCCCGAAAGCGACCCTCAGATTGTACGGAATGAATGAAGGCGCAACCGATGCACGTGGCCAGAAATCTTCATTAAAACCAATAATCAGGACATTGTCAAAATCGAGGCAACGGGTTTCGAGAATCCCCATCACCTGCAACCCACTCAATGGCTCTCCTTCGAAAGAAACTGTAACCTGGTTCAGATATTGGCTGAACAACCTGAAATAGATATTCGTGCTGATTGCCCGGCTACTCCCCGAAGTAACCTCGTCAACCGTATTGCCCAACCTCTCGAGGGCTTTATAAACCGACACAATAACCTCGGCAAGCGTTTTATCTCCTGATTGCGATTCATGGAGGTAATGATACAGTTGCTTCAAAACAGAAAGGAAATAACCTGTGAACCGGGAAACATCCCGGGGAACCTGGAATATGGCCTTATGTAAACCGGAGAAATCCAGTTCATCCAGATCAATATATATTCTGTTTTTCCTTTTTACTGATTCCAGGAATCCGGCAACTTTTTCTGTTTCGACACCCCCGAGGAGCTGGTGATTCAGGATATCGGCCACATGACGGTAATAAACCGTTAATCCTTCCCCGGAATTATTGCGGATATTTTTTATCAGCGCCGCAAGAAGTTGTATAAATCCGGCAATGCCCGAGTTTTTTACCGGGTAGCCCATGGTTACGTTGACCGGCCCGGCGGACTCGGGAATTGCGCCTAAAACAGGAAAAAGCAGATCCTCATTTGCCAGCACAACAGCCGCTTTGTCGAATTGCGGGGTGTGATCTTTTATTGCGTCGGGGATTACCTGTGCCTGGCCGCCGGAAGATGCCACTGCAATAAACTCGATTTTCTTTTCAGAATTAAATCCTTCATTCTGAAATAAAAAATCTCCTGGCGGGGGGAAAGCTACAGTATTTTCACGGATAAAATGGCCAGCTTCATTCTTCGGGCCGGCCAGGTAGAATTTGTCATAATCCCAAAGGAAAATACCTTTACCGATTGATTTCAGATACCTGAAAATTTTCTTTTCACATTCATTCAATGCATTAAGCCCTGTAATAATGTATTTTTCCCCAGGCAGGGGCAGGCTTTCCCCTGCCTGCACTTTTTCAGCAAGTTCACGGTAAATCATCCCGTCGTAAGCAATCCCCGATTCTGTTAGTTTCTTTTTAAAACCGGTATAAACCGGCCAGAGAATTTTCCAGATTTTCAGGAATTCCTCCTTGTTTTTATAGCCTTCCCATTTCCCTAATGTGCCCCAGAACCGCCTGAGCACCTCTTTCTGCGACTCATCGAGGAAATCAAACCGGCTTTCAATCTCTTTCAGGTCGGCTATGTTTTGAAAAAGCGCCGATGCATCCACAAGGTATTTGTCGACATCGTCGAAATCGGCCAACAGCATTTCCCCCCAGAAATAAAAATCATCAAAACTTTCCGTGGTTTTTGAATGTTCCCTGAACACATCATACAACAAGGCAATCAGGTTCAGGCGGTCCGGTTTACGCAGTTCTGTGAAGCCGGTGATAAAGTCGTTTACCGTTATAATCTTGGGACCGATAACGGGCTTGCTGAGTAGTTTCCTCAGGTACGCATTAAAAAACACACCCGACCTCCGGTTAGGAAAAACAAGGCATATATTATGAAGGGCCCCCTCATAATTCTGATTTATATATGTTGCAACCGATTCGAGGAATTTTTCCATCCGGATTCTAATTTATTTCGAAGATAACGAATAGGAATTAATTGAACAGCCCGTCGGGGGCAGGAAATTTTTATAATTTAGCTGTTGATTAAGGATTGATAACCAAAAGGGGAATCTATGAAAAAAATCATTTTACTTTTCGTTTTGTATTTGTTGGGCGTAGCAGTGGTAGCACAGGACCGGTTAACCGGGCTGAATTTTGCCACACGCTCAGAAGTAATCGCCCAGAACGGGATGGTTTGTACCAGCCAGCCACTGGCCACCCAGGCAGGCCTCGACATGTTAAAAGCCGGGGGCAATGCCATTGATGCAGCGATAGCTGCCAATGCCGTGCTTGGGCTGGTTGAACCTACCGGCAATGGCATGGGCGGCGACCTGTTTGCCATTGTCTGGGATGCAAAAACCCAAAAACTTTACGGGCTGAATGCAAGCGGGCGGTCGCCTTACGGCCTGACCTTGGCTTATTTTAAAGAAAACGGTTATACAAAAATCCCGGCTTTAGGGCCACTCCCTGTGTCCGTGCCAGGATGCGTGGACGGGTGGTTTGAACTTCACGGGAAATTTGGCAACCTTGGGATGGATAAAATCCTTGCCCCTGTCATCCGTTATGCTGAAGAAGGATTCCCCGTCTCTGAACTGATTGCATTTTACTGGCAATCGGGAGCCAGAAGTTTACAAAGGTTTCCGGGATTTAAGGAGATTTTTATGCCCGGCGGAAAAGCCCCGGGGAAGGGCGAAATCTTTAAAAATCCATACCTTGCTGAAACCTTCAGGAAAATTGCTGATGGCGGCCGTGATGTTTTTTATAAAGGCGAAATTGCTGAAAAAATTGTCGAATACGTACGCGAAAACGGCGGATTCCTTTCCATGAAAGATTTTAAAGATCATACCTCGGAATGGGTAGAGCCAATATCAACGAATTACCGTGGCTACGATGTCTGGGAACTTCCGCCAAACGGGCAGGGGACGGCGGTCCTTCAAATCCTGAATATACTCGAAAACTTCGACCTGAAAAGCATGAGTTTTGGCTCACCTGAATACATGCACCTGTTCATCGAAGCCAAAAAGCTCGCGTTTGAAGACCGGGCGAAATACTATTCCGACCCTGATTTCAACGACCTCCCGATTAAAAAATTGATCTCAAAAGAATACGGGAAGCAGCGTTCCGCATTAATCAACGAAAACCGGGCTGCCAGGAGCTACCCCGCAGGAGAACTTGAACAGGGGAACACCATTTACCTGACGACTGCTGATAAATACGGGAATATGGTTTCGTTGATCCAAAGCAATTACAGGGGCCTCGGATCAGGGATGACGCCCGGAAAGCTCGGTTTTATTCTTCAGGACAGGGGTGAGCTTTTTTCGTTGGAAGAAGGGCACATGAATGTTTACGAGCCACATAAACGACCGTTCCATACTATTATCCCGGGATTCATTACAAAGGATGGAAAACCGTGGGCCAGCTTTGGCGTGATGGGAGGAGCCATGCAACCGCAGGGGCATGCCCAGGTTATTTGTAACCTCATAGATTTCGGCATGAACCTCCAGGAAGCCGGCGATGCGCCCCGAATCAGGCACAGTGGTTCGAGCCAGCCAACCGGGGAAGTGATGAATGACGGTGGCACAGTATCTCTGGAAAGTGGCTTTCCGTACCAAACAATCCGTGCCCTTTTAATGAAAGGGCATGATATTCAGTATACGGTCGGTGGCTATGGAGGCTACCAGGCCATCATGCGGGATGAAAAAAACAAAGTTTACTACGGCGCTTCCGAGTCGAGGAAAGACGGGCAGGCAGGGGGGTATTAAAGGACTGAAGGACTGAATGAATGATTGACTGAAGGACTGATTGACTGAAGGATTGAAGGATTGAAGGATTGAATGACTAACTTAAACCTTAAAAATAAAAATGAAGTTTACTGAAGTGAGAAAGATTTTATTGATTGGATTATTAGTTTATCCCTTATGTGTTTTTTCTCAGCGTGAAAAAGCATTCGAAATTAACCGGAAACTTGGAAGAGGTATTAATTATGGCAACATGTTCGAAGCGCCATCGGAAACAGCCTGGGGGAATCCGTGGAAGCCGGAATATGCCGGAATGATTGCCGGTTTGGGATTCAGCCATTTGAGAATCCCCATACGTTGGGAACCTGAAGACAGAAGTTCTGCAATTTCGCCATACACCATTTACCCGACATTTTTAAACAGGATCAAACAGGTAGTTGATTCAGTGCTTAACAATGGCTTGTATGCTATTATCAATATGCATCACCATGAAGCATTGTACGAAGATCCGGAAGGGCAAAAAGAGAGGTTCCTGGCGCAATGGGAGCAAATTTCAGATTTCTTCCGGGACTATCCGGATAGCCTTCTGTTTGAGATTCTGAACGAACCTCACGACAACCTGGATGCAGAAAAATGGAACATTTTCCTCATGGATGCGCTGGGAATCATCCGGCAAACCAATCCTGAAAGGATAGTGGTAATTGGCACAGCCGAATATGGCGGGCTTGGTGGACTATCCAAACTTGAAATCCCAAATGATACCAATCTCATCCTGACAATCCATTATTACAATCCTTTCCATTTCACACACCAGGGGGCAAGCTGGTCGGAAGGTTCCGAAGAGTGGCTTGGCACAAAATGGATGGATACCGAAACCGAACGGAACATCATGCGGCAGGATTTTGCCCCTTTATTAAATCTGAGCAATCAGGAAAAAATCCCCATTCATATCGGGGAATTCGGCGCGTATGAAAAGGCTGACATGGATTCACGGGAGAGATGGACTACGTTCCTGGCACGTTACTTTGATTCGCTGGAATGGAGCTGGGCATACTGGGAATTCAGCGCCGGGTTCGGGATTTACGATCCTGCTGCAAAAACTTACCGGCAGCCATTGGTCGATGCACTTCTCCATAATGAAATGGGCGAGGCATTTGAATATGAATCGAGCCCGGTATATGAATCGGATTTTAGCTCAGGGAAAGATGGCTGGGTAATGTACCAGCAAGGAGGTGCCTCCGCTCAGTTCTATGCTGAAAATAGTAACCTTAATGCAATTATTTCAAACGGCGGCAGTGAAACATGGCATGTTCAGGTTGTTAAAAATCAGGTTAGACTGTACGAAGGCAAAAAATACAGGATAACTTTTACAGCCAAAGCTACGGAAGAGAGGACCATGACTGCATATACCGGAATGAGTTCTTCGCCGTGGTCGGCATACAGCGAATATAACGGGATTACTCTTGCCGATACATTTAAAACCTATGCCTATATATTTGAAATGGATGAAACCGACCTTAATGCCAGAATCGTGTTCGACCTGGGGACTTCCGAATCGGATGTTGCCTTTTCTGAGATAAAACTGGAAGAACTTCTGGTTTCAGGAACTGATGTTATCACCAAGAAAAGTATAAAGATTTTCCCGAATCCGGTACAGAACAAAATTACTATTTCAGGAGCTGGAAATTTTACTTCATTTGAAATATTTAATTTAACCGGAGAAATAATTTCTTCAGGGCAAATACAATACAACCGCAAATACGATGTATCAGAATTGCCTCATGGAACTTATATTATGAAAGTTTCCGATGGAGTGAAACCACAATCACTGAAAATTTTAAAACAATAAAAAATGATTAGCGAGGGGTAAGGTCAGAAATGCCAGATTAAGGAATGTTTATGGCAGACTGAGGGGCGCCAAGTATTCAAAAAAGTATAATTTCAGACCGGAATCCCATTAATAAATAAAACAGAAAACCTATACCAAATATACTCCATCTGCAATATGCATATCCAAAATTTTGAATTATTTTTATTTATCACACATTATTTTAACTTTGACAAAAAAGTAAAACTTATGAGAATAAAAGCAATGAAAGGTATAATACTGATTGTTATAACAGTTACTTTACTGGCAGCCTGCAACAAAGATGAGCCAAAGCCTTCAGAACTATTATTGAATGAATGGACGCGCTTATATGAAGCCAGCGATACAACCTTTCATGTGAAACTCACTTTCAGGGGAAATGGAACGTTTAGTTGGGAAATGATTGACGTTGTGCCAACCCATACCAATTCGGCCGGAGAATTTACAGCTACTGATGATGAAATTACCCTTTTTAATGACCTTGATTGTGACAGTGAAGGTATATACAGCTACTCCATTGTCAATGATGAACTGGAGATTACTTTGGTTTCAGATGATTGCAATGCCAGAACCCACGGATTTTCAGGTGTCTGGGAAATATACTAACAACATCCTTCAGTAGTATAAAAAACAACAGGCATTATTTCTGTTTGTACACCTTCACATAGTCGATGTAATATTTTTTGGGGAAAATAGTATCGTCAATCCCCTGCTGGCCGCCCCATCCTCCGCCGATAGCAAGGTTGATGATCAGGTAATGCGGGTCGTCGAATGACCAGGTGGCTTTGCCCGAGTTTTCATTTGAGAATGAAAAATATTTGGTGTCGTCCACGTAAAAATCCATCCTGTCTTCAAACCATTCAACCGCATACACATGAAAATCCTCATAGGGCTTTTTAACCGTGATTTTATCCCCTTTATTCGTGCCCAAAACGTGGTTATAACTTTTTGTATGGATGTTTGCATGAATTACGTCGGGATCAAACCCCACGTTTTCCATGATATCGATTTCACCGCAATCGGGCCATTTGGTGCCGTTCCTGATGCTGGTACCGAGCGTCCAGATAGCCGGCCAGGTGCCTGTTCCGGTTGGCAGCTTTGCGCGGACCTCAATTCTTCCGTACGTCATGTGTTTATGCCCATAAGTATGCAAACTGGCTGAAGTAATATCCTTGCCCTGCCAGTTATCTTTCCGTGCTTCAATCACCAGGTTGCCATTTTCAACCCGGGCATTCTCCAGCCGTTTTTTTGTATAATACTGGGCTTCGTTGTTGCGGATATACCCCTCTTCGTAATCCCAGATATTTTCATCAGGAAGGCCATCCACATCGAAATTATCTTCCCAAACCAGCTCCCATTCCACAGGCTGGGCCAGGTCATACTTTACTATTACAGGAGCAGGAACTTCCTGTCCGCCACAGGTCATAATGCCCGGAAAAAGAATAAAAATCAACATAAAATACTTCATAGGTTCAGCGTTTTGTTTTTACAAAGTTAAATTTAATCCCCGAATATTAAGTCTTGTTCTATATACAAATAAGGCCATAAAAAAATTGTTACGATTTTATAATTTGCAATTTTTAGATATGCAGATTATGACGATCAAAGCAGACCCGAAAGCCAAAGCCCTGATTTTCGACCTCGACGGAACACTGTCGGATTCGTTGCCCGTGCATGTGGCCACCTGGAATAAAGTTGGCGAGAAGCTTGGTTTTACATTCGATCCGAAAATAGTCTATGAAATAACCGGCAGGCCGACAATTGAATTTGCCCAACGGATTGCAGACGATTTTAACCTGGATACCGACCCGCAGGAAATCGTCAGGATGAAACAATCGATTTTTCATAATTCCATGGAGTTCCTGAAGCCGGTTAAAGAAATTATAGAAATTGTAAAGGAAAACTTCGGAAAGTTGCCGATGGCAGTCGGGACAGGAGCCAGCAGGAAAAGCGCCGAGCTTCAGCTTAAAACTTTGGGCATTATCAATTTTTTTGATGCAATTGTCACAGCCGGCGATGTCACACGGCATAAACCCGAGCCGGAAACTTTCCTGAAATGTGCACAACTGATGAAGGTGAAACCGGAAGACTGCCAGGTCTTCGAGGATGGTGAACTTGGGTTGGAAGCAGCGAGGAAAGCCGGGATGATCGTTACCGATGTCCGCCCGTTTATAAATTACGGATTTTGGGAATAATCCCCCTGCACAATGATGGGATTAAAATCCCGCGAGGCGTGTGCCCGTTTACCGGATCAGAATAAATAATTCAGCCCGATGTACATGCCGGAGTTGCCGTCCTGCTCGTTCGCTGCCATCCCGTAATCAAGTGCAATAATGAAGTTTTCGTTCATGGCAATCCTTAACCCGGCGCCAAACGAAGTATGTAGTTTTTCTGCATCGTCCTTGAAATAGCCTTCTTTTTGTGGCAACATTCCGACAATTGGTTCTGCCGGGATTTCATTTGTTACCCTCCCGAAATCGACAAATCCGTTTAACCCCAGGTAGAAGTTATTATTGATAAACCGGAACCGCACAAATTTCCAGCGCATTTCTGCATTTCCGTATAAAAATCCATCGCCCACGACACGGTTCCTGTAAATACCTCTCAGCGACCTTGAACCACCCAGCCCTTCACTCAGAGCCCCTGTCTGGTAAGAAGTAATAAGTTGTGTCTGATAGTAAAAGGGTACATCCCCGGCAATGGTAACCTGGTACCCCAGCCTGTAAACAAACGACAGGTCTTTGGGGATGATCGTAAAATACTGCCTGTGGGTCAGGCTTAGTTTTGCGAATGAGCTTTCACCTCCCAGAAATTCAGGGGATGCCACAATAACTGCTTCTGTCCATACTCCTTTCATAGGATTCGGGCGGTTATCACGGGTATCGAATACCAGGCCGGCTTTAAAAGTGGGGACAAAACCGCCGTCTGACTCTTCCTCCGAAATGATGCCCCAATCCTGGTATTTCTGATACAACCCCGGGATATCAGGCAAGATATCGTCGCCTTCCTTGTTTTTATTCAGTTTTTCCAGGTCGACATTGCCGATTTTAAAATTGAGGAGATTTATGCCGGTTGCCCACCTGAATTTATTGTCGGCTGAAAGCTTCCCCTGAAGGTCGATCTTAAACCTGAATAATTTCCTGTCGTACTTATAATACATCCTTGTGAGGTAATCGGGGCTGGCATCATCGAACCAATCTTTGTTAACCACTGCGTTATACCCGTTGAATCCAAAAAAATCGTATGCCTGGTCCGATAAATAACTGATATCGACTGAGGTCCTTAATCCCTCGATCAGTTTGTCGGAATCGTAAAAAAACCGGTTGATGCCGCTTCCTTTTGTAAAACGCGAAACTTCGAAATATAACTTATGGTTATAGGTTGGATAACGGCTGCCGTCGCCATAATTATACAGGTCGACCATAGCGCCGTATTGAAAACCAAGGTCGGTGTCGAAGGTAATTGTAGGCAGGGCGCCAAAGTTCCAGCCTGTTTTAACTTCTTCATCCTGTGCGAACAACGGGAATGCAGCTACAACAATCAATATTACAAATGCAAGCTTCTTCATTTTATAAAAATTAAAAGATTAATACTTCAGGAAGGATAAGTTCAGAATGTAATTTACGTGTATTTAATTCCATGTATTTTATTTTGACCAGTCTAAGATAAAAAAATTATTATTGTAATAACCTGTTGTGCAGTTTAAAATATAAAGCACTAATAATAAAATATTTATAATTGACCCCCATCCTTGCCTTCCCCCAATTGGGGGAAGATTCCGCAATTTGCGGGAGAAGGGGGTCTGTTAATTATCAAGTAGACAAATAGTAATTGTTATATTGTTAAGATAAAACGCACAATGCGTTATTGTGTTACTTAATTTATTATTCCCACATCAAAAAAGTCGTAAAACATTTTATACCATGGCAGGCAAATTTTAACTTTACCCGAAATATTTATTTCAGATAAACTAAAATTTATGAAAATGGCCTTGAAAAATTTAAAACCGGTTTTATTATTATTTGTTGCCACCCTCCTGATTAACTGTTCACAACAGGAACAGCAAAAGCCCAATATCCTGTTTATCATGAGCGACGACCATGCCTACCAGGCTATCAGCGCCTATGGATATGGATTGAATGAGACGCCGAACATCGACCGGCTTGCCAGCGAAGGAGCCATCTTTACACGGGCATGTGTCACCAACTCGATCTGTGCGCCGAGCCGGGCTGTGCTCATCACCGGGAAACACAGTTTTATAAACGGGAAAGTCGATAATGTCCAGCCATTTAACTGGGATCAGGATAACTTCCCGAAACTTTTACAGGCCAACGGCTACCAAACAGCTATGATAGGAAAAATTCATCTTGACGGAATTCCCCAGGGATTTGATTTCTCGATGGTACTTCAGGGGCAGGGGCATTATTACAATCCCGACTTTTTTATTAACGGCGAAAGAAAACGGATTGAAGGCTATTGTACCGAAATTATTACAGAAACTGCGCTCGACTGGTTAAAAAATAAGCGCGACCCTGACAAACCCTTCTGTATGCTTTACCATCAGAAAGCCCCGCACCGTAACTGGAAGCCGGCACCCAAATACCTGAACCTGTACGACGATGTAACATTTGAGCCGCCTGCCAACTATTTCGACGATTACGAAGGGCGCGGCACTGCCGCCAAAGAGCAGGAGATGAAAATCGACGGGCATGCCCAATGGGGGCACGATTTTAAAATGATCACCAGCCCTGAGGGTGACAGTACCGGCTTTATAAGGGAATTAAGGCGTTTCAACGATAAGCAAAAAGAAGACTGGCTGGCTGCCTACA